>LWDU01040831.1_pt1 | contig 148041 bp, 119 predicted proteins | sample 727161 | NCBI WGS metagenome assembly LWDU01 (sample SAMN04566230, study PRJNA314399) | hydrothermal vent metagenome | isolation source: deep sea hydrothermal plume seawater | place: Mexico: Gulf of California, Guaymas Basin | collected 2004-07-11
TCGATAACTCGACCGTCATGGTTCTCGGCAACGATGGGGTCGGCGGTGCACCGGCCACATCCGTAGGACCCATCGTGCAGCTCCTCAATGGCGCCAGCATGACGGTTTTCTTTATCGCCCACTCCACGGACCTCCGGGTGGGGACGGGCTGCATGGCGGCGTTCCTGGGAGCCGCCGTTCCCATCAACGGGTCCACCGTGGACCTGACCTCCAACACCTGGCTGCACTTCGTGAACGAGACAGTCGCCGACTACATCGCCGAACACCTCAAGAGAACCACCGTCGATGGGGCGCCGGCCGTGGTGGACGTCAACATCGGCGTCATGACCGATGGGTCCGTGGGCTCGATCGTCTCCGCGATTTCCAACGTCGGTACCAGCTACTGCGGGCCCGCCAATACCAACTCCACCTCTAGCCCCGCCACAATCTCCTCCTGGGGGCTGTCCGAGGTGATCGCCAACAATCTGACGCTCATCGCGACCGGGATGCCCACCGGCGAGCTGGGCTACTTCCTGTGCAGCATGACGGCTGGCTTCGTGCCGACCCCGGGGACCAGCCAGGGCAACCTGTGCCTGGGCGGCAAGATCGGACGCTTTGCCAAGCAGGTGCAGACCTCCGATAAATTGGGAGAGTTCTCCATTCCCGTGGACCTCTCGGCCCTCCCCGTCTGGCGCAACCAACCCGCCCTCGCGGGCCAGACATGGAACTTCCAGGCCTGGTTCAAGGATGGCAAGAGCTCGAACTTCACGGACGGGCTGGCGATCACCTTCCGCTGAAAAAAGGCGCGACGACACAGGCTTCGGGCGAGGGGCCTGAGGGCCGACCCAGTGGAGGACAGGCCAGCGAAAGCACTCCTCGTGGCACCCTCCCATGGCTACACTTCAGACCATGCGCCTCCTACCGGTCCTCATCGCCTGCTACCTCTGCGGTTGCGCGCCCAAACAGGACGCGCCGAAGTCCTGCGTGCTCATCACGCTGGATACCACCAACCCCGACGCGCTTGACGTGTATGGGGACAAGCGCGGGCTCACGCCCAATCTGAACCGCCTGGCCAGCGAAGGCATCGTCTTTGAGGACGCCCGCGCCGTGGCTCCCATCACGATCGCCTCCCACGCCTCCATGCTGACGGGGCTGTATCCGCCGCGGCATGGAGTGCGCGACAACGGCTACATGTCCCTGCCCAGCTCAGCCGAGACTCTGGCAGAGCGCGCCAAGGACGCGGGCTGCCGCACGGGCGCTTTCGTCGCCGCTGGCGTTCTGCGCGAGCTCTACGGCCTCAATCAGGGCTTCGACGTGTATGGCGAGTCGCCTGCGGTTTCGGCACACCGGGGCGGCGTGGGCGACCGCATCGGAACCGAAGTGTCCGCGGAGGCCATCGAGTGGCTCAACGGGCGCGACGGAGAGGAGCCGTTCTTCCTGTGGGTCCACTACTTTGATCCTCACGCACCCTATGAGGCGCCCGCTGAGTTCTTGAAGCGCGCGGAGGGCAAGCCCTACCTGGGCGAGGTCGCCGCCATGGACGCGGCCATCGGCCCCTTGCTCGACCGGCTGCGCGTCGAACCCGACTACGAGGACTTCTGCGTCATTGTCGTGGCCGACCACGGTGAGAGTGGCGGCAAGCATGGCGAGGCCAGCCACGGCCTCTTCTGCTACGACGCCACCCTGAAGGTGCCCCTGATCGTGCGCCTGCCTGGACGGGCGCGGGCGCGGGAGCGATCGACGGAACGGGTCAGCATAGTGGATGTGTTTCCCACAGCGCTCGAGGCCATGGGGCTGAGCGTGCCGGAGAGCGATGGGCTGTCCCTGGTCGCCGGTGACATTGCGGCCAATCGCGGCGTGTACTTCGAGAGCTACTACGGATACCTGAACTACGGTTGGGGACACCTGGCGGGTTGGGTGGGTCCCGGGGGCAAGAAGTACATCCACGGTCCGACGCCCGAGCTGTACGACACGGGCTTGGATCCCGAGGAGACCTCCGATCTCCTGGTCAGAAACCCGTTCGGTAAGTACAAGGACTCGGATGGTTCCCTGCGTGAAGGAGGAGTCGTCTCCGCGGCGCGAGAGGCCATGATGCGCATCGCCCAGGCGCCCGCGCTGGAGCGCACATCCACCGAAGAAGGTGCCGTCAGCCAGGAGGGCATGCGGGGCATGGGCTACGCGGGCTCGGCCAGCGTGAGCGTCGCCTTACCCGAACCGGCCAGTCCCAGCACCCTGCCCGCTCCAGCCGAGAACCTCGATGAGCACTACGCCGTCTGGTCCGCGTTGGCTCAGTCCGACCGGGGCAAGGTGGACCTCGCCATCGCCGGACTGCAGCAAGTCGTGGCCAAGAACCCCCGCCACTCCTTCGCCCACTCCCTCCTTGGAGAGATGCTCCTGGAGGTAAAGAAGCCGCGCAAGGCCATTGCCGTTCTGTCCGCCATGATCGAACTGGAGTTGGACCGTCCCGGTCTGCGGCGCAACCTGGCCCTGGCTCACGCCATGTTGGGGGAGTACAAGCTGGCCCTTGAGCACGCACGCGCGTTCGAGGAGTTCTGTCCGGGCGATCCCCAGGCGGCGGAGTTCAGACGCAATATCGAAAAGCGTCAGGCGGAATTGAAGAGCCAGCGCCAGGGCGGGAACTGACCACACCCTCTGATCCATCGGGATGAAGACCACCTCCTTAAGCCTCTCGCTCGCTGTTCTCTCGGCCGCGATGTTTGCCGTGAGCTGTGGATCGCAGGAGCAGGCGCCCCGATCGGGTGTCATCATCACCCTGGATACGACTCGCGCGGGTGCGCTGGATTTGTACGGTGCGGATCGCGGGATCACCCCCAACCTGACGCGCCTGGCCCAACCCGGCGTCGTCTACGACAGCGCGCATACGGTTGCGCCCATCACCCTGCCCGCGCACGTCTCGATGATGACGGGCCTCTATCCCCTGCGACACGGGGTGCGGGACAACGGCTGGGCCAGTCTCTCGCCGGAAGCCCGCACCCTCGCCGAGTGCGCCAAGGAGCGCGGCTTCGAAACGGCAGCCTTCGTTTCAGCCGTCGTCCTCTCCGCCGCCTACGGATTGGACCAAGGCTTCGACCTCTACTCGGAGCCCGTCCCGCCCAACGGGGCACCCGTGGCCGCGCTCACGCGCAGGAGCTCACGAGAGGTGACGGACGATGCCCTCGCCTGGCTTGAGCAACGAGATCCCGATCAGCCCTTCCTCCTGTGGGTGCACTACTTCGATCCGCACTTTCCCTATGCGCCGCCGCCCGAATTCCTGGAGCAGGCCGGGGGCAAGCCCTACCTGGCGGAAGTGGCTTCCATGGACCACGACGTGGGTCGCCTCGTGGATCGGTTGGATGAAGTGCTGGGAACCGACGGGTACCTGCTCGCCATCGTGGCGGACCATGGCGAGTCCTTCGGGCGACACGGAGAGCCCACCCACACGGCCTACGCCTACGAGGCCACCATCCACGTCCCCTTCCTGATGCGCTTCCCGGATGGACGCGGCGCGGGGACACGCTCGAACGAACTCGTCAGCGTGGTGGACGTTTTCCCGACGTTCATGGACGTGCTGGGGCTGGGAAGCGTGGGGGACGTCGATGGCGCAAACCTCGCGGGCGAGCCCATCGGTGCCGGGCGCGGTGTGTACATGGAGTCCTACTCGGGCTACCTGAACTACGGCTGGAGTCCCCTGGCGGGCTGGCTGGACGAGCGCGGCAAGTACCTGCACAGCACGCGGCCGGAGTACTACGACCTGTCTGCGGATCCGGGCGAGCTGGACGATCTGCTCTCTCGTGGCAACGTGGATGTGGCTCCCTATCGCGAGGCGCTCGCTGCATTGAGCCAGCTCCCCCGCTTACAATCCGGCGCGTTGGCTCTGGAAGAGGATCAACTCAAGCAGCTACGAGCCCTGGGCTACGCCGCGGCGGGGGAAGAGGTGCGAGAACTGCCTGACCCTCTGGAGCCGAGCACGCGCCCGGCTCCACGGGACCACGCTGAACACTACGCCCGTTTCTGTGAGGCCGTCGGTTTGGCTCAAGCCGGGCGGAGCGCTGAGGCCATTCCACTGCTACGCGAAGTGATCGTCGCCAATCCGGGCAACATGCTGGCCACGGAGACCTTGGGCGGCTGCCTCGTGGACGAGGCTCAGCACGACCAGATCGTCGCACTCTTCGCCCCTCTCGTTGCAGCGGGCCGACTGGATCGCTTCGCATCCTTCACCTACCTCGGCAGCGCCTACGAGGCCCGGGGCGAGATCCGTAAGGCTCTGGACGCCTACCGCGCAGCCCTGGCTCTGCGCCCCGCCGAGGCCAGCGTCGCGGGGACCGTCGAGAGGCTCGTCGCGGAGCTTGAGGAACAAGGCAAGTAGCGAGCGAGGCTACTTGCGGCGAAGGTTCAGGATGAGCTCGATGGGCTGCAGGGGATCGAGGCGAAGCTCAACGGGGCTTGGGCGCTCGTAGCCGTTGACCTCGGGGAAGACAAGGCGGCACGTGCCCACGTTGGGGAGGAGAAACCGCACCCACTCAGGTCGGTCTGGGCTGTTTTCGCAGCCCATGTCGAGCTCCTCGCCCGTTAGATCAGTGGCTTCCGTATTCCAGAACCAGTTGTCGGGGACCGTCACAGGACCGCCATCGCACGTGAGCGATACCTGCACTTCAAGGAGGGGGTGCATGAGCACGGTCACGTCGTTGTCGCCCGGTTGGATTTCGAGGTGCACGGTCTCCCACATGTAGCCGTCCGCATCTACGGAGAGCCGGACAGGTCCCACGGGCAGCGTGGACACGAACGTCCCGCTTGTGGCATCCACCTCTCCATGCAAGGGCGTGAACATCATCTGCCCGCCGGAGCCGCGGAAGCTGAACCCGACACCCACCTCACGTTGCGAGGCGTGCCCCCCAAGGATCGGCCGCGTCGTTTCGGCGTCGACCGGCACGACGCGAATCCGCGCAGGCGCCGGCATCACCAGCAGGAGCCGTTCGTCTCCTTGGTATCCCAACTCAAACTCCTGACGCCACAGGCACCCCGCTCCCCTGAGGGCGATCTGGGCGGCGTACCGACCGGGTGGGCGAAGCCCGCCATGCCATTGATATTGGTTGGCCTCGCCATCAACTCGGGGCAGATCCCTGACCTCAGTGTTCTCGGATACGCTCGCCTGATCCGAGTGATAGATCACTTCATAGTCATGGGGCAGGTCGTCCAGGATCTCGAGCGACATGGTCAGGGTGCCTGTTTCCATCCAGGTCGGGGGTACTTCGAGGATTCCGCCCATGGGGACAGGATCTCCCAGGGGGGCCAGGGCTGGGATCTCCAATTCCAACTCGCTCGTCGCTCCAGCCGTGATGAGTACCTCGGCACTGGCCAGGGTCGCGCGGTGCCGCCAGTGGACGCCACTACTCGCGGAGACCCTCCAGGTTCCAGGCGCCAAGCGAGGTACGGACAATGGCCTGCCGCTTGCGGGGATCAGCTTGATGATGTCTTCGTATTCGAGCGGCCCGAATAGAGGCGAGAGTTCAATCGACGTGGTCTGCGGCCAATCGCCCAGCAGTGTCAGCTCCAGTGAGCCCGCCGCGAAAAGCTCAACGCTACGCTCGCCGCCCCGCCGGTGGTCGATGATGACCCTCTCCCAGCCATAGCCCTGCGAACCAATCCACCAGGGGAGGGAGTTCTCCAAGAGCATCTCCGCCATGTCCTCGAAATTCGGGGAGAAGGAGAGAGGTGAGGGTTCAGAGCGGACCACCAGCTCGTCATGCATGTCCTCTTGTGTGACTGGAATAAGATCTGAATACGCGCTGGCTACGTCCACAGCGTTCAATTCGACCCCTGTCGCTCCGTCTATCACACGCAAGAGCGTGGGCTGCGGCAATCGACAAGTGATGATCGTTTCCTGTCCACGGTGGACGTTGAAGGAGCTCTGAGTGGCGAGTGCCGGTTGATCCCCGACCAGAATGGACCAGACCTCCAACGTTCCGAGGTCCGCGTTCAGGGAGGTCCCATCTTCATCGAGGAACTTAGGCTGGAGCGCTTCCGGATCGAGCTCGACGGTCCAGGTTCCATCGGAGCAGTAGATTTCCAGGCCTTCATCGAGGCAATCCATCCACAGCTCAATGGTGCACTCACTCGCGCCCCTCAGGATTCCCCGCTCGTCTTCCAAGAGCACGCGCCCACGCAAGGTCGCCGGGCCCGGCGCAGGCTCGAGGGCCGCGATTGCGATGCGTGGCTCGTCGGAGCCCGTGGGTTGGGCTTGTCGTGCCGTTGCCCGGGCTTCCAGAAGAGGCTGGAGGTCAGATCCGGCCTCGGCTGGTGCGGACGTGAGGCCCTCCATGGGGGGGGCGCTCAGGGCGGAGCGATGCTCTACAACGAGGAACCAGGCGAGGAGAAGGGCAGTAGCGAGAGCAGCGAGGCGGGTGGCGTTTCGGGGCATGTCCGATTAGTGGGTAGCTGGGAACCGACATGGGCAGAGTGTGGGGTGCCTATAGGTCCTCCATCCGCAGGAATCCAGCGGGGTAATCGCCCGACTCTCTGCCCACCGACCCCTCTGAACTCGGGCGGGAGCCCCTAGGGCCCGGGCGTGATCCCGCTGACGACCAGGGCGTAGTCGGAATCCAGGGCCGCCGTCTCCACGTGCGTGTCCTGATTGAGCTCGCTAGCGGTGACCGTCACGCTCCAGGTCCCGGCGGCAGGCTTCTGGACGAAGACGTTCTCCACAGTGTCCTTCGTGTTCGCTTTGCCACCGGCATTGGACCACATGTTGTTCTTCAGGCCACGGTTGCCCCAGTAGACCGTCCCGCTGGGGTCGGTCACCATGAGGTCCATGTCATTGATGCGGTGCAGAGACGAACCCGTGGTTCCCGGCCAGTCGCGGTAGATCATGGTGACCTTCAGAGGCGATGTCCCATCGACCGTCACGTTGTAAGTCGTCGCCTGGGTCTCCGTCAGGACGTCCGTCTCATCAATGACGAGCATGCGGTCCTTCTGGTCGTACATGGTCTGCAGGTCCGCGTGGCCCCAGCCCTGGTGGACGCGGGTCAGGTCATGGGTGGAGCCCGAGAAGGTCCACTGTGAGGCCGTGTTGATGAGCACCGCCTTGGCGGTCGTGTTCTGGGGACGGTTGGCGAACACCGTGGCCTTGGGTGCCGGGTTTCCGAAAATGCCATCCGACCACATCTGATAGAAGAGGCCCAGGTGGCCTGCGATGATGGGGGTCGCTCCAGACGTGCCGCCGAAATTCGACGTGTATCCGCCTCCGATGGTGGTGGTCAGAATGTTGTCGTAGTAGCTCGCCAGATCAGGCTTGATGCGGCCATCAGCCGCTGGGCCGATGCTCCCCCCGCCATTCCAACTGTCGTCGTTCTTGGTCAGGGAGTTCTGATGGCGCACGCCACCCACAGCGATGATGTTCTTGGCCCAGGCCTGGGGTCGCGACATCTGGTCTCCGGCGTTGGATTGGGATTGCAGGATGCTGATGCGCGAAAAATCGAACAGGATCAGGTCCATCTGCTGGGAGACACTCGTGTAGTCCGTCGTGCGCGGGTCGCCCCAGCTGTTCGTTTGGAGCACACAGCGGTAGGGCTTGGCCTGCAGATCTTGAGTGTGCGTGTAGCGGTTGCCCACATTGGCGTAGTCGGCGATGACAAGCTTCGCCAGGGGCATGACACCGCGAGCCGCCCAGTTTCGGGAGCGGTCGATGGTCAGCAAACCACCATGAAGCTCCATGCCCCCCGAACCGCAGACGATACCTGACGTGGAGGTGCCATGACTGCTGGGCGAGTTGGGGCCGTGCTCCTTGTAATTCTTGAGATCTGGATGCTTCTTGTCGCAGCCCCCGTCGAGAACTTCGACCTGGACTCCCTGACCGAGGTACCCCCCGACGGACTGAACGTAGTCGCTGCCGTGCATCTGACGGGCGATGTCCATGTCGTGCTCGGGCTCACCCCAGACGTCGATCCACTGCACGTGATCCAGACGCGCGACCTCCAACAACTGGTCACGGGTTAGCGTGGCGCTCATCAGGAAGGTCTGGGGCGTTGTCTGATTCACCGTCCCCCCGATAGCCGTGATGAACTGGGAGACGGGCTCCTGACCCTCCATGCCGCGCTCCATGGTCAGCATGTTGAAGCGCGCCGTCGGACCCTCGTCCCAGGCGGGGTGATCCGCGGAGAGTAGGCCTCTCTCAAACTTGTAGGCCACGTGGAACGGGCCGACCCAGCGCACAAAAGGCAGACTACGAACCTGCTCGGCCTGCTTCGCGTCCATGCCCACCACGTGGGAGTGGTTGGCGAGGAACAGATGCAGGCGCACGCCCATGCTGCGCAGGGTCTCCCGGTAGGGCTCGATGCCCTGAGTCCAGAATTGGACGATGTGCAGGTTGCTCCCGCTGGGGCGATGGAGGGTGGTGGGGACTGCCGGGAGAGCTTCGAGCGGGTCGAACTCAGCAAAGCGCAACAGGATGCGGGCGTCATTCGCCTTGGGATTGGTGAAGGTGCTGCCGCCAAGGCTCAGGGAGAAGTAGGGCTGGGGTGCTCCATTGGACTCTTGCTCACTCCAGGTGATGGCCCATGCCTGACTGTTCGGAACGGGGATCACCCGAACGTCGGAGGCGACCTGGGAGAGGTGATGGAAGAGGCCATCGCCATCGCCCTCGGCTCGGTTCACTGTGGGCTCTTGTGCTTGGGCGGCGGGGACCCAGGTAACGAGTAGGGCGAGGAGAGCTAGGTGATCGGTGGAGAGCGTGTACTTCATTGATCTGTTGGGGCGGTGTGCGTGAGGCGATTCTCTAGTCTGGAGGTGATTCTAGCGCGATCGCGGCTTTAGGGTGGAGATCCGCGGATCACCTGCCATTAGACGCCTTGAGCTAGGCCCCGATGCGTGCTCCAGATTAGGAATCGATGCCCAGCGACGAGTACCGCGCCGCCAACTCCGGCGGCAGATCGGATCGGAAGCAGCGCAACTGCGGGATCCAACCCAGGTAGTCCGCCAGACGCAACAGGGCCACCTCGGTCTTCATGTCCGGAATCTCCCCCGAGCGGCAGGCCTCGATAGCTCGGCCCAATTCGAAGCGGTGTAAGACACACCACTCCTCCATGGTGGAGCCGTCGCCCTCGGGAGTCGTGGCCTCCTGCCCGCTCGGCACGTGTCCGGCAAGGAAGTAGATCTTCTCGTCCGTCACCCCAGGGCTGGCGAAGCTCTCACCGCCTAGGGGCTGAAAATCACCGGGGTCGATGGTGACCCCAGCCTCCTCCAAGGCCTCGGCATGGGCACGGACCCTGAGACCCTCGATCCCCGCAGGATCGCTGGCTTCGACCACTCCCGCCACCACTTCGTGCAAGGAGAGGTACTCCCTGGGATCCGGGTGCACAAACTCCTTGTCCCTGCGCAGGTAGATCGGTACCCGCGGGGCCTCGCGTAGCACCACCTCGATCCCACCCTCGCCGTCCAGGGCGTAGAGCACGGCCACCACCGCGTCGCTCTGGGGCCGGCTCATCACGTCGCAGGAGTAGGTCTTGGATGTCGATCCGTCCGAGTAGACGTTGCGAACGTCCAGGCGCGACACCTTGATGTAGCCCTCGTCGCAGCGGCTCGTGGCCGTCCGATCTCCGACGATTTCGATGGCCGTGAGGTCCATGGAGTCACCATACGCTGTCGCACGTCGGGTTGCGACAGCGTATGGTGGCCCCCCCTGAAGCCCTTGCCCCGACCACTGCGTTGACCGATTCCCCGCAAAGCCCTGCCTCCCGACACGACTCGTTCGTTCAGCGCCACATTGCCCTCAGCGACGATGACGTGCAGGCCATGTTGGAGGAGTTGGGGGTCAATAGCCTAGACGGCCTCATGGATGAGACGCTGCCTGCGTCCATTCGCATGCAGGGGGATCTGAAGCTGGGCCCGCCCCGTTCAGAGAACGGCCTGCTGGAGGAGTTGCGCTTGATTGCAGCGAAAAATCAGTGCCACAAGAGCTACATCGGCATGGGCTACTCGCCGTGCCTCGTGCCCACCGTTATTCAGCGCAACGTGCTGGAGAATCCCAGCTGGTACACCCAGTACACGCCCTACCAGGCAGAGATTAGTCAGGGCCGTCTGGAAGCGCTCTTGAACTACCAGACCATGGTGGCGGACCTGACCGGCCTGCCCTTGGCGAACGCCTCTCTGCTCGACGAAGGCACTGCAGCAGCCGAGGCCTTGAACTTGTGTTGGGCGGCGGGGCGCAAGAAACGCTCTACGTTCTTCGTTGCAGACACGTGCCACCCGCAGACAATCTCGGTCGTTCGCACAAGGGCCGGTGCCCTGGGCCTCACCGTCGAAGTGGGGAACCCAGCGGCCGCAGAGTTTTCAGAGTGCAGCGCCGTACTGGTGCAGTATCCCGACACCTATGGCTGCGTCGAAGATCAAGAGGCCCTCGCTGAGCGGGTGCACGCTGCCGGTGCCCTGCTCGTTGTCGCCACCGACCTGCTGGCCCTGACCCTGTTGCGTGCACCAGGAGAGTTTGGTGCGGACGTGGCGGTGGGCAACAGCCAGCGGTTTGGAGTGCCCATGGGATACGGCGGGCCCCACGCCGCGTTCATGGCGACCCGCGAGGAGTACAAGCGCCAGCTGCCCGGTCGGGTGATTGGCGTTTCCCGTGACGTGCATGGCAACCCTGCCCTGCGCATGGCCCTGCAGACCCGCGAACAGCACATCCGACGCGACAAGGCCACGAGCAATATCTGCACGGCCCAGGTCCTGCTCGCGATCATGGCTGGCTTGTACGCCACGTACCACGGTGCCGATGGTCTGCGTCATATCGCCAGCCGCGTGCGGCGACGCACCCTGGGGCTGGCAGCCGCTCTGGAGAAGCTGGGGTGCAAGGTGCAGCCCGGAGAGGTCTTCGACACCCTCCGGGTGGAGCCGTCTGATGGCGGCGCTGAGGCCTTGCATGGGCGCGCCCACGCGGCGGGGATGAACTTGCGTGTCATCGACGAGCGGGCGGTGGGGATCTCGTTGGATGAGACCACGAGCTTGGACGACGTGCGCGATCTGCTTGGCGTCTTCGGGGATGCAAGCGCCGCGTCCGGCGTGAACGTCGAAGCCCTCGAACGGGCGGTTGAAGAACTGCCCGTCCCGCTGGCAAGGACCAGTGAGTACCTGAGTGGCACCGTCTTCAATGAGTACCGCAGCGAGCACGAGATGCTGCGCTACTTGCACCGCCTTTCCGGCCGCGACCTGTCATTGACGACATCCATGATTCCTCTGGGATCATGCACGATGAAGCTCAACGCCACGACTCAGATGTTGCCCATAACCTGGCCCGAGTTCGGATCACTGCATCCCTTCGCGCCCACCGAACAGGCTCAGGGCTACGCCGAGCTCTTCCGAACCCTGGAGGGCGCCCTGGAGGAGATCACAGGATTTGCGGCCGTCTCGCTGCAGCCCAATGCCGGATCTCAAGGCGAGTATGCGGGCATGCTTGTTATTCGTGCCTACCAGGAGGCACGCGGAGAGATGGGGCGTGACGTGTGCCTGATCCCAACGTCTGCACACGGAACCAATCCGGCCAGCGCTGTGCTTGCGGGCATGCGTGTGGTGGCTGTCGCCTGCGATGTCAATGGAAACGTGGACATGGAGGACCTGCGCGCCAAGGCGCAGGAACACAGCGAGACCCTCTCGGCCATGATGATCACCTACCCCTCGACCCACGGCGTCTTCGAGGAGGGCGTGATCGAGTTGTGCCAGGTGGTGCACGATGCTGGTGGACAGGTGTATATGGATGGGGCCAACATGAATGCCCAGGTTGGCCTGTGCCGGCCCGGGGATATCGGCGCCGACGTCTGCCATCTGAACCTGCACAAGACCTTTGCCATTCCCCATGGGGGAGGCGGCCCGGGCATGGGGCCCATAGGAGTCGCGGCTCACCTGGCGCCTTTCTTGCCCTCGAACCCCGTCGTGCCGAGTGGCGGTTCAGAGGCTATCGGCGCGATCTCTGCGGCCCCTTGGGGCAGCGCGGGCGTGCTCCCCATCTCCTGGATGTACATCCACCTGCTGGGCGCCGCGGGTCTCAAGCGTGCCACGCAGGTTGCGATTCTGTCAGCCAACTACATGGCGAGCAGACTCTCCGAGCACTACGCGGTGCTCTTCCGTGGTGCGCGTGGCCGTGTGGCCCACGAATTCATCATCGACCTGCGCCCCTTTGAGAAGAGTGCGGGCATCGTCGCCGAGGACGTGGCCAAGCGCCTGATGGACTATGGGTTCCACGCACCCACCATGTCCTTCCCTGTTGCTGGTACCTTGATGATCGAGCCCACCGAGTCCGAACCCAGGCACGAGCTCGATCGGTTGTGCGTCGCGCTGATCTCGATCCGTGGCGAGGTTCGCGACGTTGAAGAGGGGCGTTTGGACCGAGCAGACAACCCCTTGAAGAACGCACCGCACACCGCCGGAGCAGTCACGTCGGATAACTGGGATCACCCCTACACTCGAGAGCAGGCCGTTTGGCCCGCGCCCTGGTCGCGGCGACACAAGTTCTGGCCACACGTGGGGCGAATAGACAACGGCTACGGTGACAAGAACCTGATCTGCACCTGTTCGAGCGTTGAAGAGCTGGCGGCCGAATCGGTGCTCCCTTGCGAGAGCGGGGTGTGAGTTGACCGCACCCCAAGTTCAGGTGATGTGGTTGGGGAGCGATTGCTTCAAGGCATTTTTTGATCCCGATGCCGGCTTGGTGGAGGCCGTCTCCAACCGGACCGCCATCGGGGGAGTGTCCATCTCGTTGGGCGAAGGGGTGGTCATTTCCCTCGATGATGAAGAGCACGTGGTGCACTTGTCGGTAGTTGTGGCGGCATGCGCGGGCGAGCTGGAAGACCCCTTAGATCGTCCGGGGGATGAGCGGGCAGCTACCTTTGCAGAGGTCGAGGTCGAGCCCGACCTCCCTGCAGCGTGCTTCTTCGATCCATCAGCGGGCGTACTCAAGATCCAGTTCAGTGAGCGCGTGGCCGACGAATGGGGTCGCATCGGCTCAAACCTGATCTGGCTGGCACTGGATCAGGAGCAACGGCTGGCCGGCATCGTTATCGAGGGCGTCTCCCTCGACCCGGGTGGTGCGGCCCAGCTGACCTGGCTGCAGGAATCGACTAGTGAGTGACCCGTCCAGCAGCGATCTCTTCCTGTCGCGCAGCCGCGAGTACCTGGGCCGTGTCTATCCCGAACGACTGACGGCTGCCCTGGCCGTGCTGCCGGAGGGTGAGCTGTGGTGGCAGCCGCACTCGGGAGCCTTGAGCATGGGGACGATCCTCATGCACCTCGAAGGCAACGTGCGACAGTGGATCCTTTCTGGGGTGGGAGGCGAGCCCGATGCCCGGGAACGCACCCTTGAGTTCTCGAACGAGTACCGGGAAGAGGCGAGCGTTGAGCGCACAGAGCTGCTCGAGCAGTTGATAACCACGACCCGTGCAGCGACCGAGTTGCTTGCCTCGCTCGGGGAGGAACCCCTGCAGAAGGGCTACGCGATCCAGGGATTTGAGGTTACGGGTTTAGAGGCCATCTTCCACGTCGTGGAGCACTTCTCGTGGCACGTGGGCCAGGCTGTTTGGATTGCAAAGAGCCGCGCGGGCATCGACCATGGCATCGCGTTCTACGACGAAGCTCGGGTCAACAACGATCGCAACGCGTAGGCCCTTCGGTCTACTTGAAGGTCTCAATCGGGGACAAGTCGGTAGTCTTTTCGAGAAGTAACGGCGGCTTGGTTCCGAATCGTTTTGGGCCCGGTGGTGGGATTCCAATGGCTCGCTTACTTTGGAAGTTGATCCTCAACGTTGACACATGTCTGGCCTTCGGATGCTCGTGTGAATTACTCCCGCTCATCGGCGGGACGTACGAGTCCCTAACGGTGGTTCAGGTGGAGATTGCGGGTTCTGTTTTCGCATTCGCTTCGCCATGACATCGACCACGAGCCCATCTGTTCTGCCTCCTTCACCGACAGGTCGGCCCTCCCTTGCCCGGGGCCTGATCTTCGCCGTGATGCTGGGCCTATTGGCGATCGAATGGAGCCTCAGGTCCTACACCTCCTATGGTGCTACCGTGGAAAGAGAGGCCGACCCCGCCCTGGGTTGGCGCCTGCGAACGGCCGACCTCGCCTATGGAGAGTCTGGGATACCCCTACGCATCAACTCCCATGGTTTCCGCGACCAGGAGTGGCTCCCTCCTGGCTCCGAACAGGGGGCGACCCTGCGCATCGCCGTCCTGGGCGATTCGGTCACCTTTGGCGCGGGGGTCGAAGAGACCGAACGTTGGACGGATCTACTGGAGGAGTCCATGCGTGCAGAGACTCCCCAGCGCGCGACCGTCGTCATGAACTTCGGGCTGCCCGGATACACCCTGGAGCAGATGGCCCAGTGCTATGAGCATGCCGTACGACCTCACAAGCCGGATCTGGTGTTGCTCGCTCTCAATGACGTCTCTGCACGGCCAGCCTCCGTCTGGGAGCCCGAGCACGCCTCCGCCCTGGCCCAAGCCGTGCGTGAGACCGCTCTGTACGACTTCTGGCAGCGCAGCGTCTCGGCTGGGAATCACGCCCAGGGCCGGCGATACAATTCGAGTGAACGCGCTGAGCACAGGCGAGTGCAGGCCATCTGGGAGGAGCCCTTCGCGCCAGCTCACGAGGTCCTGTGGAGGCGGTTCATAAGAAGGACAGCGGAGCTCGCTGGCGAGGTCCACTCGGATGGATCGCAGCTGGTCCTTATTCCTTTGCCAGCCTTCGTCCATTGCCGTCACCCCGATCGTCCGCGCCTGGCGGCTCTCTTGGCCGACTGGGACCCGATTCACGAGCTCGACCGACTGGACACGTTTTCAGCGGCCCGCAAGGTGATGGATCCACTGCTGAAGCATGTGGCGGAGATGGGGCTGGATCCCGATCGGATCTGGTCCACCGATAGAGAGTCGATGGACCAGATCGACCCTCAATGGGCAGATCAGTCCCTGTTCTTCTTGCACGACCCCAAGCACTTCACTCCCAGGGGACACGCAATGTTGGCCGACGAGATCCATGAGGGCTTGCGCGAGCAGGGCTTCTTCGGGTTCTGACCATGTCATTCGTCCAACTGGACTATCTGGCATTCCTGCTCCTGGTACTCGGCCTGTTTCAGTTCGTTCCGGTGCGCATGCGCATTGCCTACCTGCTCGTGGCGAGCATCGTGTTCTACCTCCACGACCAGCCGATCTACCTCGTGCTGCTGGCCGTTTCCTCCCTCTTGGATTTTGGCGTCGGATTGGGCATGGGCCGCACCCAGAAGCAGCGAACCCGGCGCTGGCTCCTGGGCTGCAGCCTCGCTGGAAACCTGGGCCTGTTGGGTGTCTTCAAGTACGCGGGTGTGTTCTTGGGTGATTCTCCGGATCCAGCAACGGACAACCCTGTCCTGGGTGGAGCCTCCAGCCTTCCGCTGGGGATCAGCTTCTACACCTTTCAGACGCTGGGCTACTCCATCGACGTCTTTCGGGGGCGTGTGCAACCCTGCCGCAGCTGGTCTCAGTACGCCCTGTACGTCTCCTTCTTCCCGCAGCTGATCTGCGGTCCGATCGAGCGCGCGAGGCACCTGCTCCCGCAGTTGACGCGACTCCAGTTGCTGAACCCGGCGAACCTGTCCCTGGGGTCGCGCTGGATCTTGTGGGGGCTCGCCAAGAAGTTGGTGATTGCCGACCGTTTCCGACCGCTGCTGCTGGAGGTGTTCCATCACCCGGAGGGTGTCGACTCCCTGACGCTCTTGACCGTGAACCTCGGGCTCCTCGTCATTCTCTACCTGGACTTCAGCGGCTACATCGACATCGCGCGCGGCAGTGCCGTCCTATTTGGGGTGCGCCTCGTGCCCAACTTCCGTTCTCCGTTCCTGGCCACCAGCGTGGGCGCTTTCGCCGGTCGGTGGCACACCTCCCTGATCAGCTGGCTGCGGGAGAACCTGTATCGACCCTTGATGCGCATGCGATCGGGAGCCCTGGGAATTCTGTGGATCAATCTGCTCTTGTTCGGATTGGTCGGGCTCTGGCACGGTGCGCGCTGGACCTACATCTTGTCCTGGGGGTCCGCGGGCCTTGTGATCACGCTTGAGCAGTGGGCGCGCCGGAGCAGGCGCACAAGGGAAGGTCCCGTGCCGCGCAGGGGCGCGCTTCTCCCCTGGCTCTTCACCATGCTCTACCTGGCTCTATTCACCGCGGGTTTCTATAGCCTCGAGATGGCGACGGCCACGGCCAACCTGCGCTCTGTCTTCGGTGGGGGGATGCCCAGCGCTGAGAGCCTGCCATTCCTGGGCCGCCTGCTGGGCCTGCTCGCCGTGGGTCTGGTGCTGCATGGCGCGGGTTCCATGATGAACCTGGTCCAGGTCTGGAACCGTGTGGGCCGCATCGGGCGCACGGCTTGGTTCCTCCTTCTGGCGGGCATTGTCCTGCGCTTCCAGGTCGTGGAGATCCAGCCCTTCGACTACTTCCGCTTCTAGGCTCGGCCTCCCAGCGGCCCGATCAGCCGAGCCCGAGCGCGCCGAGCAGGCGGTCACGGACCGATGTCATCTCCACCCGGCCATCGACCGGCTCAGGGTTCGTGGCGCTCCAGTTCATGCTGGAGAGGAACACGGGACCGTCATCCGGCTGGTCGGGCAGACGCCCGTGGCTGCCGCGAATGAGCTGCGCGTCGACGGAGATGACCTTGAGCAGGCCCCGTTGACCGAGTTTCTTGCGCGCCAGATAGCCAGCAACCGTGAGGTGCGGAAAGAGCAGGGCAGGGTCCATGATCATCTCGCAGGGGTCGTAGCCCACCTTGCGGTGGATGTCGACGGTCCGCGCGAAGTCCGGCTCCGATGCTGGATCCGTCCAGTAGTAGTAGGTGAACCAGGCACCGGACTGGGAGACGGCAACCAGGTCGCCGGCGTTGGGATGGTCGATGCCATGGGCGCCTTGCTCACCGCGATCCATGACCTGCTCGACACCCTCCAGGTCTTGCAGGACGGCGCGGGTGCGCTCGAGAGTGCCCTCGCCCTGGCAGTAGACGTGGGCTACCTGGTGATCTGCCACGGCGAAGGCCCGGCTGGCGAAGGTGTCGAGGACTTCTCCGGTGGGGGTGGCCCGCACCTGCAACAGTCCGGCTTCACGCAGGGCACGGTTGATGTGGACGGGGCGCGAGACCTCTTGGATCCCATACTCGCTCAAGACAATGGTCTGTGCCCCGCACTCATCCGCGCTCTCGACCAGCTCGCCGATCAGAGTATCCAGCTCAACCAAAGCCTGGCGGGAGGCTGCGTCATCTGGGCCGAACCGTTGGTGGCTGTAGTCCAGGTGCGGCAGGTAGACCATCGTCAGGTCGGGATTCTGAGTCCGCAGCGTGCGTTGTGCCGCGGAGGCGATCCACCGGCTCGAGGGAAGGCCGGCCTTGGGCCCCCAGAAGTCGAAGAACGGGAAAGGGCCCAGGTCCGCTTCCAGGCCTTCCGGGAACTGGGTTGGCGATCCGTAGACCGCAGGGATCTTGCGACCGTCGGCGGGGTAGTAGGGGCGGGGGGTGATGGACCAGTCCACGGCCGCGCCCATGTTCCACCACCAGAATAGCTTTGCGCAGGTGAAGTCGGGATCCAGGCGGCGTGCGGTCTCATAGATCTTCTCAGCCTGGACGTGGCCGTTTGCTTGGCGCCAGAGAGCGACCTCGCGCGAATCGGGAGCCATCCACCCATTGCCTACCACGCCGTGCTCGCGCGGGAGCTTGCCCGTCAACAAGGTGGCCTGCGCGCTACAGGTGACCGCGGGCAGGACGCTCGACATGGGGGCAGCGCTTCCCCGCTGGGCCAGGGCGGCCAGGTGGGGGGTGTCGGAGGAGACCTGACGGCGGGTCAGGCCGACGGCGATGATGGCGAGTGCTTTGGCCACAGGACCCGCAGCCTAGCGTGTTCAGCGCGCCAGCAGGGACTGTTGGATGGCCAGCAGTATGCGCTCGGCCAACTGAGGATCATTTGCCCCCGTCTCCGAGTGCCAGGCTCTCACCCGCAGGATCGCCTTTCTGCCTGCACTGTCGAACGGTTCAACCGAGACCTCGACCCGGTTCTTCGACGGCAACCGCCCATCCCCCCATAGTCCCGTGGCCCGCATCGCGGACTCGTCCAGGACCATATCCCGGGACGAGGCCTGCACGACCCGCCGCGCGTGGGGCCAGATCGTGGCGGGTGAGTAGGTCAGAACGGTGCCCTGGCTACGGCTGGAGGTGGTTGACCCGCGGGTGGCTGCTCCCGTGCCAGGGCCTGCGCAGCTCCACGCGCTGGCGGCTGCGATGCACAGGACAAGGGGGGCCAGGAGCTTGAGGGTGTTGCACATGACCTAGAGGTAGCGGAAGGGGCAGGGTAGTTCCAGCCGAAATCCGGGTCGCGGAGGTAACCTGACAAGCATGCCCGAACTTCCTGAGGTCGAGACCACTGCCCGACTCCTGCGCGGACCCCTCGTGGGGCGTCAGGTATGCGGGCTGGAGGTGCAGTGGCCGCGGAGCCTGGGCGGGCAAGAAGAGGGCTGGGTGCGGGAGCAAATCCGCGGTGCGCGCATCACCGGCGTCAGCCGGCGCGCCAAGCTTGTGGTCATCGAGCTGGCCCGTAGGGGAAAGCAGATCGGCATCCTGGCCGTGCACCTGCGCATGACGGGGCGCCTTGTGGTGCTCAAAAAGCGCTCCGACCCGGGGCGTTTTGCGCGGATCAGCTTGCTCCTCGATCGTGGCGTGCTGCACTTCCTGGACGTACGCAAGTTCGGGAGGATGACCTGGCATGCCGACCCCACGGACCTCTTTGCGCGCTATGGACCTGAGCCCCTGAGCGAGGAGTTCTCGGTGGCTTGGCTGCGCCGTGCCTTGGGAGGACGCCGGCGGGCGTTGAAGCCCCTGCTGCTCGACCAGTCGTTTCTGGCGGGGCTGGGCAATATCTATGTGGATGAGGTGCTCTTCGGGTCTGGGCTGCATCCCCTGCGGCGCTCGGACAGGGTCCCGGGGAAGAAGGTGGCGCTCCTGCACAGCATGATCCAGACGGTCCTGCGAGAGGCCATAGAGCGGGAGGGGTCCTCCTTTGACGAGTTCTATCGAACGCCGGAGGGCCAACCGGGGGCCTACCAGGAGCAGTTTCAGGTCTACGGCCGGACGGGTAAGCCCTGTCGCACCTGCGGGCGCGCCATTTGCCGCCTAGTGGTGGGTCAGAGAGGGACTCACATCTGCACCCGTTGTCAGCCGGCTCCTCGCCCACTATCCTCCTCGCGATCATGATTGAAACCAACGCGTTCAAGAAAGGGGTGTGCCTGGTCTACAAGGGCGAGCCCATGATTATTGCGGACTACACCGTAAGCACGCCCACGGCCCGGGGGGGCAACACGATCTACAAGACCAAGCTGCGCAACCTGAAGAGTGGCCAGATCTTGAATGAGTCCATCCGCAGCGGCGAGAAGTTCGCAGAGGTCGACTTGGAGCGCCACAAGGCGAGCTTCATGTACAGCGACGGCTCGAACTGGCACTTCATGGATGACGAGAGCTTCGACCAGTTCTCTTTCGACAAGGAAGCTCTAGGCGGTGCGGAACTCTACCTGAGCGATGGGATCGAAGGCCTGCAGGCCGTGTTGATCGATGGCAGTATTCTGGCCATCGAATTGCCTCTCTCGGTGGAGATGACCGTGACCGAGTGCGACCCCACCATCAAGGGGGCCACGGCCCAGGCGCAACTCAAGCCGGCGACCACGGAGAGCGGTCTGGTCGTGCCGGTACCTTCCTACCTCTCGGTGGGTGAGCGCATCCGAGTGGATACGCGCGATGGTCACTTCCTGGAGCGGGCGAAGTAGCGTTCGGCTAGCTGCGCATCTGCCAGACGCTGTTCACTTCTTCAATGTCGGGCCACTGCTCGGCACACATCGAGAGGTACAGGGTTACATCCTCGGGCGGGTGAGCCTCGTCGAGACTGGCCACCGCAGCGGCGACCTTGGCGGGGTCGGGCCTGTCGGTGGCGGGGTCGCCGATCATGCCATCTTCGTGCTGCACATCGGTCGCGTCGAGGAAGGCGGTGATGATCTCCTTGCAGCTGTTCATCAGATAGGCGCCGAAGAGCTCATAGGCCAGCTCGGCATTGCTGTCGGATTGGAGGATCATTCGAGCGCGACCGGCGCGCTTGGCCATGGGCAGGCGCTTGATCGTATGCGGCCGGAACTTGAGTGCTGCGGCCACCTCGCCGTCGAGAGGGCCGAAACCGTCCTTGGATAGGGTGTCGTAGATGTGGAGGAAGCGATCCTCGCTCATCTTTTTCAGTTGTTGGATGACCTGCATACTGAGTCCTTGCGGCGAAGGCTGGGAGGCGCGATTGTGGGCGCAGATTCTAACCACGGTTAGGCCCAAATCCCATCCCCATGCAGCCCAACAAGCCAACCCCACGCGTCGAGTTGACCCCTGAAATGCAGGAACGGGCCAACTCATGCTATGCCTTCTTCGCCACTCTGTTTGTGGTGGTGCTCGTACTCACCAACATCATTGGAACCAAGCTGTTCGTGCTCTTCCCGGAAGGTGGACCGGCCTGGCTCATGGGGGGCAAGCCGGTGACCTTGACCTCGGGCATTATCACCTACCCGCTGACGTTTCTCTTGACCGACATTGTCTCGGAAATTTGGGGCCATCGCCGCGCGGGGCGCATGGTGATCTGGGGCTTTGTGATGAGCCTGATGATGTTGCTCGTCCTGCAGGTTGCCATCGCCCTGCCTCCATCAGACATATGGACTCAGCCGGATCTTGGGTTCCCGACAGGGGGCTCCATGCAACGAGCCTTCTCTGCCACCTTCGCGAATCCAGCCATCCTTCTCTTTGCGTCCATGCTGGCCTACCTCATGGCTCAGTTGATGGACGTGCGCCTGTACCACTTCTGGTGGAAGGTGACCGGTGGAAGGCACATGTGGATTCGCAACAATGGCTCCACCATGATCAGTCAGTTGGTGGACACGGCCATCGTGAACGGGATCTTCCTGCACTTCGGCCTGGGCCTTAACCGTGCGGACGTGATCAGCATCATCGTGGCCGTGTACCTATGCAAGGTCGCCCTGGCCATCGTGGACACACCCTTGATCTATGCTGGGCGCTGGGTAGTGGAGCGCGTCCTGGGGTTGGAGCACGACCCGACCAGGGACAGCGCGCCGCTGGCCTGAGGGCTATCCTCAGTTGACCGTCAGGACCTTGACCCGGAAACGAATGGGGATACCGGCGAGCGGGTGGTTGGCGTCGAGGATGACAGCTTCTGGATTGACTTCCATCACCCGGGCGTCGAGGTAGGCCTCTTCCTTGGCGTCGTCTACCTGGATGTTGTCCTTCTCCTCTCCGTTGTCCTCGAGGGCGATGGACAAGAACTCTCCGACCTCGATTTCCAAGTCCTCCGGGAACTCTGTCCGCGGGACCGTGAAGATCATCTCGGGGTCCTTGTCGCCATAGCACTCCCCGGGGTCAAACTCGACCACGGCTTCTCCGCCCTTTTCCATACCGGTGAGGGCCTCTTCGAGCTTGGGAGGTAGGTCTTCCTGGCCATGGGTGTAGTCCATGGGAGCTGCCTCGTCGCTAGACTCGAGGACTTTCCCGTCCATGCCTTCGATGACGTAGCTGAACTCAACTTTGCTCTGATCTTGAATCTTCAATCGACTGTCCTGTTTTTTGGGGGGGTGGGACCTTGGGTTTCGCCGTAGCGCGTGTCAGGTAGGTGTAGCCTTGCAGGCTGGATTCAAATCGCCGCAGGAACAGAGCGGACTCTTCGTCGCTCATGTGCTCCATGGCCAGGGCGTGCTCCACGTGCCGTCGTACGGTTCGGCGTAGTTCGGCTCCATGATACTTCACATGGGAGAGTACGTCTTCAACACGCTCTCCGGACTGAACGTGAACCAAGCGAGGCCGGCCGTCAGCGTTGATCTCCACGTGTGCCACGTGGGTGTTGCCGAACAGATTGTGGATGTCTCCCAGGATCTCCTGGTAGGCGCCCAGCAGGAAGATCCCCAGGTAATAGGGCTGGCCGGCGATGGGTGGGTGCAGCTCAAGCACGTGTTTGGGGCCCCGCGTACCGATGAAGCGATCAACTCGGCCGTCGGAGTCACAGGTCAGGTCCGCCAGGATGGCACCCTGGGTGGGCTCTTCAGCGAGCCGGTGCAGAGGCAGGATGGGGAAGAGTTGGTCGATGGCCCAGGAGTCGGGCAGCGACTGGAAGATCGAAGCGTTCAGGAAGTACGTGGCCGCGAGGTCTCGCTCCAGGCTGGCCAGGGCTTCGGGGAGGGCCTCCATGTGGCGCGTGGCGCGCTGCACACTCTGGCAGGTCTGGAAGAAGAGCTGTTCGGCGCGGCCCTTGTCAGTCAGGGAAAGGTGCCCGGTATTGAAGAGCTGCAGGGCGCGCTCGCGGAGTTCTTGAGCATCGTGATAGTGCTCGACGGCATTGTCTTCGGTGATCCCGTCGGCAAGGTCGACGAACTCTTCGAGGAGTTCATGGCGGCTCTCTTGCAGATCGAGCAGGGGCAACTGGCCGCCGAGCCCAGTGGTTCCCACGACCTCGGTCACGAGCATGGAGTGGTGGGCTACCAGGGCGCGGCCCGATTCGGTCAGCAGGGTGGGGGGAGGGATCTCATGCTCTCGGCAGGTCTCTGCCAGGGCCCAGACGACGTCGTTGGCGTACTCCTGCAAGGAGTAGTTCATGGACGAATCTCCCGTGGATCCCGATCCGTCGTAGTCCACCGCCAAACCGCCACCGGCGTCAAACCAGGTGATGTGCGCTCCCATGGAGTTCAGGTTCGCAAGGATCTGCGTGGCCTCTCGCATCGCCTTCTTGACGGCACGGATATGCGTGATCTGGCTCCCGATATGCACGTGCAATAGCTCGAGGCAGTCGAGCATGTCTGCATTCTGCAACGTCTCAACCACGGTGACGATTTCCTGTGCCGTGAGGCCGAACTTGGATCGCACTCCAGTGGATGCGCTCCAGCGTCCGCTGGAGGGGGAGGTGAGCTTGCAACGCACGCCGATGCGCGGGCGGAGGTTCAGAAGGCGAGCGCTGCGCAGGATCGTATCGAGTTCGCTGAGCTTTTCGATCACGATCACACTCGTGATCCCGATGCGCTCCGAGAGGAGAGCCATCTCGATGTACTCGGCATCCTTGTAGCCGTTGCAGATGAGGAGCGATCCCTCACCTGCCTGGAGGGCGATGCCCGCGATGAGCTCGGGCTTGCTGCCGACTTCAAGCCCCATGCCATGCTGGCGGCCCTCTTCGAGGAGCCCCTCGACGACCCATCGCTCCTGATTGACCTTGATGGGAAAGACGCAGCGGTAAGCCGCGGGATAGTCGAATTCTTCGCGTGCCTGGGTGAATGCGTCGGTGAGCTGCCGAACGCGAGCGCGGAGGATGCCTGGGAATCGCAGGAGAACGGGAGTGTCGATGCCGCGTCGGCGGACGGTGCGCGTCAGCTCGAAGAGGTCGGTGCTCGGACCGCTAGGGGAATCCGGGTGGACCTGGAGGTTCCCGTTCTCGTGGATGGAGAAAAACCCGGCGGCCCAGGTGGGGACCTGGTACAGGTCGGAGCTTGATGCAGAGGTCCAGGGGGACATGGGGGGAGTATAGGCGGGAATCCGACCTCCGGGGCAGGGAGCGGAGGGGATAGGAAGGGGTGAGCCTCGCAGATAATCGGGCCGGGGCCTGCAACGCGAGCGCCATTGGATTCGTCAGCCCGGGTGGGTGGGGGCGGCGGTTGGGGTGATACCGATATTCCCAAGGAGGGCCCAAACAACCAAGAGGAACCCAGACCACCCCTGTGGTCCCTTCACTACCCTACGCCCATGACAAAGATCCGCTTCACCAAGTCCATCCCCCGCCTGCTCGACGGCGACTACCTGCTCATCGTCGGAACCGCATCCACTCTGCAGGATGGTGCACTCCTCGACTGCCTGCCGGAGGAGCACATGCGCCTGGCGCTCGACCTGCTCACAGACCTCAAGCCCGGTGAACGCGGGGCCGTCGCGGGCACCCTCACCGGCTCTACCCCGCGCAAGCTCGCCGTTGGCGTCCTTCCAGATTCAGTCTCGCGCCACAACTCACCCGCCCGGGCGGAGGCCATCAGGCGTGTGGTCTCCCTGTCTTCAACCGGCACGCGCGGGAAAGCGGGTCTCTTGCTCTTCTTGGATGAGCCCGAACACCTACTTCCCTCCGCGAATGCCATAGCGCGTGCCCTTCCGATGTATCACGCCAATAAGCCGTCGAAGCCCGAGCCCGTTCTGACCATTGCAGCTGTGGGCCCCGGTGAGCGCAGCCTGACGGCTAATGCACAAGTCAAGACCACGGTGGAGAGCTCCCGCGAAGCGGCGCGCCTGGTCGACTTCCCGCCCAGCGAAATGCACCCGGGCAAGATGCACAAAGAAGCGACCCGCATCCTCCGCGGCTGTGAACGGGTAACCCGCAAGGCAATCGTCGGCAACCGCCTTCTCGATGCCGGATTGGGTTGCCTGCACGCCGTTGGACGCACGGCACTGGAAGCGCCGCGGCTCGTGGTGCTCACGCACAAGCCCAAGCGCTCCACCAAGAAACACATCGCCCTGGTGGGTAAGGGGATCACCTACGACACCGGTGGTTTGTCGTTGAAGACTGGCGGCCACATGGTCGGAATGAAGAGCGACATGGGTGGGGCGGCCGCTGTTCTCGGAGCGTTCAACGTGCTCGCGCGGAGTGGATGCCGACACAAACTCAGCGCCGTACTCTGCTTGGCGGAGAACGCCGTCGGACCCAGCGCGTACAAGCCTGACGACATCCTGCGCGCTCACTCGGGCCTGAGTGTGGAGGTCAACAACACCGATGCCGAGGGGCGCCTCGTGCTGGCGGATGGTGTCAGCTACGCGGCGCGGGTGTTGGGCGCGGACACGATCCTGGATGCGGCCACCCTCACCGGGGCCCAACTCGTGGCCACGGGGAAGCTCCACGCGGGGTTGATGTCCAATGACGGCGGCTTGGAGGACCTCATGGTGGAGGCCGGCCGCGCTTCCGGCGACCTCGTGCATCCCCTGCCCTTTGCGCCGGAGTTCTACAAGCCGGAGTTCAGCAGCGCGGTCGCGGACATGCGCAACTCGGTGGCCAATCGCGCCAACGCCCAGGCCAGCTGCGCGGGGCAATTCATCTACTGGCACATCGAGGACACAGGAACGCGCTGGGCCCACGTGGATCTGGCTGGGCCTTCCATGCTGGGCAAGCGCGCAACCGGGTTCGGAGTGGCACTGCTGTCGGAGGCTGTGAGACGGCTTTGATCGAGGGTAGGCCGGCTCCTGCCTAGGGGATAGCCTCGGCGTGGGCTCGTGCCTCCATGGCGGCCAGCAGCCGCTCCGGTTCCCGCTCCGCCATCCAGCTCTTGCGGTCGGCTTCGTCGGAGATCAACCCGCCTGCGCTCCAGACCTTCAGCAACTGCTTTAGGCGTGCGGCGCGTTTACGGGGACCGGCACCGGCGCTCTCCAGGGCGAGAGAATACTCGTGCAGGAACTCCGCCGCTGCCTGGGCCGTGACCTCCTGCCCGGAGAAAATCCACGGGTCCGCCAGGGCTGCGTGGCCCACCATGACGAACAGGCAGCCCGTCACTTCGCGCATACGCTCCAGGTCTTCGTGGACCAGCACTCCGCCATTGCCGCACACGGGAATCTCCACGGCCTCGACGGCCCGAGTGATGCGCGTCCAGTCCACCTGATCGGTGTAGTGCTCGCTGCGGGTTCTGCAGTGCACTGTCAGCAAGGACGCGCCCCCTGCTTCGGCCGCGCGTGCCAACTCCTCGACGCTCTCTGCATCATCAAAGCCCGCACGGATCTTGGCGGTCACAGGCAGGTCCCCACCGCAAGCCTCCACGCAAGTGCGCACGATCGACTCCAGACGCTTGGGCTCCCTGAGCAGGGCCGAGCCCGCGCAGCCCTTGAGAGCCCCCTTGGTCGGACAGCCGAAGTTCAGGTCCAGGAAGGCGGCGTCGGTCTGTAGGACCGATTCTGCCGTTGCGGCGAGCGCGGACTCATGGCTGCCCATGAGTTGAACGCCCACTGGGATGGAACCTGTTTTTGGGCCCAGATGTTTGCGGACCTGACCAGGCCGGTAGGGGTGATCCACCACCCTCAGGAACTCGGTGCACGCGCCCCCCAGGTCCTCTGGTCGGTGCAGGGCGAGGAGCACGGCCCGGAAACAGGGATCCGTCACCCCTTCCATGGGGGCCAGGAGCCAAGGTGCCGTGAAAGGCAGTCGGGGCACTCTAGTCCTTGTTCTTGATGTCCGCGCTGTCGGGGGTGTGGCCCATCAGGTGTTCCACGAAGTAGTCCCACTTGCGTTGGGTGAAGTAGCCGGATGCGTCCCCGTAGCCGTGGCGCTTGCCAGGAATGATGAGCATGTCGAAGCGCTTGTTCTCGCGGATCAGGGCATCCACAAGGCGCATGGTTCCGGCCGGGTGCACGTTGTTGTCCATGTCACCGTGGACGAGCAGGAGATGGCCCTTGAGGTTGGCGGCGAGCTCGGCATTTGAAGGCACCTGGATCTGGAAGCGCGTCTCGGCTTCCTTCTCCTCTTCAGTTTCTTCGCCGTCCTTCTCCTCTTCAGTTTCTTCGCCGTCCTTCTTCTCGCCATCCTTGTCGCTCTTTTCGCCGTCTTTCTTCTGGTTGTCGCCCTCGACTTTCTTGTCGTCCTTCTTCTCCTTGTCGTCATCCTCGTCATCACGGGCTTCGACCTCTCCTCGTCCGCGGCCGCGGCTTCGGGAGCGTTCCTGCTCCTTCTGCTCTACCTCGACCTCACGCAGTCCGTGGTAGCGCTCCGCCCAGTAGTAGCCATACACGTTGTTGTCGTGGTTTCCGGAGGAGGACACACCGACCTTGAAGAAGTCGTTGTAGGGCTCTTGCATCAGGGCGGCTGCCGTCATGAATCCACCGCCGGAGTGGCCGTAGATTCCGATGCGGTTGATGTCCACGTAGGGTCGCTGCTCGGCCAACTGTTCGATGCCCGCCTTCTTGTCCGCCAACCCGTAGTCTCGCAGGTTGAAGTAGCCGTAGCTGTGATAAGCCTTCGAGCGACCCGGCGTTCCGCCACGGTGACCCAGCTGCACCACCAAGAAGCCCAACTGCGCCAGCTGCTGCCGGCCATGGGAGGTGGAGAAGGAGTGGCTCACGCCCTCCATCTGGGGGCCAGGATAGACCTCGGCGATGACGGCGTATTTCTTGGTGGGGTCAAAGTCGAAGGGCTTCCAGAGGTTGCCGTACAGATCCGTGATCCCGTCGGCGGCCTTGAACGTGAAGGCCTCGGGCATGACCCAGCCTGCGGCATACAGCCGCGACAGGTCCGACTCCTCGAGCTGCATGACCTCCTTCCCTTCGGCATCGCACAAGCGCGAGATGGGGGCCATGTCCACCCGTGAGCAGTTGTCCACAAGGAACTTGCGCGTGGGCGAGAGGCTTGAGCGGTGCGTTGCATCGCCGGGGTCGAGCAGGGTGAGCCCCGAGCCGTCCAGGAAAACCCGGTAGAGGTGGTCGTAGTAGAGGTTTTCTCCTTCCTCGCGGGCATTACCGCGGAAGTAGAGCAGACCCTTGTCTTCGTCGACTTCGATGATGCGACTAGCGCGGAAAGGGCCGGAGGTGATGGCGTTCTTAAACTCGCCGTCCCGACTGTAGAGGTAGAAGTGGCCCCAGCCACTGCGCTCGCTCCACCAGACCAACTCGTCGCGGTCCTTCAGGTAGCGCACACTCTGGGTGCTGATGTTGGCACGCTGGAAGCCCTCTTCAATCAGAGTTGTGCACTCTGAGGTGCGCGTGTCGAGCGTGCAGAACTCCACGTTGCGTACCAGGCGGTCTCGACGGAGGAAGCGCAGGGTGTCACCGGTGCCGGTGAAATCGAGCTCCACTTCCTCTTCGGCTTCATCACCCTCTTTCTCTTCTTCGTCATCCTCGTCGCGTGTGACCGTCTTGCCCCAGTGCACGTTGCTGTAGCCCTCGTCCTTCCACACGGGGTCGACGCGGAAGAGGGTCTTGCGGGTGCGGTCAAACACGAACAACTCGCTGCGCCTGATGTTCTCCTCGCCCGGTAGGGGATAGGAATAGGACTCAAGGGTGGGGCGCGGGGTGGAGAGGGAGTTGACAAGGAACAGCTCCTCGACGTTCCGTGAGTCCCTGCGCGTGGCGTAGAAGGCCGTGGAGTCCTGGGACCAGCTCACGCTCGGGCGGGATTTCTTGGGTTCCTCGGGTTTCTCGTCTTCCTCCTCGGAGTCCTTGGACTTCTCGTCCTCGTCGTCGGTCTTGACCTCCTTCTTGTCGTCGTCCTTCTCGTCGTCAAGGCCGGGCAGGAAGTCTTCGAACTCTCCGGTCTGGAGAATGTCGAGGTAGGCCTCTTGACCCTCGGCCAGCTGGTCCTGGGGACCACGGGAGCGTCCACCCGAAAACCCGTAGTCTTCCGCACCGTCGTCCGTCAACTGCAGAGCCAGGCTCTCGTCCATGGCATCCGCCCAGGCCTCGCGCTCGTCCACCTTCTTCTCGGGCTCTTTCTCCTCTCCGTCGTCTTGGTCGGAGTCCTTGGATGTTTCTGCATCGTCATCGCCGTCCTTCTTGGAATCTTCGTCGCCTTCCTCATCGCCCTTGCCTTTGTCTTCGTCCTTTCCCTCGTCGCTCTTGTCCTCGTCGCNNTCTTGCTTCTCCCCGTCCTTAGTCTCTCCCTGCTTGTCTGAGTTCTCACCCTTGTCTTCTTCGCCGGCCTTGTCCTTGGCCTTCTCGGCCTTGGCTTTCTCGCGCTTCTCCTTCTTCATGCGCGCATCGATGGCCTTGACCTCTGCCTGGACTTCCTCGCTGGCCTCCACGTAGTAGAGGTTGTGCTCCTTCAGGAAGACGTAGGCCGTGCGATCAGGTGAGAAATTGCGATGCGCCCGCGGGTCCACGGGTTTCTTGTCGTCGTCATCTTCAGAGGAGTTCGACCGCTGCCGGAAGGAACGTCGGCGGGACTCAGACGAGTTGGCTTCCTCATCATTCCCATCGGAGCTGGTCTCTCGTGGAGTCACCTCTCCCGTGGCTAGCTCGATCGTGAAGCCTTTCTTCTCGACCGTCACCGAGAGCTCTGTCCCCTCGTCATTGATCTTTGCCCGTCCCAAGGAAAGTTGAGTGGATTCGAGCGGTTGCCTCACAGCTAGGGAGAGGGCTGACGCCACCGCCTCGTGATCAAACAGGTGCGCGCGAGTCCCCGCTCCGGGATCTACCAGGTAGTAGCGCGTTCCCGCGCTGGTCTTGTAGCTGTACCAGAACCGATCCGTCTCGCCGATCCAGTTGGGGGAGACCGAAGAGCTGTAGGTGCGCTGGCGCAGGTAGGCCGAGTCGAACTTACTGGCCTGCTCATAGTTGGGAGTGACTACCCGGTCTTGAGTAAGCACGGGAGCGCAGAACACGGAACTGACGACGAGCAGAACACTCAGGCGTAGGGAGAGCTTCATTGGGTACCTTGAGGCGGTGGCAAAGGGACAAGTCCCAGCATATCCCCTGCCCCGAATTCGGGGGCGTTGCAGTGCCTAGCGGTCCCAATTCAGATCACGGCCCAGGAACGCCTCCAGGCGTTCATTGTGGGGCCTGAAGTGCTCCAGAAGGCGCGCACGCACTTCCGGCTTCATAGGGTCGATTCTGACCCCCTCGTGGGTGCGTTTGGGTATTTTCACCTCGATGGGCGGAAGGCCTAGGAACTCGGTCAACTCGTTGACACCGGTCTGCGGATCGCTGTGCAGGTCATCTGTGATCTGGACCAGGATCTGCTCGCGGGGAAAGTGCTCCAGCCAACGGTCCAACTGGTCCATGTAGCAGCCACGGGCCTTGTACGAATAGTGCTGGCGATTGAAGGAGGCGTAACCTTCGTCGCGTTCCATCCGCTCCAACTCTCCTTGGAGGCGTTTCTCTTCTGCGTCCACGGCCTCCTCGAAAGTGAAGGGCTCGTTCGTACGCATGATCTGATGCTTGTAGAAGGAAAACGCGCGGTCGACAGGATTGCGCAGGATGGCTACTAGCTTGGTGTTGGGTAGCGTCTCACGTACGCGGCGTGCGGCGTGGGGGTGAAATAGGTAGTCGGGCGAGCCCTCCCCTGTCCTGACGGTGCCACCCGTCTCCCGTGCCTGACGCGCAACGGCAGATTTGAGGGGGAAGAACGCCCGGTACCAAGTCAGCCCCCAATGAAAGGTCTTGTCAAAAAAGAACGCTTCCTTGCGCAAGGACCAGGCCACGTGAGGACTCTGCTCCAGATAGGCGTACAAGGTGGTGGTCGCACTCTTGGCCGCGCCGATGATCAGGAAGTCGGGCAGCACGCGGAAGGGTGCGCTGGGCAGGCGTGAGGCCAACCTCAAGAGCAGCTTGCGGCGGCGCCCACGCAGTCGCTTCCGGTGGCGAGCCAGCTCCTCCAGATCGGGGTTCCAGGTGGGGTGTGGGGACGTCACTGCTGGGGGACTCCAGGGATTCAGCGGGCGTAGCCAATGCCCTGCAGATTGACCTTATCCTCCTCGGACAGGTCCTGACCTTCACCGACGACGCCCGGTCCAAACTCGCGTTCAAATTCGCTGAGCAGCAGATCGCTCAGAAGCGTCACCTTCTGCGGCATTTCTGAGGCCAGGTTGCACTCTTCGCGGGGGTCCCGAGTGAGGTCGTAGAGTTCTTCCGACCCGTCGGCCTGGTGCAGGATGTACTTAAATCCACCCTGGACGACCGAACGTTGGTTGGTCTTGGCTTCGGGCTTGTGGGTCTCGCCCAAGACGAGCGTGCCGCTTGCGGAGCCGGTCCCCTCAAACCACGGCATGCGGCTCACGCCGCGGAACCTATCCGTGACGGAAACACCCAACAGGTCGAGCACCGTGGGGAGAACGTCAATGTGGCCTGTCGCCGCATCAATGACGGTGCCCGGTTGCACGAGTCCGGGAGCTACGACTATCAGGGGCACGTGCAGTACGGAGTCGTAGAGCTGATCCACGTGGCCCACCAGGTCGTGCTCTCCGAGCCCCTCACCATGGTCGGCCGTAAAGACCACCACGGAGTTCTCCCACAAGTCAGCCGCTTGCAGGGCCTCGATCGCCAAGCCGATCTGTGAGTCCACGTAGGCCACCTCTTCGCGGTAGCGGGCGATCAGGGTCTCTGGATTCAACTGTTCGCGCAGGGTGACATGCAGAGTCACCTTTTTCGTGCTCTTCTCCAGGTTGATCAGCCGGAAGACGCGAGGAAGATTCTTGAACCCGGGCGCGCCCCGGTTGCTTTGGATGAACTCATCTTCCTCCGCGAACTTAACCGTCACCCTGCGGTCGTCCGTGCGGATCATCCAGCATCCCACTTCACTGCGGCTCACTCCCTCCGGCAGTACAAACTCAAAATCCTCACGAAGGCTCGACACTTCCACCGTGACGTCGTGGTCTCGGGAATCTGCGGGCACGTTGGCGAGCACCGCCTCTCCGTGCCGTATCTCGATCTTGGGGTACTCTCGGCTCGGGGGAGCGTAGGGGGAGTGGGGGTCGGAGTAGTGCACGAACAGGAACAGTGGGCTCCCCCGTCCTTCAATCCTCAACCACTTCGAGAGCCGTGCGTTGACCTCCTCCGATGACTTCCACCATCGCCGAATGAAGGTCCCGCCGTAAGTATCGAATCCTTGGGCGAACCCGAAGCGGTCGCTCAAGACGCCGAGGCTTACGAATGCGGCCGTGGCCCACCCTTGCTCACTCAAGATCTCGGCTAGGGTGTGATTCGCCTCCGGAAAACTCTGGGAGTTCACCGTGCAGCCGTGATCAGAGGGCAGGCTGGAGGTGAAGAGCGACGCGTGACTGGGTCCCGTCAGGGGTATGTGCGTGCGGGCCGCTGAAAAGCGCGCTCCGGCGGCAGCCAAGGCGTCGATGTGAGGGGTGGGGATGTCGGATCCGTAGCAGCCCAGATGATCCGCGCGCAGCGTGTCCACGGCGATCATGATCAGATTGCGCTGAGTGGACGCAGACTCGGTTGCGGTGCCCCCGTCTCCACCGGGGTCGGAGCACCCAGCAAGGGCGACTGGAAGCAGAATGAGTGCTCCAACCCCCCAGCGGGCCATCCCAGTCCGTGCCGTTGCGACCCTCATGGGAGAATCATACCTCCAGCCCACGCGTCCCCGTGGGCTCAATCCCGCACCCAGACCTGCACGGTCCAGTGGTCGTCAAGCAGGGAGCACAGCACCAGATCATCGCTACCCGAGCCGGTCAGATCGGTGGGCAGCAGGACGACTTGATCGGCATCGGCGAGACCTGGTACCTCAAGGGTCCAGTGAGCTTGTTTGCCGGCTCGACCGCGGCGCAGGGCGGCGCCCGCAGAGAAGTCCCGCTCGAACAGGTCGCTCATCTCCAGTGTGATGTTGCCCTGATCTCCCAGAGCATCGAGATCCTCGAGGACCAGCACTTCCAAAAGACTCATGACGTCGGGCTCGCCACTCCAGGCGCGCTCGAGGCGATCCTCTTCGGGCGCGCAATCGAGATAGACCGAAATCGTATCACCCTCGATGTCCACCACGTCGTCGGTCTCCGAATCGCCACCCCACGTCAGTCGCCTCGCGGGGATCTCCAGTTGTTCGATGACCGCCTTGCCGATCTCTTCGGCTTTTGCGATCAGCGGAAGGAGTCGAGGAATTTTCACGGAGACCCGACCCCTCTGGGTGGGTTTTCGACTGAAGGTTCCTCCCGAGTTGGTGTAGGTGTAGATGTCGAAATCGAGCTTGCCGGGCAGGATCAGATAGCGCAGCACGCGTCCGAGGCTGATGCGTTGGCCCCGCACGATCTGCAGGTCGAGTTGCGCATCACCGACCACCTGCCGCACAAACCAACCGAGGACCTTGCCGCTCGCCTTGAGGATTTGATCGGGCTCTTCGCGTGTGCCGGTGTGCGAGCCGCCCAGGTACACCCGGAACTTCGATCCCAAGACCACAATCAGATCCTTGGGGGCCACGCCGTCCAAGTCACGCACGGCCCACGACACTTCCTCCTCCACGTTGGCCAGCAGATCGTCGAAGTCGAGCCCAGGGCGCTTGGGGAGCTCAGCCTGCAGAGCCACCAGGTCCATGACCCAGGTGTGCTCGCTGGGAAGTCCCTCTTCTCCCGCCAGATGAACCGTCACCCGCTCTCGTGTCTGGGAGATGAGATCGCGCTCTCCATCCCCGTCCAGGTCGTACATGCGGAACTTGGGCACGGATACCTGCCGGCCCACACGCGCTCCCAGCTGCCCCGGCGAACCTGCGGAAATGGTGATGGACAGGTCGAACGCGATGATGAGGGGCGGGTCAAAGCCCGCGCCATTCGCCAGGTGGACGTGGTGCGCGCTTCGCGTGGGCAAGACCAGGTCGGGAAGGCCATCCCCATCCACGTCCCGACAAAAATCCATGGCCGTGATCCCGGGGGGCAAGAAGACGTCGTCTTCCACCATCAGCCTGCCTTTCGAGAAGCCCTCCCCGTCGAAGTCGTGACGGAAGACCCTCCCCTCTCCGGTGAGCAACAGGACGCGATGCGTACCCGAGCCGTCCATGTCCGCCACAGTCCAGGCCGTGCGGCCAACGGGCCATTTCATGAGAGCCGTGGGCGCCCGGGCGTAGCGTCCCCTCTCGCCCAGCGTAAACACCGCCAGACCCGCGCCGTCCACGCGCACCAGATCCATGTCCCCGTCCCCGTCCATGTCCCGCAGGGTCAGGTCCGCGGCCCCCACGTCCAGGTCGATCAGAGTCTGCAGCGACTTGTCGCCTTCCGTGCCTGGAGATACACCCTGGCAGGCGAGGGCCAACAGGACCGTGAGCATCACCTGGCCCTCTGCCGCTGGCTGAGGTGGATGGTCAGGCGTCGCTCCCCGCCCGAGATCAGATCTCCGAGTCCGTCCCCGTTCAGATCCTGTACGCGCAGGGAAGTGACCTCCCCGGGCGTCTTGAACTCCTTCCAGGGGCTGGGATCCAGGCTCCATGAATCCGCTCGAAAAAATCCCCCCTTCCGGAACCGGATGCGGCGCAAGGTGATTCGGCCCTCCAAACCAATCGCAGCCAGATCCGCCACCCCATCGCCGCTGGAGTCCGCACGCAGTTCGTAGTTTCCCACGGCGTCCTGGAGATTGCTCTCGTCATAGGTCTCCTCGTGTTTGACGGCGGGCTTCTTGGCGAAGGCACGCCCCTCTCCGAAGAAAACGAGGTGGGTGAACTGGAACTTCAGCCCCGTGAGGGCTTCCGTGATGCCGGGAAGCTCGAATTTCCGTAGCACTAGGTCCCCGCGACCGTCTCCGTTCACGTCCGTGATCTGGAGGCTCAGCTCCGTGCCCTCCACCTTCAGGGCCTGCGTGGGTTTGGGGGGAAGCAGACGCTTACCGTCATTGATCAGGACCAGGATCCGAGCCGGTGCCTTGCCGAGGGACTGCAGTTCGGCCTGCAGTATCACCAACAGGTCGATGTCGCGGTCCCCGTCCACGTCGGCCAGGATCAATCGACGGCGCCCATCTCCTGGATCCATGTAGTCCGGAATGGGCTCGATACGGGTTGGCGTACGGCTGGCGGAGAGGTAGACGCGCAGCTCTTTCTCCGTAAGGGCGAGCACGTCCCGGCGTCCATCTCCATCCACGTCGACGACTGCGGGTGCGTCGAAACCATGGGACGACGCCAGCATGGTGCCACTCGTGCCTCCGCTACCCATGAAGGGCCCGTTGCGGTCGCTGGCGTTGCGGTAGCGGCGCGTCGCCGCGTGGGACTCCACGAAGTCGCGGTGGGGGTCGGCCGAGTCGCCGCCGACCAGGTGGCGACGGACGTAGACCGGATGGCCTTTATCGTCCTTTTCAGGATTGCCCTCCTCATTCTCTTTGGGCGACCAGAGCACCAGGCCCTCTTCTTGGGGCAGTAGGACGGAATCGTGTCCCGCACCTCCCGTTCCTGGGAGGCGGTAGCCCCAGAAGGGCAGGGCCCAGGGGCTCGGGACGTCGAAAAGCACGGGCGTCTCCGCCAGGACCCGCAGGTTGTCTGGGTATCGGCTGTGGGTGATGCTGTAGGAGAAGACCTTGGAGCCCGTAAAGAGCAGCAACTCCAAGCCGGTCTCCGTGCGAACGTCCGCCACGCTCCAGGCGGTGAAGTGCTCCTTGATGGTGACCTTCACCCGGGGCTCCTGGTCGACCCCGGCTGCGCTCAGATCGTGCAGGCGCAGTTCGCGGCTACCATCATCGAGCAGCAGAGTGAGCACCAGGTCCCGTGACTGAGCGCCTGTGCGGCCGAGGCCTCGCACGACCCTCCAATCGAGGAGGCGGGCTTCGAGTTCCAAGGACGCATCCACGAAGAAGACCTCTTGGGATCCCTCCGCCGCGAGAGCGTCCGCCTTGGGAATCCCGGCCCCGAGGATGCCGAGCGCGGAGGCTGTCAGGGCCAGGGAGGCGATCACTGACCGAGTTCTCCAATGCCGCTGGAGAAACGGATGAAACGCAGGATGCTCCACCTGCGTTCGAGCCCGATGCGCTCGTAGTTGAAGAGCCAGATCAACCAGACATCGAGCAGTTCAAGTGAAACGAAATCGCCATCGGGGCTTGAGGTGTAGTCCACCAGAAAGGGCAGGTGGAAGTTCAGGACACGATTGGGAGCTGACAGCAGGGTCATTCTCACCTCGCCGCCATCGCCCTCTGAATCGAGGGTCTCCAAACGGACCCGAGTACCCGCGGGCAGGGCTTGCACCCGGCGGATGAGGGAGCGCGCGGAGTACACGGGCTCGCCATCGAGCGCGGTCACCACCGTGCCCACCTCCATGCCTGCCTTGGCTGCTGGGCCGCGTGGGTCGGCCGTGACCAGGCGCACGCCACTCCCGACCGTCAGCCAGCCAGCACGCGTGCGCGAAGGGTCGCTTCGCCATACCCGTTCGGTCTCGGGTCCCGTACCCTCCGTAGAGGCGAATTGAACCTTCACGTCAAAGACCGAATCGCCGCGACTGACCCGCAGCGTCACGTCTTCTCCGACCGGTGACTGGTTCACCAGGGTCTCCAGCGCTCCGGGGTCATTGACCTCGTGCCCGCCAAGCTCCAGCAACACGTCGCCCACCTGGAACCCGGCCTTCTCAGCAGGTGAGTTGCCCTCCACCCGGGTGACCTTCACTCCCGGTGCGAAGAACAGATCCTCCAGGGAGCCGCTGTCGTTCTCGCGGACGTCCAATCCCAGGAAATTGCCCGCTTGAGCTTGATCGGCGGTCCAGTCCAAAACCTCAGGAAGAGGTTCGGGAAGGGGGTAGGAAGGGCCCGTGACGCAACCAGAAAGGAGCAGGAGGGCGGCCCATTTCGAACCCCACGGGAGGGTAGAAGGTGACGAGACCTCATGAACTTGGAGTGGAGCTGACGGAGTACGCATGGGATTCCCCCCAGCGTACCTCAGAGCCGGTCTCTGAACGAGCGCCAAGGATGAGCATGAGCGCGCATTTTCATTCGCGCCTGGCTCCTCAAGACGGGCGTTTACAGGGCAGGGATCAGCAGAATCACAGAGTCCTGCGTTGGATGACCGCCACTGCCAGCGCCACGATCAGCAGGGCTTGGGCCCCTGGCAGCCACATGGCCTGTCGCAGTACAAAATCTCCAAGCCCCGCATCACTGAACCCCTGCAGGACCTTGGGTGCTTCACCCAGCGCCGAGGAGTCCGCCAGGCTGGGCGCGAAACTGGCGAAGATCAGATAGAGGTGCTCGTCGCTCAGGGACTCCTTTACCAGGTCAAAGGCAACGAAGAGTCCCAGTGCCAACGCCACCGCCCCCACGGCGCTGCGGGAGCAAGCCGAGATCAAGAGGCCGAACGACCACAGGGCAACCAGAGCGGGCAGGGTCGCGAAGAGAGCCTTGCAGACCTCCGCAAGAGACTCCTCGGCCGTCATGTGCTCGAACTTATCTTGTACAAAGGGCCCGAAGTCCAGTTGGCTGCGGGCCACGAGCCACGCACCGAGGAAGGCGGCCAACAGGCCCCCGAGAATCGGCAGAGGTGCGACAAGGAGCCGACCCAGAACCAGAGCGGGGCGTGAGGCGCTGCGCGTGACGGCCATACGCAAGAGCCCCGACTCGTGGTCTCCGGCCAGACTGCGGGCGCTCGCAATGAGCAGGGCAAACGCCATCAATGCGACACCCGTTCCCATGCCCTCCAGCATGCACGACCAGCCCGCTCCACTCGTAATCGAGAGATCGCCGGCAAGTTCAATGGATGACTTCAGGGCGCTTATGGCTGCCACTGCTCCCACGGTCAGGCCCACGATCCACAGGCCGAAGCCGCAGATGAGCCGGTCGAGTTCCGAACGGAAGATGCGCAGAGTGCCAGTCATTCGAGAGTGGACTCCTGGGCCACGAGCCGGTCAAAGGCATCCGCCAGTCGTTGTCCCGCGGGTTGCAGGCGTACTAGTCCCGCGCCGGCCTTGACTAGGACTTCCGCCAGCTCGGATGGCTGCGCGCCACTCGAACCCAGATCCACGTCGATCACCGAGCCCTCTTCGCTGCAGACTTGCCAGCCACCCATGGTGGACAGAGCCTCGAGTGCACGCTTGGGATTCTGGACGGTGGCTTGCAGCATGCCTTCCCCTCGTCCCAGGATCTCGCTCAGGGGCCCGGTGGCCACGCGTCGCCCGCGCACCATTATCGTCGCGTGGGTTAGCACAGGTTCCACGTCGTGCAGGCGGTGCGTGGACAGGATCAGGGTCAGGCCGCTGGTGGCTAGCTTGCTGATGAGTGCCAGGATCTCGCGCGTGCCCACGGGGTCGAGGCCCGAGAGAGGCTCGTCCAGTACAACCAACTCCGGGTCTCCCGCCAGGGCCGTAGCCAGGGCCAGGCGCTTGCCCTGGCCCAGGGAGAGGGCTCCCGCCCGGCGCTTCTTCAGGTCCGACAAGCCGACCAGGTCCAATACCTCATCGTGGGATCTTCCCCCCTTATGCCCGCGGATCTTCGCGTGGTAGGCCAGGTTGGCTGCCACGCTGCGGCGCTTGAGGAGCACGGGTTGGTCGAACACAACGCCCAGCCGCCCTCTGGTCCGGTGGAGTGCGCGGGAGGACACCCCGAGTACCTCCACCGACCCCTTGGTGGGCCGCATGAGCCCTAGAGCGCAACACAGGGTCGTGGTCTTACCCGACCCGTTGGGCCCGAGCAGGCCGTGGACCTGGCCGGGGTGCACTTCGAAGGACAGATCCTGCACGGCCTTCACCGATCCGAACGACTTGTGCAGGGAGTGGATCGCGAAGCTGGCCATGGCACCTCCCAGCTTGGGAGGTGGGACCTCCGGATTCAACCAATTGCTTGGCGCAGGGCGCGGGTATGGCGGGCGTCTGTCCCACAGCACCCGCCCACCCCGGCTGCACCCAGCTGGATGGCTGCGGCCAGATGACTTGCGAAGGCCTCCGGATCGTCGGGGTAGATCAAGGCGTCTGCCTCTTCCACAGGCAGACCTGCATTGGGGCGCAGGAAGAAGGGTCGTTCGGTAGCCTTCAGGCAATGGGGCAGGGCGGTCAGCATCTCCGCGCCCGTGCAGCAGTTGAGTCCGAGTGCTGTAGCTCCTTCCGCGTCCAGAACACCCAAGCACTCGGTCATGGTGCCCCCCCCGATTAGAAGCAGATCGCCGTCTGATCCGGTAGGGGCCAAGCTGACGCTGACTTCCAGCTGGGTTGCCCCACGGGCAGCTTCTAGAGCTACCCGGGCCTCCTCGAGTTCCGTGAAGGTCTCAAGGCCCAGATAGTCGACGCCCGCCGCTGCCAGCGCCTCCGCTTGTTGGGCAAACGCATCCGTCCATTCTTGGCGAGAGCCACCGCTCTGCATCCGCTTGCCACTGGGTCCGATGTTCCCCGCCACAAGAGGCCGTTTCGGCGACGGAGACTGCGCCGCGCACTCCAGGGCGATCGCGGCGCCGCGTTGGTTGAACTCTACCGCTCGCCCGCGGCAGCCCAGTGCGTCCAGGGCCAGGGCGTTAGACCGAAAGGTATTGGTCTGAAGCACCTGACTGCCTGCGAGGCGATGGGAGTCGTGCACCTCGCCCACCTCCTGGGGGCGCTCTACGTTCCAAAGGTCCCCGGGCACGTCGCGGTCTAGACCCCTGGCGAAGAGCGCCGTTGCCAGCGCGCCGTCCAAGAGTAGTGGGCCACGGTCCAGCCGATCAGTAAGTGGCGTGGGGTGCCGATCCATGGCTCCACGATACGTGCAGGTCTGCTCCGGAATCCAAGCTCGGGGCTGAAACCGCACGCGCTCCGCGACCTAGGTGCCCGCAGCCACGCCGGCCGCCTGGACCGTTTACCCACTGTTCTTGGGCCAGAATCTTCTGGCCGCAGGCATTCGAGGCCGGCGTTGGCTGCACCCCGGGGGCGCTACCGAGCCGGCAATGGCCACAGGAACAGCGGCGGAGTCAGCGCCGCTACGTGAAGATCAGTTGATCAGCCCTGAGATTCCCTTCGAGAACCGCGAAGGATTCATGCCGTCGCGGTGCCAGTACTGGAAGCGCCAGGTGTTGCCGTTACACAGTGCACCACCAATCGTGGGCACGCCGCCGCCGGGGGCGGAATTCGCGTTCAGAAGGTCAATGCTGTAGGTCCCCGACGAACTGATGGCACCCGCGTCCTTGGTGTAACGGCCAATCGTCGAGCCAGCGAGACAAAGCTCAGAGACCCCCGTCGGACTCACTGCCGTCGTCCCCAGTCCCACGAGGGGGTAGGTGAACTGGCCAGGGAAGCTCATGTTCAGGTCGAGGGTGATCGAGCCACCCGAGCAGTCGCAAGTGCTCAGGCTCACGTCGCCAATGTTGTTGAGGTCGGTATCACAGAACACGACGTTGCAGTTGCCGCCACCGGGTGTGCCATCGGCCACAAGACTGAGGTCGACCTGCATATCCCAGTCTATCGCCGCCACGGTCGCGGTGAGCAGCAGGTTCGCCATGAACCCGGGGGGCAGGATCGTGGGGATGCTTATGGGGACGTCCGTGAGGGCGAACCCGGGGAAGGGGTCATTGGTGGCCGTCTGGTTGGAGAACTGGAACCCCGCAGAGGCGGTTGCGCCGGTGCCCGTCAGGGTGACGACGCCTGTCACGGGCATCATCACGTCGAGGGGGGGAATAGCGACGGCGGTGCCGTTGAAGTCTGCGGTCAGGGTCATGAGCACCGGGACAACCGCTGCGAAGTCGTAGTCGCTTGCTCCGCTTCCCGGCATGAGCGTGCCACCCATGCTCGCGCCGGTCTGAACCACCGTGGCCTCTGTCACGTTGATGTTCCCCAGAGGAATCGTGATCGGAATGCCGCCCACGTACAGAGAGTCGGGGTTGTACGTACGGAACGTGTTGAACAGGAGTGTGACGTCCACCGATACCGTTCCGCTCGAACCGCCCAACAGGTCGACGTTGGTCCCCGAGAGGCTCATGGTGAGGGCACCCTGGTCCATGTTCATGCTGAACACGCCGGAGGATGCGCCGGAGAAGTTGGCCAGATTGTCGATGGTCGTGTTCATGGTGACGACCTCGTTGCTACTTCCCCCAAACAGGCCGTTCACCGTGCGTGTGCCGCCAGGGTTGGTGGCTGCGTCATAGTCGCCAATCACGGAACCCGCCAGGTCGGTTTCCAGGTCGGCGTACACGGACGACGAACTCTGGGCCTGATCGATGACGAAGTCGAAGTCCTGGGCCGCGGCGGGGAGTGCGAGAGTCAAGCAGGGAATAAGGCGCAGGAGCATGTCTTGAGGGGCTAGGGGGCAGGGGGACGGGGCCTGAGCCCAACTTTACCACTGCCACACCCGGGACGGGGCGGCGGGCCTATTCCAACCCCTGGGCGGTGCGCATAAACCGCCTCACGACCTCTCCCACGGGCTCCACCCGATGGATGGACCCGGCGCTTTTGCCCGCCTGGAACACGTCCCGGTAGGAGAGTCCGCGCTGGGACGAGCGCTTCAGCTGGCGCAAGGAGCGCAGCGTGTAGAAGGTGCGCATCCAGTGCTTGGTGCGTGGGTGCCGCAGGAGCCGACTCGCGAGCGGGCCTGCGCTGGTTCCGAGACGCTCGACGAGAGGTGTCTTGATCACGGAGCAGGGCACCCCCGAGAGCTTGTCGGTGAGCACGATGTCCTCCTCCTCGGCTTCGATGATGGCCTGGTGGTAGTCGGCGTGGACCTCGCATTCGGACGTGGCGATGAAGCGCGTCCCCATCTGGACGCCGTCGTAGCCGATGTCCAGCGCGGCCTTGAACTGGGTCCCATCGCCGACGCCCCCGGCGAGGACGAGAGGGACCCCCAGGTCTGCCAGCTCCTCATGCAACTCCTCGGGGCTGCGATTTCCCGCATGCCCACCCGCCCTGCGGTTGACGCAGATCAGGCCGTCCACCCCCTCTTGCAGGGCCTTCTCGGCCCAGCGCCTCTCGGTGACGTCGTGGTACACGATCCCTCCGCAAGCGTGTACCGCGTCCACGACCCAGCGGGGATTGCCGAGAGCCGTCACGAAGAACCGCACCCCTTCTTCCAGGGAGATGTCGATCCACTCGCGCATGCGATCCTCGTAGCGCTTGACCGATTTCTCGACGATGGCGTTGAGGCCTATGGGTTTGTCCGTGAGTGCCTTGATCTCCTGCAGCCCCGCCCGGAATTTCCGGCCGTGCACGTAGGTCAGGGAGATCGGCTGGACGATGCCTATGCCTCCCGCCTCGCTGGCTGCCGCCACCAGCTCCGGATTGCTGCAGGGGTACATGGCCCCACAGATGATCGGATATTCGATGCCCGCCTGGAGCGTGAAGGCCGTCTTGATGGGGGGAGGATCCGTCGCGGTCATCGATTGGCCTTCTCGGGTCGCTGGCCGATGAGCCAGTGCACGGTGGTGACGGCCACCTGCTCGCCGGTGGTGTCGCACAGAAGTGCCTGCACTTGCACGGTCTGGTCCTCTTCGGAGGCAAGCATCCCTTCGAAGTCCGGACAGGTGCAGGTGGCCCGCAGGGTGCCGCGCGCCTTCTTCAAGTAAGAGGTCTCGATCTTGGTGACGATGCCGCGCAGGTGGGGGGGGAGTCCAGCCAGCATCGCCAGACCGCTCGACAATTCACCCAGGTTGCAAAGGGCGATGGCGTGCACGCTACGCAGGTGATTGCGCACCTTGCGTCGGTCGGGCAGGTCGAGAACAGCGTGCCCCGGTTCGAGCTCAACCACGTTCGCACCGATCGATCCCGAGTAGGGCACGCCGAATCCGATCAGGCGCGAGAAGATCCAGCGGCCACCGGGTATGCCGGACAGTCGCTGCCAGAGGGGCAAGATGCGGGCGGGGTCCACGGGGGCAGTCTAGGGTCTGTGGGATTCGCTGCACGCACACACTTTCTTTGGGTGTGGGCGGAGAGGGGGCTGCACCGAGGCGATGCGATGCAGGGCTGGGAGGTCAACGCTAGGTTTGCGCCGGATCGGGGGCCATGTCCGAGCCTGGCGCAGAGGCGCAGTTCTGCAGGAGCGCCTCAAGCTGGTCGTAGTAACCCTGGGGGCGGAAGTCGCGTTCGACCCGCTGCCGGCCGGCCTCGCCCACCTCGCGGCGGAGGTCGGGGTCGGCCAGGGCGTGGTCGATGGCGCGGGCCATGGCGTCCACGTCCCGGCGCGGAACGCCCCAGCCTCCCACTCCTTCGGTCAGCCACTCCCGGACCCCGCCCACTTCAAAGGCGACGACGGGCACCCCGTGGGCCATGGCTTCAATGCCCACCAAGCCGAAGGGCTCGTCCCAGACGGAGGGAAAGATCACCAGGTCGGCCTGGGTGTACAAGTGCTCAAGCGGGCCGGCGTTCAGCCAACCCGTGAAGTGCACGCGGTCGCCCAGTCCCTCGTCTGTGGCTTTCTGCTGCAGCCACTCCGCTGCGGGTCCGGACCCGGAGATGATGGCTCGGAAGGAACCCGTCACCTTGGTCAGGGCGGTCAGCAGGAAATCGACACCCTTGTCCGGGAGCGTCAGACGCGCGGGGGTGAAGAGCACGGGCTCGACTCCAGCGGCCAGAAACTCGCGCGTTGCCTCCGGGAGGTCGGCGGCATGCTCAGCGCCCTGCCCGTCCGTTCCGGCCTGGGTGCAGTAGGGCAGGATCGCGATCTGCTCTTCGGACATGCCCACGGCGATCAGCTCATCGGCCATGTATCGCGAGCCCACCAGCAGTCGTTGGGAACGCGCCGACAACTGCAGCTCGCGCTGCTTGGCGCGCAGGCGGCTCGTGGGACCAAGTACGTCGCCCCGCGTGTGCGTCCCGGAGAGTCCATGGCAACTCTCCCCAAACCAGTGCCGGGTCAGGCAGCCCATGCCCATGGGCTCCGTACAAGGCTGGCCCTCCACGAGCATCTTGTTCAGGCCCGGGCAGAACAGGGTGTGGTCCTGGACGAAGCGCACCAGGGGTGCGGCCCGTAGCTGCTCTTCGATCACCCAGGACGCGCAGGGGGTCAGCTGGAAGATCAGGTCGGGGCGCAGTTCGCTCAGGCGTGCGCGCAATCGACGCCGATCCCTGGCATCAGGCGTCAGCTCGCCCAGGGGCTCGAAGAGCTCAAAGGCGAGGCCCGGCTCGGGATAGCCCTCGCCCGTGCCGTGCAGGACGGTGACCTCGTGGCCACGGGCAGCCAACTGCCGAGCGGTCTCAAGCGCATAGCGCTCCGATCCTCCGATCAGGCGCCAGTGTCCAATCCCCAAGAGCAGTCGCATCGTGGGGGTCAACCTAGCACTCAGGTGGACGTGATCCGAGACCGGATCAGCTGCCGATGGTCATCAGGAACTCGGCGTTGACGCTAGTCTTGCGCATCTTCTGGATGAGCATCTCCATGGCCTCCACCGGGTCGAGCTCGTTGAGCACCTTGCGCAGCATCCAGATGCGCTCGATCTCCTCGGGCGTGAAGAGCAGCTCTTCCTTGCGCGTGCCCGAGCGGTTGATGTCGATGGCGGGGAAGATGCGTCGGTCGGAGATACGCCGGTCGAGCACGATCTCCATGTTGCCCGTGCCCTTGAACTCTTCAAAGATGACCTCGTCCATCTTGGACCCGGTCTCGATCAGGGCCGTGCCCAGGATCGTCAAGGAGCCGCCGTCCTCCATGTTGCGCGCGGCACCGAAGAAGCGCTTGGGGAACTGCAGGGCCGTGGCTTCCAGGCCGCCCGAGAGGAGCTTGCCGTTGCTGGGCGCCTCGACGTTGCAGGAGCGCGCGAGGCGCGTGATGGAATCGAGCAGGATGATCACGTCGGCACCGGCCTCGACCATGTTCTTGGCGCGCTCGATCACCCGCTCGGCCACCTGGATGTGGCGCGTCGCGGGCTCGTCGAAGGTGGAACTCACCACCTCCACGTTCTTGCCCGTCACGCTGCGCTCGAAGTCGGTGACCTCCTCGGGGCGTTCATCCACCAGCAGGATGATCAGGTGCGCGTCGGGTGCGTTGGCCATCACCGACTGGGCCAGCATCTTCAGCAGCACGGTCTTGCCCGTGCGCGGGGGCGCCACGATCAGGCCCCGCTGGCCTCGGCCCAGCGGCGTGATGAGGTCCACGATGCGCATCTCGAGGGGATTCTCGGGGGCCCCCTCGAGGATGATGCGTTCCTCGGGGTAGAGCGGCACGAGTTCCTTGAAAGGGGTCCGGCCGTTGAGCTCTTCGGGGTCGGCCTCGTCGATCTGCTCCACGTCGTGCAGGCACAGGTATTTTTCACCCTCGCGCACGGCCCGCAGGGGACCGCGCACGGTCATGCCCTGAACAAGGCCATATCGCTCGCGCAGCTCCTGCGGCACGAAGACGTCCTCTTCGGCGGGGATGTAGTCCCGTGAGTGGGTGCGTAGGAAGTAGTGCCCCTTGCCGTGCTCGTCCAGCACCCCCTCGACAATCACCGGGATGCGGGAGTTCAGGCGATGGGTGGTGATCTCCCAGATGGCGTCCCGGCGGGTGCGGCCGACGAAATCGGCCACGCCCTCCTTCTCGGCCACTTCGTGCATCTCGTTCAGCTTGGTGGCCAAGAGGACCGTGTGCTCCACGGGGCTCGGCTTGCCGCGACCCTTGGCCTTGGGCAGACCTTTCACCAACTCCTTGTACTCGTCCTCGCTCAGGCTGGCGGGCAGGGCGTGGAAGTCGATGAAGACTCCACCCGGCTTGTTGGGCATGGGCTTCTGGTAGGAGTGGCCGTGGGCCTTGGGCTTGTAGGGGCGTTTGGTCTTGGTCTGGGCCATGGGCCGATAGGGGGTCAGGTCAGGCCCAGCTGGGCCCGCAGTTGATCGACGGCGTTGTTCAAGTCATGGTCGCTGCCGTCGTTGGCGACCACGAAGTCTGCGCGTTCGCGCTTGTGAGAGAGGGGGATCTGGGTGGCCTCGCGTCGGGAGACTTCGTCGGCGGGCCATCCGCGCTGCTGGGTGGCACGCTCCTGGCGCAGGGCCGCCGGAGAGTCCACGAAGACGAGATACCTGCAGCGACTGGCGAGCCCATGCTCACTGTCGTTTTCGAGAAGCAGGGGAACGTCGAGCACGATGGGCTCGGCGCCAGCGGTCTGCGCCTCGATCAGGGCTAGCCCAATCCTCGCACGAACCCGCGGATGGATCCAGCCCTCTAGCGTCTCCCGGAGTCCGGGATCGGAAAAGACCTGCTTGGCGATGATCTCCCGGCGCACCTTTCCGTCTCCATCCAGGACATCGGGGCCGAAGGCCTGCGTCAGCATGGGGACCAGCTGGGGCAGCTCCAGGGCCTCCCGGGCCATGACGTCGGCCTGGATCAGGCACCCTCCGGGCCCCGCGAGGCGCATCCCGACCCGTGTCTTGCCGGCGGCTACACCCCCCAGGATTCCCAGGATCAGAGGCTCGGTGGCCCTGGAGGATGCGGTGGTGCTGGGCATATAGATGGTGTGGGGGAGGAAACCCGGGCGGATGCTGGGGGTAGGCCCGGCAAGCCCCGGCTGGCGGAGGAGCGCTTGGTCGATTCTCGCAGTTGGGGGCCCCTGGAACCAGGGACCCGTCCGAGAGACACCCTCCCATGCAAATCCACCCCCACATATTGAACTGTCTCTGGACCCGCTTCGGGTCCTTGACTCCTTCTTGTGGGCGAGGTCCTAGGGTCGATACGGGCCAGGATGGGTCAAGGTGGCACCCGAGAAGGGGCTTTCGACTTGCCGTGGAAGGCGCCTTCGGGTATCAAGATGGCCCCGGAATGGGCTTCCTGCCCGTGTCGAGTCGTCCCCCGGCCCGATGGTCCGCTTCCCAGTGGTTTCCGTGCATCCAATTTACTCCCCCCCCGGCTTCGTCCTCACGCGCCCCCCTCGGGACCGCCAGGGACCCCTATCAGGACCTGCCCGCATGAACAAGCGTTCGCAGCGCGGTGCTGCCCGCGTCTCCGCAGCCTGGATGATCGTCGTGATCGTCCTGTTCTTCGTTTCTCTCGGCTTTGCTTATGTGGCCAACCAGGAGGCCGTGATTGCTCAGGATCGAGCGGTCATCGCGGACGGTAAAGCGGCAACCGCCGAGGCAAGCGCCAGCGTGGAATACGACCTGGCCCGCGACGTATCCAAGGTCCTCGGTTTCTACAACCGAGAGATCTTGGGTTCGGCCAGTGACGTCACCACGGCGGCCGATGGTCTGAGCAGCCTGAGGGCGGTGGTTGACATGCCCGAGTCCGTACAGGACTACGAGAAGGCCATTCAGCCGGTGATTGATGCACTCCGTCAGAAGGACACGGAGGTATCTAACCTGAAGACTCAGCTCGCCAATACGGAGGGACGGCTCTCAGCGGCTCAGCAGGCCAACCAGAACATCTCCTCCGAGTTGCAAGGCAAGATCAACAAGGCCGCCCAGGATTATTCGGACCTTGAGCAGCAGTCTGGGGACGAGAAGACTCGTCTTGAGAATGACGTCGCCCAGTTGCGCTCCACCGTTAACCAGCTCAACAGCGACCTGGTCACCGAGAAAGGATCCATCGATGACCTGCAGGCTCAGGCCCAGCGCGATGCGTCCGCAGCGACGACCCGCCAGGCGTCTCTCAACCGACAGCTCAAGATCCTGAAGGAAACCGCGGGCCCCGATGGTGAAATGCTCGCCGTCTCTCGCGGGCTGATGACCGGCTGGATCAACCGCGGTGCTGCGGATCGCGTCAGCCGTGGCATGGTCTTCGAGGTCCGCACGGGCAATCCGAATCCTGCCATTCAAGGCCAGACCAAGGGCTGGGCGGAGGTCACGGACGTTGAGGAGCATCGCTCCCTCGTGCGCATCTTCGACGAAGCGGATCGCTACGACCCCATCGGGGCACGCGACAAGATCTACAACCCGGTCTTCGATCCCAATGGCGACCGCTACGCGGTGCTCGTGGGTCGCTTCTCGGGTACCTACAACGGTGCTGAGGTGCGTGCTCTGCTCGAGAGCGTCGGGATCACCATCCAAGACAAGCTCGACCTGACCACCAACTACCTGATCGTGGGCGGTCCGGTCTTTGTGGACGCCGATGGGGAGCCCAGCGAGGAGCCCATCCAGGCTTCAGAGTTGGGTGAGTACCAGGACGCGCAAGCCCAAGGCGTGTACACCATCTCGATCAACGATCTGAGGCAGTACTTCAAGAAGTAGCGCTCAGCCGCACTCAAGGCTCTTTGGATGCTGAGTCCAAGGTGCCACAAGGTATTCTGGAGGGGCGGGCCATTGGGCTCGCCCCTCCTTTTTTGATAGGTCTGGCCCCACGAGCCGCGGCTGCCCCGTAGCCCTGTTCGTCACCCCAACATGGTCGAGCACGTTACCGAGAAGATCGAGAGCGACGAGGATGATCGCCGCATGACCCTCGGGGAGCACCTTGAGGAGCTGCGTCTGCGGTTGTTCCGCTCCGCCATCGCCGTGGCGGTGGCCTTCTGCGCCTGTTGGGCCTACCGGGTGCCCCTGACGGACCTGGTGTTTGAACCTTATGCCATTGCCGCCGATCGACTGAACGCAGACCTGGATCAGCAGGCGACTGAGGCTATCGCTCTGGCTGAAGCCGAGGATGATCCGGTTGCGACCCTGGGCGCAGAGGAGTGGCGTGAGTGGTACGCGGTGGCGGGCTATCCCGAAGTGAAGACCCTTCGAACCGACCTGCGCGTACCCGACCGGATGAAGGGGGATGCGGCCTCGCACGGTTTCATCTTCATCCTGAAGATGTGCCTCTTCGTCAGTTTGTTTCTGGCCGGTCCCGTGGTCCTGTGGCAGGCATGGATGTTTGTTGCAGCGGGCCTCTATCGGCAAGAGCGCGGAGTGGTGTATCGCTACTTCCCATTTTCGACGTCGCTGTTCCTGGGCGGCGTGCTGTTCGGCTACTTCGTCATGGTGCCGAACGCCCTGTACTTCCTGGCGCGTATGACCCTGACGCAGATTCAGTACTTTGAGAGTGTCGGTAACTACTGGTCCTTCTTCGTGACCCTGACTCTGGCTCTGGGCTGTGTGTTCCAGCTGCCCGTGGTCATGATGGCCCTGGCCAAAATCGACATAGTGGCGCCTGCGACCTTCGCCAAGTTTCGGCCGCACATGATCGTCGGCTCCTTGTTTCTGGCCGCGCTCATCACTCCTCCCGACCCCTACACCCAGATGATGATGGCCGTCCCCATCGCGATCCTCTACGAGGTGGGTATCTGGATCGGCCGTCTTGTGGCTCCCAGATCGGTAGTCGGTTCGGACCAATGACCGTTCGCGGACGTAGGGCCGCGGCCCTGGCCGTCGGCGATGAGCTGTTGGATGGCTTCCAGGTGGACCTGAATTCCCCAGCCCTCGCCCGCTTTCTCGGGGAGCGCGGTTGGAGCCTGGAGCGAGTTCAGGTGGTGGGCGATGAGGAGAAAGTCATCGCGGCAGCCTTGATGGAGCTGGCCCGTGACCATGCCCTCGTGCTTGTGAGCGGAGGCCTGGGACCGACCCTCGACGACTTGACCCGGCACGGTCTCGCCCGGGCCGCCGGCGTGAACCTCGAGCCAAGCCCTGAGGCCTGGGCTCAGGTCGAGGCCTGGTATCAGCGCAGCGACCGAACCCCACCCCCCTCGAACGAACGCCAAGCGCTCCTGCCCGAGGGCGCGCGTTCTCTGGAGAACGCACAGGGGACAGCGCCCGGGATCCACATGCGCATGGATTCTGCCGACGTGTTCGCTCTGCCCGGCCCTCCAAGAGAGTACGGGCCCATGCTGGAGACGTACCTCCACCCTTGGCTTGCAAGTCAGGATGTTGAGGGGAGTGTGCGCCGGGTCCAGCGGTTTCATCTGTTCGGAATCTCCGAGAGCCTCTTCGCGGATGAGGTCGGGGACTGGATGGAGCGCGGAGCCAATCCTCTCATGGGTGTGACCGCCAAGGACGGTGTGCTTTCCGTGCGCTTGGTGGCGGAAGCTGAAGGTGAGCGCGAGGCTCAAGCCCTCCTGGCTGCGCGCGCTACGGAGTTCACCGAGCGCCTGGGGGCCCATGTCTTCAGCGAGGACGAGTCGGATCCGGCCCAGGTCCTGGGCATGGAGCTGCTCTCAACAGGTACGACCGTGACCACCGCAGAGTCCTGCACCGGTGGGGCACTGGCTCAGGCCCTGACCGGAGTGGCTGGAATCAGCGGCGTGTTTCGAGAAGCTGTCGTGACCTACGCCAACCAGGCCAAGGTCGAGCGCCTGGGGGTGGACGAGGAGCTGCTGCGTGCCCACGGAGCCGTCTCGGGGCCTGTGGCTGAGGCCATGGCTCGCGGGATGGCGGAGCGGTCCGGAGCCGATCTGGCCTTGGCCACCAGCGGTGTGGCTGGGCCCGGCGGCGGAACCGAAGACAAGCCCGTGGGTCTGGTGTGGTTTGGGGTGCACTTCAAGGGGCAGACCGCCAGCCTGGAGCGGCGTTGGCCCCCCGTGGGCCGGGAGCGAATCCGGCGTTGGGCAACGGCACAGGCGATGGTTCTCGGATTGCAGGCAGTGCGTGGCCAGTTCCCGGATTGACGTCTCTGGGCTCCGAAAAACCCGCCCGGGGGGATCCACTCTCACGGGGTGCGTTGCTATCTTGTCGCCCGGACCAGCGTTACCCCGTGGTGTAATTGGCAACACAACTGGTTTTGGTCCAGTCATTTCAGGTTCAAGTCCTGGCGGGGTAACCATTTGCGGAGGGGCGTGGGAATAACCGCGCGGTGCGCGCGTCGAGTAGATCCCAGCAGTGAAACCTGTCCCTGAGCGGACCGCGCCTCCCTGATCCCTTTCCTCATTCCTGCCCATGCTGCGCTCCCTTTTCTCGCTCGCCTGCGTGTTGTTCGGCCTAACGGCATCCCCTTGTCTCGCCCAGGGTGGCGTGCAGCTAGGTCTCGATGGGTCGGCTGGACCGCACGGGGCCCTGGTGGAGTTGAGTGTCACTGCATTCGACACCCAACCCATGGAGCCCCGACTCGTACAGGTGGACTTGAGCTTGTACATCGCTGCGCGTACGTCGAGTAGCGACGTGCTTGCCTTGATCGACGCCAGGCTTCAAGCCGCGGGTGTCACCACTGTTCGTCCCACGACCGACAAGCGCCTTGCCAGCCTCTTTGTGCTGGACGCCGCTCGAGTGCGCGCACGCGTCGGGGATGGTCTGGAGCTGACCATCACAACCAGCGAAGGCCCTCCCGCCTGGCTTCGCTTGGAGCGCTCCACCCAATTGGAGAGTGCCTCGACGCTGCGCATCACCGCACTCGGCCGTTCAACGGTTGATGGCCGCACCGGAAAGGGTGTGCTGACCCTTGAGTTGGGTGCCAAGGCGAACTCCCCATCCATTTCCAACGGCCTGCACAAGGAGGCGGGGGCTTTGGGTTGGCTGAGCGATCGCCCCGAGTTGAATTCATGGCGCCCACTACGCGTCGGCGATGGTCTGCAGGTTGTCGGCTGCAGCATGAGCATCACCAGCGCCGATCCATGGTGGCTGGACGTCGGACTGTAGACGGGGTCTGAGGTCAGCGCCGGCGCAAGAACGATGGGGACGCGTAGCGCTCCCCGAGGTGTTGCGCCGCGCTCCGTTCGGAGTTGGTGGGTTCGCTCCTCTCAAGATGCACGGCGAAGTTCGTCTCGATTTCTCGTAAGAGGGCCGGTGCGAAGGCTCCGATGGGGTTCTCGCCGGGCAGGTAGCCCTCAAGGGTGGCAATGTCTCCTTCCAGGGGTGTGCTCCCCAGCTTGATGGAGCCATGGTGGAGAACCCGGCCCCCGCGGCGGCGCTGAGCCGACCCCACTCCCTTGCGCTCGCCCCAGGCCACGTCCAAGGGGGTCGATTCATGGAAGCACATACCCGTCTTCTCGCGGTCTGAGAGAAGGCTAGCCTGCCCCGCCAGGCTCGCCTCGACCCCGAATCCGGACAAGGCGGCGATCAGGGCCTCATGGATGCGTCCGTAGGAGAGCGGAATCGGGCCCCGGAAGAGGGGGTGGTCTTGGGGCAGGACGATGGAGAAGGTCAACTCCCGAGTGTGGTGGATGGCTCCACCTCCCGTGATGCGCCGAACCACCGCGCCCGCGTTCTCGGTTCCCGGCACGTCGGCCCATTTCTGGAAGTAGCCGAGGCTGAGGGTGTCGGGGGACCAGGTGTATAGCCGGAGCGTGGGCGGCGCCCCTGGATCATCCAGCAGGGCCTCGTCCAGGCCCATGTTGAACTCCGGGGCGGCGTCCCAGGATTCGATCAGGCGCCATGTCTCGACGGCTCCTGAGTCGGACCGCACCGAGGGCCGCGTCATGAGCGCTCTACTCGTCCGCTTCGCCCACCGAGGCCTCATAGCCTTCAGCGTCGAGCAGGTGGCTCATGCTCGTGTTGTCGGGCTTGACGCGGATCAGCCAGCCCTTGTCCCAGGGATCCTTTGCCAGGACCTGAAGGTGATCTTCGATGGTCTTGTTGATCTCCACGACCTCTCCTGCGACGGGCGAGTTCAGGTCGGCGACGGCTTTGACCGATTCGATCTCGCCGAAGGTCTCGCCTTGGGTGAGCTTGCGGCCCGGCTCGGGCAGGTCGCAATAGACCAGGTCATCTTCGTTTCCGTGGGAGAGCTCCTCCACGGCGAAATCGGTGATGCCGAACACGACGGTGTCACCGTCGGTCTTGACCCATTCGTGGGAGGGAAGGTAGTGGCGGTCGTCAGGACGCATGGGAATTAGGGGGTGGGGGGTCGAGGTGAGTGAGGGTCAGGATCGCTTGCGCGAATAGAAAGGAAGATCTACCACGGTGCAGGCTTGTCGCTTGCCGCGAAGATCCATGTCAACCACCTGACCGGTCTGGGCCAGGTGCAGTGGTAGGTAGGCCGTGGCGATGTTCTTGCCCACGGTGGGGGAGACGGCGCCCGAGCAGATCGTGCCCACGCTTCCCTCCCCGTCGAAGAGCGCGTAGCCCTGGCGGGGGACGCGCTTGCCGTCGGTGACGAGGCCGACCAGGGCGCGGGAGGGGGCGGCGTGCAGCGCCTCCAGGGGCGCGCGACCGATCCAGTCGCCTTTCTCCTCGTGGAAGGACACGCCGAACTTCAAGCCGGCCTCGATGGGGTTGTGCTCGGCGTCAATCTCGTGGCCGTAGAGGGGCATCCCCGCCTCGAGGCGCAGGGTGTCACGGGCGCCCAGGCCGATGGGTGCCATGCCGCTGGCCTGACCCGCTTCGAGGAGGCTTCGCCAGGCGCCGATGGCCTGGTCGGTGGGTAGGTAGATCTCGAAGCCATCCTCCCCCGTGTATCCGGTGCGGCTGACGCGCACGTTCGGGCAGCCGCAAACCGTGCCGCGGGCGAACTTGTAGTAGCCCAGTTGGGAGAGGTCCAAGTCCTCGGTCACGCGCGCTAGGCTCTCTTCCGAGAGGGGCCCTTGCAGGGCGATCATGGCCAGATCATCCGTCTGGTCTTCGAGGGTGACCTCAAACCCATCAGCGTGGGCGAGAAGCCACTCGCGGTCCGCGTCGGCGTTACCCGCATTGACGACCAGGAAGACCTCGTCCTCACTCCTGTACACCAGGATGTCATCGATGGGGTTGCCGGTTGGGCGACACAGCAAGCCATAGCGTATGGAGCCGATGGGAATGCGTGCGCAGTAGCAACTGGCCACGCGATCCACAAATGCCACTGCATCGGGGCCCGTGAGGTTGAAGCGTCCCATGTGGGAGAGGTCGAACAGGCCCACTCGCTTCCGCACACAGCGCACCTCTTCGAGTATCGGCCCGTACTGGACCGGCATACGCCATCCGCCAAACTCGACCATCTTCCCACCGAGGGGTTGGTGCTCGTTGTGTAGTGGGGTGTGTCGCATGGGAAGGGGTAGCGCACGAACAGGGGCGCAACGGTCGGTGGATCGTTGCGCCCCTGTTCGATGGGTCCCTTGAAGGGACCGGAGTGTTCAGAGGGTTTGACGGGCTCCAGGTCCCTGGTGCCTGAGAGTTTCGCGCGGGTGTCCCCGGCTTGCCCCTTCGGCGTCTGCGCGAGTCGTGCCGCAGATCTCTCCCTGGAGTCCGTTCGCCGTTTTGTTCGGCGGGGGCGGATTCTAGTGCTTCGGGGCTCCAGATCCCAGAGGGGTAGGCTGGCCTTACCCGAAGTGGAAACCCTTTCCCTCCTGGCCAGGGCCTTGGCCCCCTCTACGGCCGCTGGCCTGTGGGATGGGGCCCCGGCAGGCCTGCGGGGTACGGTTTGTGGGGGCCATTCTGACTTGGTCCCGTCCATCGAACATGATCCGCTCCGCATCGCTCGCCCTCCTTCTCACCTGCCTCTCTTCTCAGGCCTTGGCGCAGGACCCCTTTGCCGGGGGGGAGCGCTGGCACCACGACGCAACCACCCGGGCCCCCTGGGTGCCCGACGCGGTTGCCTTCGCCGCCCGCGAGGACCTCGTCTGGGCAGGCAGCAAGGGGCCATCGGGGGGCATGATGCTGTTCCACAGCGCCTCCAGTGGGCTTCAGGCTCCCAGAGCTAGCGACCCCATCTCTCAGCTCGGCGCGAGTTACCTGCACGGCGCGGCCGGTCGCCGGGCCGATGCCCTCTTCAGCATCGTTCAGCGTCCCAACCCCGGTCCCTATCAGCGCCAGACCCTGGTGCACGGATTCGACGGCGGCAGCGTGCCCAGCGCGGGCATCATGACCCCCCTATGGACCCACGACGTGGGCTTCGATACCAACGGCCCGGCGCGGATGGTGGTGGACAGGGAAGGAGAGCGGATTCTTGTCGCGGTCTGGAACAACGCCACAGGTCGGATTCAAATGGACTGGTTGGATGGCACGAACGGCGCACTTCTGGTGCGCCGCACGTTCTCAGCACTGAACCTGGAGGCCCTGGCCACCTCTGCCGATGGCACCCGGGCAGCGGTCTCCACGGGCCTGACCCTCCTGGTCCTGGATTCCGCGGGCGGTGTGCTGCATGCGGAGCCCCTCAACTCGGCGGTGCGCTGCCTGGCCTTGAACGAGAGTGGCAGCACCGTGGCCGTGGGAGGCGCGGGCCAGGTAGCCCTCCTGGATGATCAAGCGGGGGGCTGGGTGAACCGTCTCAATGTCACCCGCAGCCCTGTCCAGATTGCCACCGCCCTGGACCTGGATCATGCAGGAGACGTCCTGGGCGTCGGATGGTGGGAATCGAGTGCGGGGCGGGACGTGGAGCTTGAGGTCTGGGATACCCGGACCGGGCGGCCTCTGAACTCCCTGGACCTGCCTGGCGTGGCAGGTGGCGTCCAGAACCGGGTTGAGGTCGTGGACGTGAGCCCCGATGGGTCACGCGTGGCATTCGGAACCTGGGGCAACGGCCGAGATGCGGAGGTGTTCGTGTTCGACAGGGGCGTGGACCAGGCCGTGCTGGAAGCGACACTGCCCGGGAGCGTGCGCGATCTTGAGCTCGACGACAGTGGCACCCAGGTCGTCATTGCCTACCAGGACAGCCACCGCAGCCAGTTCTCCAACACGGGCGGGGTAGCCCTCTACCAGAGCGCTGACCGGGAACTGGTTCAACTCGGGCCTGCCGAGCTTGGAGCGGGCCTTGCCGTCGACACGCGCCTGAGTTCGGCCTCCTTCGCCTTCCTGCTATACGGACAGCGGTCGACACCAGTCCAGTTCCCCGGCGTCCAGGGTCTGTTGCACATCGACCGCAAGACCCTCAGCTATCTCTGGCAGGTGCCCCAAGCGGGCCGCTCCCAGTTTGTCCTTACCATCCCCAATGATGCGTCTTTGATTGGGACACACATTGCTCTGCAGGCGGCCTTTCGTACGCCCACGGGAACGGTGCTCTCGCCCCACGTGGTGGAGCCCCTGATCCTCCCCTGAGGGGCGCTGCCCCCCTGGGCGGCCCCAGAATGGGGGGCATCGTGGGACGGCGGACCGGCTGCGTGGGGGGCAGGGTTGTGCGCAGGTTTCGCGAACGGGCTCAAGCCGGTGCGGCCACTCGCCGATACCGCGTAAAGACGGGCGATTGCTCCTGCGGCAGTAGCCCCCTGTTCCCCACCCTCTCCGTGGACCTACCCCTGTTCCACGAGCCGCAATCGAACCCCGAATGTATCGAGTTCTCCCCATGAAGACTGGCACCTCTACCCGCACTTGGATTCTCACCGGTCTTGCCTTCCTGGGCGCTGCCTGCTCCAGCCACGTGACCACCTCGGGCGATCCCGCGGGCGGCTCTTCCATGGAGAGCGCTCTACAGGATCTCGGGTTGGACCCTACCGGCCTGACCACCCTGCTTTCCTTCAGCGGCTCGCACGGTGTGTTTGACATGTCCCAGGTGGAGTGCGATGGGGGCCAGTCGGCCATTGCCATGGCCCCCAGCGGAAGCGATCTCATCGTGACATGGGACGCCCGCGTGACACCTAGCCACCGTGTGCGTGTGCTGAGCAACTTCACGAGCTCCGACTGGCACACCGTCACCACAACCGACGGCGCTGCACCCACCTTCACCATTACCACCGCCACGCAGGACACATCCGACGCGGCTCTGGGAGGCGACTACCTGGAAGTGACCTTCAGCGGCGCCCGCCTGGTGAACGCCGGAGTTGACGACCCCTCCAACTGGCAGCTCATGGTGGCCGGTCTGGCCGTGGACATGACGGGGACCAACATGACCTACGACGCAGTCAGCGGAGTAGCGACGTTTGACCTAGGAGCGAATGCGAACCTGCACGCGAACTTCTGGCTGAGCGTCAGCGGCGTCAAGAGCGTCTCAGACGTGGTCGCGGATTCCAGCCCGGTGATAGGCAATGCCACGGGTGACACTCAAGTGCCGACCGTGGACTCAGTCGTACAGCGCCTCGACGTGGATGAGTTTGGCCGCGTCCTGGAGTTCAGCTTCAGCAAGCCGATGAACCCCTACATCTCAATCTCCTCCGGTAGCTTCGCCGTGGTGGATCACCCTGCCGCCGAGGGGTACACCTTTGTCACCGGAGTCGAGCAACAGCTTGATCCGAGCGTCTTGCACGTGACCTTTTCACGTCCCGTCGCCCCCGATTTTGACCTGATCGCCCACTCTCGACTGACGGGCTATCACGGCAACCCCCTGGGTGCGAACCAGGAGTCTTTCACGAGCACCTATGCTCCCAACGGATTCACCTCTGTTACGGCGCTCACGGCCGAAAACGCCGGTGGCGATCAGGTTCTCGTCGTTCTCGATCAGGCTATCGACCCCGACTTCGCTTCTGACCCCGCGCGTTGGGCCATGACCGTGGACGGCATCTCCGTCGATATGGCCTCTCAGGTGTATACCTACGACCTCAGCGCCAAGACCCTGACCGTGGGCCTCAACTTCGACATGCGCAACAACGACGCCGTCGTCGTGGATGCGGTGAGCCAGGTGGACGTGGATGGCCAGGACTTCACCGTTCAGGCGAGTCCCGTGAACGCCACTGGCGATGCCAGTGCTCCGAGTGTCCTGGGCCTTGTCCAGAACCGCACCGTGGACCCTTCGGGCTACACCGTGGACGTCAGCTTCTCAGAGGACGTGCACGCACTGCAGGGCCAGGACCCCACCAACTACATGTTCAGCCCCGCCGCCTCGCTGACCTCGGCCACAATCCTGGCTGATGGTTCCACCGTGCGCGTGGTCTCCAGTGATCGCATCATGACGCCCGGCGATGTGACCCTGAGTGTGGACGCCGACGTGGACGACCTGGCAGGCAATGCCATGGGCAGCATCTCAGGTCCGCACTTTCCCAGTTCCACCGACCAGACAGCTCCTGCGGGCTTGAATTTCTTCGCCAACGCGCTCGAGGGGGCTGACAACGACACCCTCGACGTGGTCTTCAATGACGACATGGTGGTGAGTGAGGTCATGAACCTGTCCAACTGGTCCTTCGAGTCACCCGTGGGAACTCCGCTTGACGTCTCGGCCTGCAGCGTGACCTACGACGCCGTCGCCCGGCGCGCTCTGGTTACCCTGGACAGCGCCAGCCTGTTCCTGAAGCAGGGCGATAGCGTGCAGGTAGCCTTCGTGCGCATGCGCGACATCGGCGGCAACGTGGTCGACGGCGCCTCCCTGGCAGGCACCCTGACCTCTGAGTTCAACCTGCCCGGCATGGGCACGGCCTGGCGCTCGGACGCACCCAACGACAATGTCGTGACCGTCCGCTTCACCGAAGCCTGTGACCAGCTTGAAGATCTGTACGACGCCTTCAGCAACCCCTATGGCATCCGCTACGCATTGCGCGCCTCAGGCGTCCTGCGCGGTTACCCGACTTCGGCAACGTCTTTCGACGGGGGACTGGGTGCGCAACTCACCTATGCCTTCCCGGTCAACCTGACGGACACTTTGGACGTGATCGGTGCCACGGACCTGACAGGCAACCTGATGTTCCCCTGCATGGGGACCCCCATCAGCATGGCCGACGCCAGCGGGCCCGGACTCGGGGCCGCCCCCGTTGCCACGGCCGTTTCGGGCGAGAACAACGACACGATCGTCGTGAATTTTTCCGCTCCCATGGCTCCCTGGGGAGTCACGGATCCGAGCCAGTACACGATCAAGACCAACCCCGGTGGGGTGGAGATAGACCTCAGTAGCGCGGAGTTCGCATGGGACGGAGCATCGATCCTGACCATCACCCTGACCCAGGCACTGGGGCAGGAGCTGCGTGCGGCTCAGTTCTACGATGTGACGATGAACCTCCTAGGCGATCCTCTGCGCTCGGCTCAGGGCATCGCATTGAGTGCTCCGGACACGCAGATGGTGAGCGTCGGTGGCGACGTGACCAATGGTCCGAGCCAGGCGGCTTCTTCTGCACGCTTGAACAAGCTCGATCCGAGCTCGTTGATGGTCACCTTCGACGAGGCCGTCTACAGCTCCGCCGTTGAGCTCGCAGCGAGCTACGACCTCGGTCCTGGCCTACTGGCGGACTCGGTCACACTGGTGAGCCCCTCCGTGGCGCGCGTGAGTTTCAGCACGCCCGTGACCGCCGGCATGAGCCTCGTGATCAGCCAGGCCTCTGCTGAAGACCTAGCCGGAAACACTGCCGTGGGGGACATGACCCTGCTTGTGCTTGATGACTCCACTGCACCCACTCTGGTCTCCGTCGCGGGAGTCAGCGTGGAAGGGTTGGGCGGCGATGAGGTCCACGTGGTCTTCAACGAGCCTCTCGATATCACCATGGCTATCGATCCCCTGCGCTATGCAATCAGCAACGGATCGTTCACCGTGAACATGTCGGCTGTAACGGCACGCTGGAACAGTCTCAACCACACCATCGCCCTTGTCCTCCCCGAGGGCATGGAGCTCGACCCGGCCAGCGCCCTGTCCGTGACAGTGGGCAACGTGGCCGACTGCGCTGGCAACCTGCCCGGGGCCCCCTTGACGGCGGGCGGTTCGGTCACCGGTGACGTCACGGCTCCTGACATGGACGTTGCTTGGACGCACTACGCTCTGGACAACGCCGGCACCACCGTCGAGGTCCTGTTCAACGAGGACGTGGACAGCCTGTTCTGCGGCGACGAGACGAACTGGAGCACGACCGGTGCGGCCAGCGTGAGCTCGGTCACCGTGCTCTCGGCCGACCACGTGCGCCTGAGCCTGAGCCAGGCCCTGCAGGTTGGCGACTCACTTGTCTTGGCCGCAGGCCAGCAGGACGTGGCTCGCAACCAGGCGGGCACGCTGCAGGCTCAGCCGATCGACCCCCAGGACTGATCCTCAGAGGGTCTCAGACTCGGACAGGGAGGAGGGCGAGGAGCTGCTTCTCGCTCCAGTCCAACCGGCCCCGTTGCCGATAAAAGCCTGTTCGCCGTATGGCCCACCCAGGAGCCAAGGCTAGGTCCATGTCCGTCACCCATCAAACAAGATCAGCCCCCGCCGGGGGCTCGCCCCTCCTTGGAGAGGCGGGCGCCAGCCATGTGAGCAGCGTGCCGATGCTGATCGAGGATGCGAGTGAGTTGATGAGGGCGGGTCGATGGGGGCGGGCACTAGAGTCCTATCGACAAGTACTCGAGCTCGATCCTGCGCGTGCGGATGTGGCTCAGAGAATCGCCTGGATGGAGCGTGAGCAGCGAGAGCTTCGACGAGTCCGGGATTCACGCCTGACCTTCGCCCTGACGGCTTTCATGCTGGCCCTTGTGGGGTCGTGGGTCATCGTGCGCGAGGCCCAACTGAATGAACTGGTTGCGGGCTTGCCTGCAGTTCGAAGCGACGCGCCCGCCAGTGTGAGCGCCCGGCTGGCGGCCATGGACTCCCTGCTGTCCGATAACCCTATCTGGATAGGGGGGCTGACTCTGCGCAGGAAGCGTGAGCAACTTCATGCCCGTGAGGTCGCCGGTGCTGCGTCCCGCTCTCGGCGTGAAGAGGCTCTGCGGTCCGAGCGCGAGCTGCAGGTGCTCGTCGCTCAAGCAGCATGCACCCGAGGTCGGCTCCTCTTGGAGGACGGTCTCATGGCAGAGGCTAGGTTCGAATTCGCTCAAGCGCTCAAAGCGGTCCCGGTTAGCTCGGACTTAGGCGTTCGCATTCAAGCAGAGCTCGATGCGATCGACGAGTACCTGCTATCGGCACCAGATCACACATCCCCGTTCTTCCATTCTCCCAACCTCTACCCGGCCGGAGGCCGGTAACCATGGTTCAGATTCAGCTCAGCGAAAAACGCGTGACGGCCAAGATCGTCTTCTACGGCCCGGGAATGTCGGGCAAGACGACCAACCTCCAGGTGATTCACGAGCGAGCCCCCGATTCGAGCAAGGGTGAGCTGACGAGCATCTCGACGGACGGAGATCGCACGCTCTTCTTCGACTTCATGCCGCTGGATCTGGGCACCGTGGCTGGGCTGCGCACTCGCTTCCAGCTGTACACCGTGCCGGGGCAGGTCTACTACAACTCCACTCGCAAGCTCGTGCTGAGAGGTACCGACGGCGTGGTCTTCGTGGCCGATTCCGCAGCAGACATGCTTGAGGCCAACCTCGAGTCCCTCGCAAACCTGCGTGAGAACCTGGCGGAGTACGGCAAGGACCTGGACGACCTGCCCCTCGTTCTTCAACTCAACAAGCGGGACCTGCCCAACGCCATGCCTGTGGAGGAGCTGCGGGCGGCCCTGCGTGAGGCCTTGGGCGGGCGTCAGGTCCCCGACTTGGAATCGGTAGCCAACACGGGCCATGGCGTGTTTCCGACTCTCAAGGCTCTGGCGGCCCTGGTTCTGGATCGCGTTCACCGGCAGACGGGTGCTGTGGCAGCTTCGGAAGGCCCTGCTGCCCCCGTACCCGGATCCTTTGTCGCATCAGCCGTGGCTGTCGATCTGCCAAGCCCGGTGCAGCCCGATGCGACACCCTGCGAGGAGCCGGCGCCCATTCCAGAGCCCTCCCCGAACTCGGTATCCCCGGCTGTGCCTTCATTGACCCTGCCCCCCATGCCGATGGCTGCTTCCGCGCTGTCGGCTCTACCGCAAGAAAGGCCGAATGAGTATCCGGAGCTGCCTTCGAGTTCCCCCCAGAGCGGACCGTCCCTGCGGCTGGGGAGCCCCATCGCATTGGTTGGCGACGATCCAGCTCCGGAGAGCCGGCCGCCGGTGACGCACGCTCCGTTGCCCCCGGTGGCACCTTCCAGGGAGGTCATGCCCTCGGCGCCGCTGGCCCCTGCGCTTCCAAAGGCCCAGCCATCCGCGGCCGTGCCATCACCCTCGACCTCTGCATCGCCCAAGCGCCATGTCAGCCTACCGCCCATGGCCAGCAGCGTGCGCCCTCGTTCCATGGCGCTGGCAACCGCGGCCTACGTGGTCACGGCATTCTTGATGGGGATAGCTCTTGGGGCTTTCCTCGCACAGCCCTTTTGAGGGCTCTGGAAACTTTCACCATGAGTCACCTGGACCAGGAATTTCGAAGACAGCACCGTGAGCGGCACGCCGCTCAATCGGAGGAGATCCAAGCGTGCCTTGAGGGTCTGCTGAGACGCGGGGGGGTTGCGGGATCCATGGTGATCGACGCAGCGGGCCACCCCATCGCGGCGTCAGGTGATCTATCCACCCAGGATCCCGATCTTCTGGTCGCGCTGAGTTCTGCCTCCTACTCTGCCCTGGCTCAGGTGTTTTCTGCCTTGGGGAATGGTGCGGTCACCCACCTGAAGGTGAGCGGAAACGAACGCGGGTTCTCCGTCCTGCCCATGGGTCACGAGACCCTCCTTCTCGTCTCCTGGGACGTGGCATTCAGCGCGCCCGAACTCGATGACTGGCATGAGGAACGCGCACTTCTGACGGGGTTGCTCAAACCCGAGCGGAACTGAGGCCTGTAATTAGGGGTCCAGAGGCCATTTTTTTGGGGAGCGATTGACCGAAACTTAAGACGGGGCTTGGTGGACTTGACCACCCTCCGTCCGGGAGCTCTGCCGCTCGTAAGGGAGACAATCCTGTAACTCAAGGCGCTACGGAAACGCCGTGTTCGCAATTGAAATCACGAACATGGATAACTGCGTAGTCGCTCGGATCCCGCGTGGTCGAAGGAGCACTTCCAGTGCGGGAAGGGGCAGAACTGATTGAAAAGGGCCAGGGCTCAAAAAAAGTTTCCCAGAACTTGGGTTCGGAGTCCATGAGTCGGCACCGATGATGCCCGTGATGTCGCGTCTTCCTACCTAGTTCAGTCCAACGCCCATTCCGGGCACCTCTCTGGACACAGACCCCCCAGGCCCTTACGGGCTCAAGGAGACCACTCTCATGGCGAAGAAGAAACGCAAGGCGGCCAAGAAGAAGGCCACCCGCAAGAAGGCAACGAAACGAAAGGCCAAGAAGAAGCCCGCACGCAAGAAGGCTAAGAAGAAGGCCAAGAAGAAGGCCAAGAAGAAGCCTGCGCGTAAGAAGGCTAAGAAGAAGGCCGCCAAGAAGAAGCCCGCACGCAAGAAGGCTAAGAAGAAGGCCAAGAAGNAGCCCGCACGCAAGAAGGCTAAGAAGAAGGCCGCCAAGAAGAAGCCCGCTCGCAAGAAGGCCAAGAAGAAGGCCCGCCGCCGCTAGGCTGCGTCAACGAGTTACTTGGCGTGAACAAGAGCCACCTCATTCAGTACGTCGCTCGGGAGCTTCAGACTTCGAAGCTCCAGGCCGGTCGCTTGGTCGACACGGTTCTCGACGGCGTCAAGGATGGGCTCAAGGCCGACGGATCCGTGACCATCACGGGCTTTGGGACCTTCGAAGTGAAGGACCGCAAGGCCCGGATGGGCAGAAACCCCCACACGGGAGCCCCGATTCCTATCAAGGCGGGCAAGCGGGTGGGCTTCAGGGTTGGAAAGGCCCTGAAGGAATCTGTCTAGGTCTCTGCGCTGATCTTTGACGATTCCCTGCGGGCTGCCGCCGGAATCAGTGAACACGGGGGCCGGACCTTGAAACCAAGGTTCGGCCCTCATCTCTTTAGCTAGCTGGTCTTTAGCTAGCTGGTCTTTAGCTAGCTGGTCTTTAGCTAGCTGGTCTTTAGCTAGCTGGTCTTTACCTAGCTGGGGTCGTCCAAGCGAGGGAAGAGTGCAGCGGGAACGCCCAGGGCTGCACCGTCTTCCAGCTGACGCCACGTCGACGGTTCGGGTGCACCCGGCCAACTCTGGCCGTCCACCCGGCCTGGCTGACCAAGCATCTCCCACAGCTCTTGGGCCTTGCCCGGCATGAAGGGGGCCATCCATCGGGCCAGCCAGAGCAGCCACTCGCAGAGAGTGTTGAGCGCGCTGGCAGCCTTCTCCGGATCTGTCTTGCGTAGGGCCCAAGGCTCAAGACGCTGCATGAAGACGTTGGCCACCGAGGCGTTGGCCACCAATTGATCGGCCGCGCGCCTGAACTGGAAAGCCTTGGCATGCAGGGCCGGATCGCCAAAGGCGCCGCACTCTTCCAGGATCTCCCGATCCATCTCAGCTCGCTGGGCTTCACTGAGATCGGGGACTCGCCCATCGTAGTTCTTCGCAATGAACTTCAGGACACGGGTGACCAGATTGCCGATGTTGCCTGCCAGATGCGCATTGTTGGCGGTGACGAAGCCCTGCAGGCTGAACTCCGCATCGGCCGTCTCGGGCAGCGTGCTGATGATGTAGAAGCGCAGGGCGTCCGACTCGTAGCGTTCGAACAGATCTGCTGTATCCAGCGTGCGACCCTCTGACGTGGAGAACTTGCCGCCTTCTAGGTTGTAGAACTCGTTGGCGGGGACCTGCCACGGCAAGGTGTAGCCCTGCTGCGATCCATGAAGCATGGACGGGAAGACCATGCAGTGGAAGGGGATGTTGTCCTTGCCCAAGAAGTGCACCAGGCGCACATCGTCGCCTTTCCACCACTTCTCCCAACCGTCCGGATCGCCCCGCTGAGCACAGAGTTCCTTGGTGAAGGAGATGTAGCCGATGGGCGCATCGAACCAGACGTACAGCACCTTTCCTTCGCCGCCCTTATCCGCGTACTCGGCCGGCAAGGGCACCCCCCAGCTCATGTCGCGGGTGATGGCACGCTCCGGTACGTCCTTGAGCAGGTTCTTGATGAAGGTAGAGACGTTTGGCTTCCACTCGTGCTTCTCGATCCACTCGCCAATGTGCTCGTCGCGCAACTTGGGTAGGTTCAGGTACCAGTGGGTCGTGGGGCGTTTTTCGGGCGTGCCTCCACAGATCTTGCAGCTTGGATCGAGGAGGCGCAGCGGCGCGATCCACGTGCCGCAGGCGGGGCACTCGTCGCCGCGTGCCTCCGCGTGCCCACACTCATAGCAGGTGCCGCCGATGTAGCGGTCAGCCAGGAACATGTTGTCGGTGGCGCAGTACAGCTGCTCGACTTCTCGGCGAGTTAGATAGCCAGCTTCGTCGAGGGTTCGGAAAAACTCCTGTGCCGTCGCTGTGTGATCTGCACAGCGGCTCGTTCCCGACCATATGTCAAACTCGATGCTCAGGGCCTCGAAGGTGCCGCGGATGGTGTCGTGCCAACCGGCCACGTATTCGTCGTAGGGCACGCCTGCTTTCTCTGCGCCCAGGGTGATGGCGACCCCGTACTCGTCGGTTCCGCAGATGAATGCCACCTCCTCTCCCAGCATGCGCAAGGTGCGCACGTAGAGATCGGCAGGCAGATAGGCCCCAGCCACGTGGCCGAAGTGGATGGGTCCATTGGCGTAGGGCAGGGCGCTGGTGACTGTGTAGCGAGGCATGGGGTCAGATTCTGCGCCGGATTAGGCACGCGTGTCAGGGCGAATCAGGACAATTCGGTCGAGTTCTGTGGGGGCGGTTCTACGTGCACAGGTTTGCACCCTGGGGGTCTGCGCCTAGAATCCACCCATATCTCCCGGGAGCACCCCTGGCGGCCATTTTGGACCATCGCACGGACCCCTCCCTCGTTATCCCCCCGACCACGGAGCCGGGTCACATATGGACGCTTTCACCCAACTCGACTTTTTCGATACAGAGGATCAGTACTCCGAGGAGGAGTGCATGGTGCGGGACGCCGTGCGTTCCTGGGTGGGGGATCGATTCCTGCCGGTCATCGCGGAGCACTTCGAGAACGGTACTTTCCCCTCGGATCTCATTCCCGAGCTGGCCGAGCTCGGGGTGTTCGGTCCCACTGTTCCCGCAGAATATGGCGGAGCGGGCCTGAACAACGTCAGCTACGGTCTCATCTGCCAGGAGCTTGAGCGGGGCGACTCAGGCCTGCGATCCTTCGTCTCGGTGCAAGGCTCCCTGGTCATGTTTCCCATCTTGGCTTTCGGCTCCGAGGAGCAGAAGAGTGAGTGGCTTCCACGTCTCGCCTGCGCCGAAGTGATCGGTTGCTTTGGCCTAACCGAGCCGGACTTCGGATCGAACCCCGGCGGCATGCTCACCACGGCCCGTCGGGATGGCGACGACTGGATCTTGAATGGTCGCAAGATGTGGATCACCAACGGCACGGTGTCCCAGGTGGCAATAGTCTGGGCACGCGCGGAGGAGGGCATCCGGGGGTTTGTCGTGCCGACGGATCTGCCGGGCTTCAGCGCGCCCGAGCAGAAGCACAAGTGGAGCCTGCGGGCCTCCATCACCTCCGAACTGGTGCTCGAGGACGTACGCGTTCCTGATTCCATGCGCCTGCCCGATGCCGTTGGCTTGAAGGCTCCCTTGAAGTGTCTGTCCTCCGCGCGCTTTGGTATCGCGTGGGGTGGTTTGGGCGCGGCATACGCCTGCTTTGACGAGGCCCTCTCCTACTCCAAGCAGCGCATCGTCTTCGACAAGCCTCTGGCTGGATTCCAGCTGGCGCAGAAGAAGTTGGTCGACATGGCCACTGAAATCACCAAGGGCCAGCTCCTGGCTCTGCGCCTCGGGCGCCTGAAGGACGAGGGTAAGGTGACACCCAACCAGATCTCCATGGCGAAACGCAACAACGTACACATGGCATTGGAAGTCGCTCGCACTTGCCGCGACATGCTCGGGGCAAACGGCATCAGCCTGGAGTACCAGGTGGGCCGCCACATGTTGAACCTGGAGTCCGTGATCACCTACGAAGGAACCCACGACATCCACACCCTGGCCGTGGGCCACGGACTGACGGACCTTCCCGCCTACCGCTAGTCGACCGGGTTTTTGGGTTGGCCTTTGGACTCGACCTGTTCATACAGGTGCGAGAGATCGCCCACGATCTTGTGCATGTGGGCCGCCTCATCCGCGTCCAGGTTTCCCGACGTGCGCTCCTGCAGCATGATCAGATCGTCGAGGACCATGCGCGCCTGGTCGAGGTTGACCTGGCGTGTCTTTGTCACTGGGTTCTCCATCACCCCAAGGCACAGCATGCCCTGGTAGGAGAGCCGCGTGATGAACATGCGGAAATCTCCTCCCGGCAGGGGGACGTCCTCGGCCTTCTGCTCGGAGGCTGCCCCCATCGCGGCGTTGGGATCAGAAGGAGGGATCATGCCAGGCTGGGCTGTTCCAGCAGGTCGTGATTGTTGGCGCCCTCTGCGTGCTTGACGGCGGCGGCGACGAAGCCACGGAAGATCGGGTGGGGGCTGAGGGGCGCACTCTTGAATTCGGGGTGGAACTGCACGCCGAGGAAGAACGGGTGTCCGGGGAGCTCCACGATTTCGACCAGGTCTCGGTCGGGGTTGCGGCCGCTCAGGTTCATGGCCGAAGCGTCAAAGGCATCCCGATAGGCATTGTTGAACTCGAACCGATGGCGGTGCCTCTCGCTGATCTCCGAAGTGCCGTACAAGTCATGGGCGAGGCTGCCCTCGGTCACCTCGCAATCGTAGGCGCCCAATCGCATGGTGCCGCCCTTCTCGACCCCCTCCTGATCATCCATCAGGTTGATCACGGGATGAGGACTGTGCGGGCTGTGTTCGAGGGTGTGGGCTCCATCAAGGCCCAGCTCGTTGCGGGCATACTCGATCACCGCGCATTGCATCCCGAGGCAGATCCCGAAGAACGGGACACCATTCTCCCGCGCCCACTCGATGGAGCGAATCTTGCCCTCCAGACCGCGCTCCCCGAACCCTCCGGGGATCAGCACTCCGTTGACGCCATCCAGCAGGTCGACGCCGTCATCGAGCACGTCCTCGGCGCGTATCTTGCGGATACGCACCTTGCGGTGGCTCGAGATGCCCGCATGGGAGAGGGCTTCATAGATCGACTTGTAGGCGTCGTGGAGCTCGATGTACTTGCCGACCACTGCGATCTCCACCTCCTCGGTCGTGGCCTTGATGTCGTCCAGCATGGCCAGCCAGTCGGTGAAGTCCGTGCTCTCCTCCGCCGGCAGGTTGAGTTCTTCAGCGATCAGGTGATCGAGGTTGGCCTTGACCAGGTTGACGGGCACTTCGTAGATCGAGAAGTCCACGTCGCGTTCCTCAATTACCTTGTCGAGCCGTACGTTGCAGAAGAGGCTGATCTTCTGCTGCATTTCCTCGGTCATGGGCTGCTCGGTGCGGCAGATGAGGATGTCGGGCTGGATGCCGATTTCACGCAGCTTGCCCACCGACTGCTGGGTCGGTTTGGTCTTCATCTCACCCGAGGCGCGCAGGAAGGGCAGCAGGGTCAGGTGCACGAAGAGCACGTCGCCCTTGGGCCGCTCCAATGCGAATTGACGTACGGCCTCCAGGAACGGGAGTCCCTCGATGTCGCCGACCGTTCCGCCCAACTCGCTCAGGAGTACGTCGGGTGCTTCGTCACCCACGCCCGCGTGGATGGCCTCCTTGATGGCATCGGTGATGTGCGGGATGACCTGCACGGTGCGCCCGAGGTAGTCGCCCCGGCGCTCCTTGGCGATCACCGTCGAGTAGATCTTGCCCGTAGTGAAGTTGCTCGACTGAGTCAGCTTGGCGTGGGTGAATCGCTCGTAGTGTCCCAGATCCAGGTCCGTTTCCGCGCCATCGTCGGTGACGTAGACCTCACCGTGCTGGAAGGGGCTCATGGTGCCCGGATCCACGTTGATGTAGGGATCGAGCTTCTGCATGCCGACCTTCAGGCCGCGGCGCTCGAGAATCATGCCGATTGCGGCCGAGGTGAGCCCTTTGCCGAGGCTTGAGACCACTCCGCCGGTGATGAAGATGTGCTTGGTCATCGAGTAATCGGTTTTCGAATAGGGAAAGGGAAGAGGAGGAGGGTGTGGGTGAAAAGGCCCCACAGGCAGCTTAATGTTCCGGGCCGCGAAGCGCTCACGGTGATTCCATTCTGGGTGCGATGGGTGCGATGGGTGGGTCGGTTGGGGTCGGGTGGGCTCGCCCGTGGCGCTCGACGAAAGCGTCGTAGTCCTCTCGTGTGTCGATCCCGCGCGGGGTGTGTTCGGCGTCCACCACCGTCATGGCGTGCCCTGCTTCGAGCCAGCGCAGTTGCTCCAGGTTCTCGGCCACCTCCAGGGCCCCCTTTTCGAGAGAGCAGAAACGGGCCAGAGCGGCGGGTCTGTAGGCGTAGCCCCCCACGTGGCGAAGGGCCAGGGGGGCACCTGCCGGCGCCCGATCGGTGTCGCGCGCATGGCTGCGGCAAGGGATGGGCGCGCGCGAGAAATAAAGGGCACGGCCCTGTGCGTCCCGGGTCACCTTGACCACGTTGGGGGAGGCGAGGTCGTCGGCCGAGAGCAGGGGGGTGGCCAGGGTGGCTGCTTCTACCGTTTCGCACTCGAAGGCGCGCACCAGTCGCCTCAGATCCTCGGGCTCCACGTCGGGCTCGTCTGCCTGCACGTTCAGGATCACGTCAAAGGCCTCATCTAGCTGCTCCACGGCTTCTTGCACCCGATCGGTCCCGCTGGCGTGATCGGCGTCGGTCATGACCACCTCGATGCCCAGGCGCGTACCCCATTCCATTACCTCCTCGCCATCGGTGGCCACCAAGACGCGCTTGATGGCATCACAGCGGTTCACTTGGCTGGCGGTGTGCGCGAAAAGAGGCAGCCCTGTTTCGGCCAGGAGCACCTTGCGCTCCAAACGCGTCGAGGCGAGTCGGGCGGGAAGGACAGCGAGGACGCGCAGCGGACCCTGTTGGGATCCAGGCTCCTGGTTCGCTGAACTCATGTGTAGCGTTACCGCCCGCGGACTTTGGTGGTCACCGTCGGAATCGAACTGGCTGAGCGCCACTGGGCGACGCGGTTGTGCATCTCCCTGAAGAGCTTGTTGCAGTCCTGATAGGCCTCTTGGCTCGAGCGGGAAAGCCGGGCGCTGAAGAGTATGTGCTGGCTGCGGCCGTCCTTGGAAACCTCAATGCTGCTGCTTGCCTCACCTGCTCTTTCAGGTGCCAGCCCGGCGCTGGCCAGCCCGAAATAACCCCACTCGTCGAAGGCCTTCAGGAGACCTGCGACGTACACGTCATCGGTAACCTTGGCACTGGCCGGTCGGTCGAGTTGGGAGTGATAGGCTGCCCGTCGCAAGGTGACGTTCTCTCCCGCCACGTTCATTTCGACCAACATGCTGTCGTTGATGAGTGTCAGGACGATTCCGCTGCGATAGTCCCTGAAAGTGATATTCGTGGGATGGCCAGACACTTCCGGCATGGAGGCGCGCTTGGTATTGCCCGCGCAGGAGAGGCCCAGAGTGAGGGCGCCGAGGGTGAGGAGGGTTCTGGCCGCGGTTGATCTTGGGATGCAGTACATGATGCAGACGGTGGGGGCGATGGCTCTCCGTGGGCCCAATCCACCCCAATCATGGGCAATCCGGCTTCGGCGGACTCTATCCACAGGGCCTCCGAGCCTCAAGGCGTCCGGCTCCAAAACGCCGCGGTGACACCGCAAGGCGGTTTCAATCGGGTCTCAGTCCGTGGGCGACCCAGCTTCCTCTGCGCTTTTCAGCCTCTCGAAGTGGGGGCCCTCTTGGACGGGCAGAAAGAACCGTCCCACATTCGTTAACCCATCTTCGCTCCAGCGCCAGTCTGCCGCCGCTCCGCGCCGTGATTCCGGGGGTGTGTCGCGAGTGAACTTCTGGCTGCCGAATCGCGCCCGCTTCAGATTTCCTGAGACGCCCATGTGGGCTCCCGGCCCAGGCCAGAGGATTCCATTGCAGTTGTGAGGCACTGTGGGGTCGGGGGAGGCTTCCTTGCCACACTCGTCGCAGGCCCAGAAGAAAGTGAAGGCCCCGGTCCAGTGCTCCACCGGGATGACCTCCCCGTCGCGATAGGAGCCACCGATGGCGGGGCCGAGGTTCGCCCAGTCCCCGGTATTCGCGCTGGCGAGTACCGGCCAACTCTCGCGCACCAGCGTGCCCGAACCCAGGGTGTTGATGCGCTTGACCCCGTAGGCGGGCAGGTGGCGATTCTCCCACACTGGTGCGTCAGGGCCTGCACCGACCGTCGTCAGCCGATCCACGAAACTGTAGTCCGCAAGCATGGGAGCCCAGACGAACATGTAGGTCGTCAACCAACCCAGCCCATCTCCGGGCATGGTCTCGTAGGTCGATCCCAGTATCCACAGCTCCTCGTTCAGGGACGGTCGAATGAGACGCATGTGATCGCCGAACCCTAGCCTTTGGCGGACGCACTCGGCGATCCAGTACGTGAGGGCACGTTGGCCCGCGGGCGTGCGCAGGGTCAGGATCTGTTCAAGGACTCCGAAGAGATCCCGGGCGCCGAGCATCCGGGGACCGCGTAGAAGCTCGTAAAAGGGCGGGCGTGTCGGATCGAAGCCCTGGTCGCGCTTGTGCCGCAGGACGTACACGGGCCCGATGCTCTCGTGGACCTGTGGATCCCAGAAAATGGCCTCGACCGTGTACCAGGAGTTCACGAAGTGCATCAGCGTCTCATGGCCCCCTGAGGTGAGAAGGGGGCCGTGGACGATCAACCAGTCCAGCCGGTCCAGGGCTGGGATCACATTATCCGCCTGCACCTGCGGGGGCAGATGCGTCCAACCGTCCAGCTGATTGGGCAGCTTGATCAGGTTCAGATCCGGCCCCTCGCGACCGAACACGCTCCAGTGATAGGCGCTGGCCACCCGGACCCGACCTCGATTGAGGGCATGGGTCTCTTCGTCGACGTAGTGATCGACGATGAAGGGAATGGGCTTGTACCCGGCGTCCACCTGTTCTCGCACGTAGTCCATGGCGCGCCAGAACCCGCCGAACTTGCGGGTGTTCACCTTGTCCTGGGCGTTCACCGAGAGCAGCGCCGTCCCGATGAGGGTGGCAGCGGCCAGGGATCTCTTGGAGATCCTCCCGCGACAGGCCTCCAGGACGGCGTCCAGTCCCCAGCCCACGAGAGGCGCGAGTATGGGTAACAAGGGCAGCCAGAGGCGGAAGTCCTTGGCGCCCTTTTGGGAGAAGAGGTAGATGTTCAGCGCTCCCGCCACCAGCAGCAGGCTGGACGTCCAGGTGGCGCGCAGCAGTGCGCGGCCCACTCCGACCAGAGCCAGCAGGACGACAGGAGGTACGGCAAAGGTGAACAGGTTCGTCCAGTACCACGTGGGGTCCTGAGCGGCTGCAAGCACGCGGTTCGTCGTCAGCGGGTCGGTGAATACGTCCGAGTAGTACCAGAGGTACATGCTGTCGGCCCAGTTCGCCTTGCCGAGCTGAATGGCGAGGCGGGCCAGGATGCCCAGCACGTTCTCACCCAGATAGGCCACCAGGCTCGCGCCCCACGCCCCGTAGGCTACGCGGTCCATGGCCACCTGGAGGATCACGGCCAAGGTGAAGGTGAGTGCCATGGGGCGCAGGATCGCCAGGCTGCGACGGCGCTCACGCAGGATCACCATCAGGACCAGGGCGGCCGTTATGGGGATCGTCTTGTAGGCCATCCAAAGGGCAAGGCCGAGCCACAGGCCCGCCCACTTTCCGCGCTTCTTGTCGGGGGGTTCGAGTAGCTCCAGGACCCCGAGGCCCACGCAGATGGCGGCGCTCACTCCTGCCACTGGGGAGATCGAAAAGCGTAGAAACGTGGGGTTGGTGGCCAGCGCCAAACCGGCCCCGAATCCCGTCCAGGGCCCTCCAAGGGCTTTTCCGATCCGCACGGCGATCAGGACCAGGAGCAGGCCCAACCCCATCTGCAGCAGGCGGATCGTTGCGACGACCGGCTGGAGGTCCTCAATGCCCAGTAGATCCGCAGCCAGGAACAGTGGCGCCAGCAGAGCGGAGAACCCGAACGAGCGGATCTGCTGGGAGTCGATCACCGATTGGTTGCGCACCACGGCCTGCGCTCGCTCCATGTACTCCACGGAGTCGGCGAGCTGGTAGCCCTCGAGATTGATCCACGTGCCGAACTGCAGAGCCAGGGTCGCCACTGCGAGCAGGATCCAGGCGCGCCGCGAGGGTGCGTGCGCTGCAGATTGGGCGGTGTGGGGTAACTCCATGGGCGACCAGGCGACAAACGCCATGCGGCAGTAGTGTCTTCCGCGAACCGCTCGTAGGCAACACTGCCTTGGAACGGTTCATCGGGCCCGCCCTCTTTCCCCCTTTTGGGAATGAGGTTCGGTAGGGATCGCCTTCCTCGCCCTGCGTTTAACCCAGTTTCTTTTTGACTTGGTACCCCGCCGGTCGGGATCCTGCGTTCGGTGCAGCAAGTTGAGCCTCCGCTCATGCGGCACCTCTTTCGGGTCAAACGTAAACACATGCGAGCTTCAACAAGCTCCAACAGCTCTCACGAGTTCTTACAGGGGTTGCAGGATGGGCAAGGTCGAAAAAATCGTCGTTCTAGGAGTTCTCTTCGTCATCGTCTCCATTTTGGCGGTCTCGCTGGATAGGGGATTGGGTGGGGAGTCGCCCGAGGCGGGGGGGGGCCGTGTTGTGAACGCAGGTGCACCCGGCAGCGTGTTGCAACAACCGCAGGTCAATCCACGCAACCGTGGGCGGCGGGTTCCCGAACCCGGTTCTGCGGTCGAGGCGACGCCGAGCGCGGCAGTCACGCCCCTCCTGAGCGCCGAGGTCCAGGTTCCTGAGGCCGAGCAGAGCCCCATGCCGCCGACTTCCAGTGCCCCAGCCGTCATTGCCGAGGATTGGGATCTGGTGACCCTGGAAGGGCTAGAGGACCACCCGTTTGATCCGCAGATGATGCTCTACACGGCCGGGGCCGGAGAGGATTTTGTCAGCCTCTCCGAGCGCCTGTACGGAGATGCCGTGCATGCGCACACGTTGCGTTGCAACAACGAGGGCGTCCTCGCCATTCAGGAGGGGCAGGTGCTGCTCGTCCCGGTGACGAGCGACAACGCCGGTGACCTGATGCACGAGGTCGCCTCGGGCGAGAGCCTGTGGAAGATTGCCGAGCGCATCTATGGCGAGGGCAAGGGCTACCGGTGTGACGACATCTACGAGGCCAACCGTGACGTGCTGGGTTCGCCGGATGATCTCCAGCAAGGGATGATGTTGCGGGTGCCTCTGCTGCCGGAGTGAGTTCGGGCGCCGGCCCTCTCTAGCGCAGCGAGTAGCGGTCCAGCTTCTTGTACAGGTGGCTGCGCTGCATACCGAGTTCTTCGGCCGTGCGCTTGATGTTGCCTTCGTTGCGCTCCAGGCGCATGCGGAAGAAGTGCGCCTCGGAGAGATTCTTGAACTCCTCGAAGGTGTTCGCTTCGTAGGGGTCCTCTCGAGCCGAGTCGTGTGCGCTGGGCAGCGGGGCGAGAGATGGGCCAGCGGCCAGCATGTGCTCGATTTCCTGTAGCCCGATGACTCCACCGTCGGCGAACACCGCGGCACCCTCCAAGAGGTTTCGCAGTTGACGTACGTTGCCCGGCCATGGGTGTTGCATGAGCTGCTGGACAGCCTCGGGGCTGAGTGCCAGAGCTGCGCGGCCCGTGCGCTCGGCCATCTGGGCCAGGAAGTGCTCCGCCAGAGAGGCGACGTCCTCCCGGTGGTCCCGCAGGGCCGGTACCTCGAAGGGCACCACATTGAGGCGGTAGAAGAGGTCCATGCGGAAGGACTTCGCCTCCACGGCTTGGGGCAGATCGGTGTTTGTGGCCGCAATCACGCGCAAATCGACCGGGCGGGCCTTGGACTCGCCGACCCGGGTGATCTCGTGGGTTTCCAGGGCACGTAGCACCTTGGCCTGGGCATCGAGGGGCATGTCGCCCACCTCGTCCAGGAACAGGCTACCTCCCTGTGCCGCCTCGAAGTGTCCGATGCGGCTCTCGACCGCGCCCGTGAACGAACCCCTCTCGTGCCCGAACAACTCGGACTCCACCAATTCGTGGGGGATGGCCGCACAGTTGACCGTCACGAACGGGCCCGTTGCTCGTGCGCCCAGGTAGTGGACGTTGCGCGCGATGATCTCCTTGCCCGTTCCGTTCTCTCCGGTGATCAGGACCGCCGCATCGGACTGAGCGACGCGGTGCACCTGTTCGCGCAGCGATTCCATGGCCGCGCTGGCACCGATGATCTCCCAGCGGTTGGTGAGCTGGCGACGCAGGCCCGTGTTCTCCGCGGCCAACTTGCGCATGCGCAGGGTGGCGCGCAGCGTGACGAGGACCCGGTTTTCATCCAGGGGTTTCTCGAGGAAGTTGCTCGCTCCTCTCTTCATCGCGTCCACCGCTATGGCAACGTCTCCGTGCCCGCTGATCAGGATCACGGGCGGCGCGGGTTCCCGTTCTTGGATGGCGTCGAGCAAGCCCAGTCCGTCCAGGCCCGGCATCTTGAGGTCCGTTAGCACGAGGGCGGGCGAGCGCCCCTCCTCGGATTCCCGATCCAGGCGAGCGATGGCCTCCTTGCCGTCCTTGGCAGTCCACACCTCGTAGCCCTCATAGGTGAGGAGCATCTCCAGGGACTGGCGGATGTCCCCCTCGTCATCCACTACGAGGATCGCCGCCCGCTGCCCCTCTCCGTTCTTGTCCTTCGTGTTCATGGCTACAGTTTCGTACCCTGCCCGCTTGAGGGCAACGACCCGGGGGCGCCCCTTCCGTTAAATGGACCAGATACAACGCAAATTGGAGCTGGGCGAGGCCCGTATCGGTGGTGTCCTGTCGGGCACGTCTGCCGATGGGATTGACGTCTCCGTTGGGCGTTTCGGTCTGGAGGGTGGGGAACTGCGCCTTTTGGAGGCTGAGATCCACTGCACTCAAGCCTGGCCCGACGACCTGGCCTCACGCGTTCGGGCCTGTCTCGACGGCGAGCCCCAGGATCTGAGACAGACGGCTCTCTTGCACCGGGATCTGGGCCGCGCCTTCGGCCGTGCGGTGCGCGAGGTCTGTGATGCTGCGGGCCTGCGCCTGGATCTCCTGGGCAGCCACGGCCAGACGGTCTATCACCACGATGGTGCCGAGCCCTCAGGTCCGGCCAGTCTGCAATTGGGTGACGGCGACTTCGTGGCCGAGGAGGCGGGCTGTCCGGTGGTGAGCGACTTCCGCCAGGCTGATCTGGCAGCGGGCGGTCAGGGTGCACCCCTGTCGGGCTACGCTGACGATGTCCTGTTTGCCGGACAACCCGAGCCGCTGTGCGTCCTGAATCTGGGAGGCATGGCGAACCTGACCTGGTTGAATGGTGAGCAGTTGTTGGCTTTCGATACAGGGCCCGCCGGAGCTCTCTTGGACGGACTGGCGCGGCGGCACCTGGGAGAGCCCATGGACCGGGACGGATCTGCCGCAGGGAGAGGGTGCATCTTGCCCGGCGTGTTGGCCGCTCATCTCGGCCACCCCTTCTTCCGTGAGCCCCCCCCCAAGAGCACGGGGCGCGACACCTTTGGTGAAGCTTGGATCCAGTCCTGGGGAGGGCCGGGGGATTCCGCGGAGGATCTTCTGGCGACTGGGGTGAGGCTCGTGGCCGAGTGCGTGGGGCTGGAGATGGACCGCTCCCTGCCATTTCTGCCCGAGACCCTCTGGGTGGCCGGTGGGGGGGTGCACAACGGGACTCTGATGGACGCTCTGCAGGATGCCGTGGCAGCCCGGAGCCCGGCCTGCAGAGTGACCCCGAGTGGGGACGCCGGCGTGGATCCGGACGGGCGAGAGGGGCTCCTCTTCGCTGTCCTGGCCGCGCGCTGGGCCATGGGGGAGGGCGTCACTCGCCCTGAGGCCAGTGGTGCGGCCTTGGGACGGGTCCTGGGCAAGCTGAGCCCGGGGCCAGCCCATTCCCGGTCCGGATCCAGGCGCCTGGGCCTGTAACCACCCCCATCTCAGAGGGGTAGGGCATCGCGCGGGATGGGCCCGTGAGCCGGGTGCAAGCCAGACTCACGACCCACGGCCAGACCCTGTCCTGGGGCGTTCCCTTGACCCTGAAGCCGGTCCCGTTATCATTCCGCCACCCACCCTTGCCCCTCCTGACCCTAGTCTCTGGGTTCCCAAGCCAATCCGGCTGCCGGGATCCAGCGTGCGGTGAGGTGGTCCAGAGTGGCCTCGGCTTTCAATCCTTCTCACGTTCACCCACCTCTGCGGGCCGCCAGCTGTACTCAGCTGGCCCAGGCCGGGGTGGAATCTCTCCCCCCCAAGAACCTCCCCTCCTTCGAGGAATCGACATGACCCTCGCTCTGATCCGCGACCTGGGCAAGACCACGAGCCTCTGTGTGGCACTGACTGGTTTGGCTATCACTGGTTTGGCTTTCACAAGCCCCGTCCACGCTGCCCCCGCCCCCGTTCTGAGCGGAGACGCCGCCGATGATTTCCAGGAGGGTGTCAGCCTTCTCAGGGAAGGCAAGAAGGCAGAGGCCTTGCAAGCTTTCCAACGAGCGCTGGCGAGCGACCCCAGCAACGACGCCGCCTACGAGCTCTGGAAGAGCACGGACGAACAACTGTTCCTCGACATGTTGGTGGAGGGGGGCGAGTTCGAGCTCGTCGCCAAGCGCTTCCTCGACCGTGCGCGATTGGGACGCACTGAGCGTCGCAACGATGCGGATGCCATCGCCAGCTTGGTTGACACGCTCAAGGGCGCCTCGACTTCGTCCGAGCGTCGGGCCGCCATCAGTGCCCTGTCCGCCGAGCACGGAGAGTACGCCGTTCCTCGTCTTGTGCGCGTTCTCGCCGATTCCGCGGACGAGGACTGGCGCGTCATTGCCATGCACTCGCTGACGCAGATGGACTCCGACGTGGTCCTGCCCCTGATCGAAGCCCTCAACACCAGCGATGCCTACCAGCGCGCCAACGTCGCCATGGTGCTCGGGCACATCGGTGACGGCCGTGCCGCCGCCGCTCTCAGCCTGGTTGCCGGCACGGATGCCGACGGCAAGGTTCAGCGCGCCGCCACGAAGGCCGCCTCCAATTGCGGGGCAAGTGGTTCCTCCCAGGCCCAGTACCTGATGTTGGGTGAGGACTACTACTACCGCCGGGACAACGTCCTGCGCGATTTCGACTACAGCGACGTGACTTGGTCCTGGGCAGACGGTGGCCTCACGGGCACCGCCACTCCTCGCTCCATCTATCACAGCACACTGTCCAAGCGGGCCTACATGGCCGCTCTCTCTCAGGCTTCCACCAGCACCGAAGCCCTTGCGGGTATTGCGCGTGCCGCCGTGGACGTCTCCACACGCTTGAACCGCCTAGCGGATTCCGGTGAAGATATCAGCGATCACCAGGGAGCCGCTGACGGTGGTCCGATGATCGCCGCCTCCTGTGGTGTTGAAGCGCTGGATCTTGCTCTGCACTGGTGCGTGGTCGCCGACGATCCCGCAACGGGTGCCGCCCTGGCCCAGGTCCTGAGCGCCTGTGCCGGCAGTGGGACCGCGGGTCTCCAAGCGGCTCTCGGCTCCAGTGATGGATCCCTCCGCGGCGAGGCCGCCGTGGCCATGGGAGCCATCGCCGCTCGTACCGGAAGCGGTGCCTCTGACGCCCTCGTGTCCGCCTTGGGCGACGCCACGGGTCGTGAGATCATGCGCCTCGTGGCCGTCATCGACGGCAACGCGGATCGCGCTAACAGCCTCAGCGGTTCCATCGCTGGACCCGGGGTGCTCGTGAACCATCGCGATACGGGAGCCGGAGGCATCAGCCTCCTGCGCCGCGTCAGCGGCTTTGACGCCATCGTCGTCGGTGACCAGATCGGCGGCATGACCGTGGATCAGGTTCTGGCCGCTGCCAGCTTGGGTGGTTCTGACACGCCCATCTTCCTGGTCTCTTCCGACGCGGACACGGCAGACGCTTATTCTGATCGGGTCAGTGGAGTGATCAGTGACCTCTCCGACCTCTCCGAGTTGGACGCCGTTCTTGAGGCCGGACTGACCGGCGACCGCGCCCGAGCCGACGACCTGTCCCGTCGCGCCGCTGCGGTCCTGGGTGCGCTTGCACACTCCGGTGCCGACATCAGCTCGGCCCTGGGTGGTTTGGCCCAGCCCATCGGCCACCGTGCCGATGATGTCACCATCGTTGCCCTGGGCGCTCTGGCGAGTGCCGGCACCATGGCCCAGGCTGAGGCCATCCTTGCCGTCGTCACGGACGAGAGTCGCTCCGACGCCGCTCGGACCGCAGCTGGTCGTGCCTTGGCCGGAATCTTCGGCAGGCATGACGTGGGTGGCGATTCCCTTGGCGGGCTGGCTGCCGTGGTCCTTTCGGACGCGTCTCTCAGCGTGCGCACTGCCGCAGCACAGGCCATTGGTTTGGCCAGCCTCACCGGTAGCGAGCGCGCAGGCCTCGTCGGCGACATCTAGCGAAGAGGTTCGGGGTTCACGCCCCAGAAACCCACTTCAAGGACCTAGTGGCCTCCCCAGGAATCCGATTGGGCCGGGGGAGGCCACTTGTATGCTTGCGATTCCCACGGACTCCTCTAGAGTCCCTGACGGGGGCGTCCGAGGGCTCCCTCCTCCAAAACAAGCCAGAGTAGCTCAATGGTAGAGCACTGCTTTCGTAAAGCAGAAGTTGTCGGTTCAAATCCGATCTCTGGCTCCATCCTCGCCTGAGAGCGTAGGGGCCTGGCTCGATCAACAGCACGCGCTCCACGGCTAGGATTTTTGCGTTTGATTCGGGTTTCAGCGTTTTTTGGGGTCCATGACTGGCCCCTCGGGGCCAGTATTTGGCTACTGCCATGACTGCCGCCTCTTCGGATTTTCCACTCGTCGTGACTGAGGGCGACGGGCTCTCCTCGACCCATCTCGCCTTCCAGGGTGGAGATCTGTTTGTGCACTCTGCTCCGGCGCCCGGCAAGGGCAGGTCGAACGAGGACGCCGCCGCTGCCGTGGCCTGGGGTGGGACCCAGGGGGTGCTTGCCGTGGCCGATGGTCTGGGCGGACAACCGAGTGCGGACCAAGCTTCTGGAATCCTCGTGCGCGCTCTGGGGGCGTTGACACCTGCACTGGGCGATGAGCTGGGCCCCACCGTTGAGCGCACTCTCGAAGGTGTGAACCAGTCGATCATGGATCTGGGGGTGGGGGCGGGGACGACTCTGGCGCTCGTGGAGTTCTCCGCCGAGGGCCTCTCCTCCAGCCACGTCGGCGACTCCATTGTCGCCCTGGTGGATCGCGATGGGCTTCCCAAGCTGAGAACCGTTTCTCATTCGCCCGTGGGCTACGCGCAGGAAGCGGGCCTGCTCACGGAACTCGAAGCCCTAAGACATCCCGATAGGCACGTAATTTCGAACATGGTGGGGGCGAAGTCCATGCGCGTGGAGCGCAGTGAGTTCGTTCCCTGGGAGCCGGGAGACACGCTCCTGATCGCCAGCGATGGGCTGACTGACAACATGCTCACCGAGGAGTGGGTGGACATTCTCGTCGTCGCACCCCCGCGGCTTGCGGGCCCTACGCTGGTGGCGCTGGCAGAGGAGCGCATGGCCGAGGGGTCTGATGTGATCCCCGGGAAGCCCGACGATCTGACCCTGATCGTCTATCGTCGGAACTGATGAGCTTCGGGCCCATCCTCTGAATCCGATTGCGAGTCTTCAGCCTGCTTGCCGGTGTGCTTGCGGAGTTCGTTGGCCAAGATAATCAGCGTTGGGCCGAGCTTGAGCAGCGGTAGGCCCAGGGCAGAGACCAGGAGGACCCAACCAAGCGTCTTGATGCCGGGGTCCTGCACAACTCCCAAGCAAAGGGCAGCTGCCAGGAGCAGGGACCAGAACCAGGTGGAAATGTGGGCCCACTCCTGCATGAGTAATTGAAGGGGGTCGCTTGCCTCAAAGTCCTTGGCCATGGCCTGTACGTATCCGATTCTGTGCCTCTGAACCAGTTCTGCGTTTCGAGCCCGGAATATAGGCTCTGCATTCAGCCTCCCGGCCTTGGTACATTCGCCAGCGCCCGCATGCTTGCCCTCCCCTTCCAACGCCCCTTCCTGATCGGGGTTGTCCACCTCCTGCCCACTCCGGGTTCTCCCGGGCATGCCCCGTCCGGCGCGAGTTGGCTGGCGCGGGCGCGTGAGGATGCCGATGCCCTTGTGGCTGGCGGTTGCCACGGCATCATCGTCGAGAACTTCGGCGACACGCCCTTCTTCCCCGACCACGTACCTGCCGAGACCATCGCCAGCCTCGCCTTAGCCCTGAGTACGGTTATCGACCGGGCTCAGGGCAAGCCCGTGGGGGTGAATGTCCTGCGTAACGACGCACGCGCAGCCTTAGGCTTGTGCGCGGCGACGGGTGCCTCGTTCCTGCGCGTCAACGTGCACTCCGGGGCCATGGTTACCGACCAGGGTCTGGTCGAGGGGCAAGCGGCGCATACCCTTCGGGAGAGGCAGCGCTTGCAGCTGCAGACGCCGATCCTGGCGGATGTGCACGTGAAGCACGCTGTACCTGTGGGCGCTGCATGCCTTGCCGACGCGGCGCGCGATGCCGTGCACCGCGGCCATGCCGATGCCCTAGTGGTGAGCGGCTCGGCGACCGGGTCACCTGCGGATCTGCAGGATCTGGAGACGGTGCGCGAGGCCGTCGGGCCGGGCACGCCACTCCTGGTGGGATCGGGCTGCACCCTCGACAACGCCACCCAGTGCCTTGGTTGGGCAGACGGGCTGATTGTGGGGACCGCGCTCAAGCACGATGGCGACGTTCATCAGGCCGTGGACGTGGATCGGGTACGGGCTCTGGTCTCGGCCGTGGAGGGTGCGTGACCTTGGAGTGGGGGGGAGGCGCTGGGGCCGAGCACCTGAGCGGCCGTAGCCTGTGTGCCGGTGACACCTTTGGTCGTGCCCTCTGGGTGGGGCGGGAGACTTGGACCTCGCCCACCGAGCGCATTGAGCAGGGTTGCGTGGCACGCGAGCTGAACACCTTTCGCCACGCCCTGCTCTGCGCTCTCACCGAAGCCAAGAATGCTCGGGATGCACTGGTGGCAGAGGATCTTGGCCCGGCTGACCAGGCTCTGGTCCTGGTGAACCAGCACATCCATGCTTTGTGTGATGCAGTCTGGGTTGCGGATGTGGAATCTCTCGTCATGACGGAGCACCTGAGTGTGCGCTCTGCCATTCACAAGGTCTTGGTCGATGCGCAGCGGGTGGCTCACTTGGTGCGCGACCCCCAGCCCCGCCGACGGGCGAGGCGCCTCGCGGGCGTGGGGCGCTGCGTGCTGGCTGGTTTGGACGAGCGTCGTGCTGCGCCGGCCCTTCACCCGCCAGGCACGGGCACGGTTTTGCTGGTGAGCGACGAGCTGTTCTTGGCGGATCTGCTGCCCGCTGGTCCCGTGTGTCCCGTGGCCGTGGTCTGTGCAGCGGGCCTCTTGGGTGAGGATCTGTTGAGTTTGCTGCAGGCTCGCGGCATGCCTGCCGTGGAGCTTGAATCCGGAGTGCCTGTCGTCCTCCAGAACGGAGACTGGTTGCGTGTCACCGCGCGGGAGCCTGGGCAGGAGGGGCGCGTGGGAGGAGACCCCGGGGGATCGGACGCCCTTCTGGTTTAGGGCTTGCGGCTCAAAGGATGGTGACCCGGGGGAAGCCCCGGACGATCTCCACGACCTTGCCTTCCGCGGGGGCTCCACCGGGATCCAGGGCAGCCGCCATGGCCTCCGCCACGGCTTCCATCCGGTCCTTGGGGCCCAGGGATACCAGTGCAGAGCCGGAACCGCTGATCGTGGCACCGTACGCGCCCGCCCGGCAAGCGGCCTCCATGGCAGCCTTGCCTCCCGGTATCAAGGGCAGGCGGTAGGGCACGTGCAGACGGTCCAGGAGGCCCTCCCGCAGGAGCTGTGCATCACCCTTGCGGAGTCCCTCGAGGAGCAGGGCCAGGCGTCTGGGATTCTCCGAGGCGTCAGCGTGAGGGAGCGTATCGGGAAGTGCGCTGCGGGACGCCTCAGTCGTGAGACAGGTTGCAGGCCAGGCCAGGGCAATTCCGATGGATGGGTGGAATTCCTGTTGGACCACGCGCAAGTCGGTGGCCAGGGGAACGCCCAGCGTGCAGCCGCCGAGCAGGGAAGCGGTCGAGTTGTCCGGGTGGCCCTCCATTTCCAGTGCCCACTGTAGGACGTCCGGGCCCGGGGGCTGATCCGGATTCTCACCAGCCAGGGCGCGGGCCAGAGAGAGGCCCGCGGCGATGGCGGCGCCGCTCGACCCGAGCCCTCGGGCCACCGGGATCTCGGAGTGGGCCCGCAGTTCAATTCCCGGTGTGCGCGCTTCGAAGCCCTGGAGTCCTCGCCGCAGCGCTTGGATCAGGAGATTGTCCTCGCCACCCGGCCAGGACTTTGCAGTTCCTGAGCAGGGGCCCAACTCGATACCATCACCTTCACGGGGGAGGCACTCCACGGTCAGGTAGATCGAGAGGGCCAGGCCTAGGCAGTCAAAGCCCGGGCCGAGGTTTGAGGTGGAGCCCGGGACGCGGACTTGCAGGGGGGGGGAGAGGGCTGCGGACATGGAGCCATTGTGGGGATCGGATCGCCTCGGGGCGAGATGGGCGCCCTCGGAGTCTCTGGATCTTCCGGCTGCCCATCTCGGATTCTCCTCCCCATCGGCACCGAGCGGGAACGCCCTTCCAGTTAGTGGTTGAATGAGGTGCCCATACTACATAGGGTACCGGTGCGGAAAGGCACTAGGGGATAGGCGCTTATGGGAGGACACGCGGGTGGGCAGGCCCACCAGGGGTGGTTCTCGGGCGGTTGACCTCGACTCGCCGGGGGTTCCTGCCCTTGGTCGAGACCCATTCTGGGCGCCTTCGTCGATGTTCCCCGGACGCGCTTGGTAGCGACCTTCAGCAGAGCTGCTGGACCCTGCCAGCCCCAACCTCCAGCCAAGATGACCTACGAAGTTCACGAAGAGAAAGACCGCTTCTCCTCCCGTTTGGCCACGATTCCTGGAGTGCGCACCATGCCTTCCGTCGGGGATTGGATTCTTCTGGCAGTGGATTCTCCCAGTGATCTGGCCCGGAAAGTGAACCGCAGATTGGCCCCCGGGACGGCCTTGGGTCGAGCATTCGACCAGGGTGAGGAGCGTAGCACTCCTCCCATCAGTGTCCCGCGCAACATGGAAGGTCAGGTGCGCGTGCACGTGCGCGACCCCAAGGTCAATGAGGTGTTGCTCAACACCCTGCGGGACGTCGTCGCCTGACCTCTCTCGCCTGACCTCTCTCGCCTGACCTCTCTCGGTGGGCAACTCGGGGTGGGCAACTCGGGGGATAGGAAAGCTACCCGAAGGGTGATCCCCGCCCGTTCATCGATGTAGCCTCTGGTTCTGCCCATGGGACTAATCACCACAGGTCTCCTCACGATCCTCTCTTTCCAGGGGGCGCTCCAAGGCGAGCATGAGCGGGCGCAAGAGACCTCCCGCGAAGCGTGGGTCGCAGAGCTCTACGCAGAACATTCGAAGACGCGTGTCGTCGACCTGGTTCTTCCCGGCACCCACGACTCGGGGTCCTACGCGATCACGGCATCGTCCCCGCCTGCACCCGGGGCGCCGGAAGCCTACTCCAAGGTTGGGGACATCGCTTCGGTCTGGTCGAAGACCCAAGACCAGACCTTGGAAGCACAGCTCCGCGGCGGCGTTCGCTACCTCGACCTGCGTGTTGCTCACTTCGAGGATCGGCTCGTGTTGGTCCACGGCCTCGTCTCGTGCGATCTGGACGAGGCCTTGATGGGGGTGCGCCGTTTTGCCCGGGACGAACCACGCGAGCCCGTTCTCCTCGACCTGCAGGCCATGCCAGGAGTGAGCGCGCATGATGAGCTCCATAAGCTCCTCCAGGAGATCCTCGGAGACCACCTCTTTGCCAAGGTGGCGTCGCCAAAGAAGTGGACCCTCGGACACCTCTGGTCAGCGAAGCGCGCCCTCATTTGCATCGTCGGTCACTCGGAATTCGCCGCGCGCGAGCCCGAATACAGGGACCGCCGCCTGCTCGACAGCGTCTGGACCGATTCCAGAAAGGTCGAGGCGCTCCGGAGTCGCCTGGATTCGAGGCTGCGTGGACGTGACCGCGACAGGTTCCAGTGCGCCTACCTCACCTTCACGCCGGAGCTCGAGACGATCATCCTAGGGGGCTTCATGAGGGGCGGGGGACTGCGCTCCCTGAGTCAGCCCCTCTTCGAGCTCCCCGGCGAGTGGATTCCAGAGTGGATGGAGGAGGGCCTCCGACCGAACGTCGTCTCCGTCGACTTCTACGAACACACCAACGTTGTCGACTCCGTTATTCAAGCGAACCAGCTCCTGCTCGCTCGCTAGAGGTCGTGCGCCGCCCCCGGGCCTGAGCACTTGAAGTAGACTCTGATCATGATTCTCGCCGCCCTGTTGCCGTTCGCTCTTCTTGTCCAGGATCCTCTTCCCAAGGCGGATCCCGAGGTCTCCCGCTCCTCCCTTCGACATCACCTAGAGTTCCTCGCGTCGGATGAGCTCAAGGGCCGCGGCACCGCGACGCCTGAGAGTGCACGCGTCAGCGCCTACATTGCGCGCAGCTTGGAACGATCGGGCGTGCAGCCCGGTCAGGGCAAGAGCTACTTCCAGAGTGTGCCCCTACTGACGACCGCCTTCGAAGGCCCCCCTCAGTTGAGCATGTGGAGCGCAGGTGAAGCGGAGGCCCACACTCTCGAAGAGGGAGTCGAGTTCAGTGTCAGTATTCAGGGCGATCCGAACTCCACCGCAGTATTGCGCACCGTGGTGGTGGAGGAGGAAGAAGACCTGCCCAGCGAGGCCGACCCGAACGTGGCTCTCGTCATGCACTCCTCGCGCCGTAAGAGCTTTGGCTGGTTGGAGGACCACGGCTTCAAGGATGGAGTTGGCTTTGGGTTGATCGTCCGCGTGCGCCCTACACGCACCGGGCAGTCCCGGGGCTTGCCCCGACCCCGGGTGGAGCGTGCCTGGCTCGCGGCAGAGGACAAGCCCGACGTGCTGACTGTCATGGGGCCGGCCGCCCAGGATCTGTGGGACGGCAAGCTCGAACGCTTGCAGCTGAGCCTGTCGGGCCAGCGCCGGCCCACCCCTGAGCGCAACGTGGTGGGGGTACTGAAGGGTGTTGGGACACCCGAGCGGCCCGACCTGAAGGACGAGGTCATCGTCCTCTCCGCGCATTTCGACCATGTGGGCCTGCTAAGTGGCGAGGCCGAGGAGGGCGTCGACGTGATCCGCAATGGAGCCGACGACGACGCCAGTGGGTGTGCGGTCCTCATGGAGTTGGCTGAGGCCCTGGGTTCGGGCCCGCCCCCCGCCCGCACGGTCGTGTTCCTGTTCTGTGCCGCCGAGGAGATGGGCATGTGGGGCACCTACTACTACGCCGACAACCCCTCGGTGCCCCTTGAGCACATCGTCTGCAACCTGAACCTGGAGATGCTCGGGATGCCGGACGAGCTGGCCGGGGGCGTGGGCAAGGTCTGGCTGACCGGTTTTGAGCGCACGAATCTGGGGCCACTGTTCGTCTCGGCGGGCTTCGACGTGGGCCCCGACATGCGGCCCGAGCAGAACTTCTTCGAGCGCTCCGACAACATTGTCTTCGTCAAGAAGGGCATTGTCGGGCAGACCCTCTCCACTGGAGGGGACAACCCCAACTACCACCAGGTGACGGACGAGGTGGACACCCTGAACTTTGAGCACATGCAGCGCTGCGGCCAGGCGGCTCTGGAGGCGGCGCGTCTGCTCACGAGCGGCCAGGTCACACCCGCCTGGAACGAAGGCGAGCCCAAGCTCGGGCGACGGTGATTTATGGGATCACTCGGCGCCGTTTTGTTCCCAGGGGGCGTTTTCCTCGCTAAGATCCTGCCCTCACAACCGCAATCGAACTGAAACCCAATTCCATCCATGGCCAGTAGCACCAAGCACAGGACGCACCTCCACAAGGAGAGTTCGAGTAGCGAGAATCGACCCGCACGCAAGAAGGATCGGCGCCTCTCGGCCGGGACGGCCAACCGTTTCGACCTCTACCAGCGCTCCGTCAACTCACCGGAGACCGACGTGGACTTCCTGATCGAGGCCTATGAGACGATTCGTGGCCGCAAGCCCTTGCACCTGCGCGAGGACTTCTGTGGGACGGCGAACCTGGCGGCGGAATTCCTGACGCGAGATCCGAAGAACACCGTCGAGGGTTTCGACCTGGACCCCGAACCCATGAAGTGGGGCAAGGGCAAGAACTTCGATCGCGTCGAGGACCGCGACGCTCGTATGACCTGGCACGAGAAAGACGTGCGTAGCCCGGCGGACAAGGCACCGGACGTGACTATCGCGGCCAACTTCTCCTACTGGGGCTTCAAGGAGCGCGAGGAGCTGCTGGGTTACCTGCGATCGGCCCGCGAGGACCTGGCCGAGGACGGGATCATGGTCATGGACCTGTACGGCGGTCCCGAGGCCCTGAACGAGATGGAAGAGGTACGCGACATCGATGGCGCGTTCGACTACATCTGGGACCAGAAGAGTTGGGAGCCGGGCACAGGTCGCTACCAGTGCTCCATCCATTTCCGCTTTCGCGATGGATCGGAGATGACCGACGCCTTCACCTACGACTGGCGTTTCTGGCACCTGACGGAACTGCGCGACATCCTGCTCGAAGCGGGGTTCTCCAAGGTCACCTGCTACTTCGAGGGCACCGACCCCGATGACGAGACCGAGGGGGATGGGATCTTCAGCCCCGATCCCGTTGGCGAGAACTGCGACGCCTGGCTGGCGTATATGGTCTCAGAGAAGTAGCCCCCTGAGGTTGGGTGCTTCAGGCTCCGGGCCAGAAGTAGATGAAGACGCTGGCCACGGCAAAGGCGTAGAGCGCTGAGTCGAACAGCTCCTTGAGGCAGACCTTCCAGGAGCCGGCCTTCCAGATGGGGACACAGATCTCGGCGCAGCCATAGGACATGAAGGCGATGGTGCCGGTGACCTTGGCGACGGCCTTCCACTCCGCACCGGGCGCCATGACGAGCCCTGCGATCCAAGCCACGACGCTGGAAACGAAGAGCGTCATCACGAACCACTGGCCCAGACTCTTGCCCATGGTCCAGGGCCCCTTGGGGCAGACGTACAGCATGCCGGTGGGACCTTCGGCCCAGGACGCCTGAAACGCTTCGGATTTCATGTCCGCGAAGCTGCCGCAGTGGGGGAACGCGTACTGACCCTCGCCCACGCCGGCTGATCGCAGGGCGTCTCGGACGGCCTCTTCGTCGGGCAGCTTGTCGAAATCCGACAGGTGATGGGTGGACACCATCCGCAGCACGAAGGAGAGGAAGAAGACGGCAACGGACGCCAGCAGGATGGGCAGCCAAAGGGATGCGAGGGCGACCATGGAGGGACTCCTTGGGAGATGTGTGTGTGGGGGGCGGTGAGGAGTGACCGATCCTATTGGCGCCAATCCCAAGAGCACAACGGATGGCTCTCCGAAGCCCCGCCCAACGGCCTGCAGGCTTACTCGGAGTGCTCGGTCACGTTCTTCACCATGAACAGATCGTCCACATCGAAGGTGACCGGGGTCGTGATGCCGTAGCCGCGGGGCATGGACTTCAGCTTGATCTCCAGGAGAGCCTGGGGCTTGATGCTGCTGACCACGTCCGTGACCTCGTCGCCCTCGTTCTCGGGGATCTCGACGAGCACAATGGGCCGGTCGACGATGGGCGTCACCAAGAGCTTCTCGAAGTGCTCCTTGCAGTGCTCGCAAGAGAGGCGATAGAGGATCACGTGTGCCGGCGGGGGGATCATGTCCACCACGCTCGGATCCTCAAAGAACCCGACCAGATCCAGATCGTGGATCATCTCCCCCTCCCACTGGGATGGGGTGAAGTGGTGCCAGTCGGCTCCCTCGGTGTCGACGACCAGAGTCTCTTTTCCGGTGTTCTCGTCGATCGTGACGGTGACCTTGGCCTCGGTGAACTTGAACCACGGGTAGATGAGAACAAGCGCGAACAAGGGCAGGAGCTTGACGATGGACCCGCACTTCTCGGGCCCGACCCGCCAGCTGCGGCGTAGGACGAGGCCCGCCAGAAGCGCCGAGTCGATGACCATCATCATCCAGGGCTCGATGGGCACCTTGGAACCAAAGCAGCCGCAGCTCGCGTCACCGCTACGCATCATCTGCAATAGGAGCAGATCGAAGGCGATGAACATCAGGACGAGCAGCTTGGCTCCGCAGCGCGGTCGCATGAAAGCCAGGATGACGATCGACAGCTCAATGCCAATGGCCAGGCGAAAGCTCCACGCGGGGCGCAGGAGGGGAAACTCCTGGATCGTGGGGGGCAGATCCGCGGGAGTTCCAGCGAAGAGCTTGAAGAGGGCCCCGGCCGCAACCCATAGGGCGGCCAGGGTGAGGACGTGCCTGGCGCCGGAGGGCGCGGGTGTGGTCGGTGTAGTCATGGAGTCGCTCGGGGGGCAAATGAGTACGGGAGGCGGCGCGGACTGTGAGTCCAGGAGGATTGTTCGGCAGGCAAGCTCTCACCCTGGCGACAATTCTGCTCTCAGCTTCGCCCAGAATCCCTCGTCTTCTCCCCACTCCATCCCCGCCAGGACGACGTAGCGCTTCTCCTCCAGCTCCTTCAGTGCCCCCTCGCCAACGGCTCCCTCGAAGATCCCCAGTTCCACGCCTCCGGCACCGCTTCCCACCTCCATGAACACGTCGGCCCCCCGGGTGCCTACGGGTATGGCCTCGCCTCCAACCTCCCGCGCCTCGAAATCCCGGACCCAGAGCCCGTCCCCCAGGCTTCTCAAGCGCCGCACGAGGCCCGCCCCGGCAAATCCCAGCACGAAGGCCCGTCGGCGCTCGACCCGGCCGTCGGCTCCCTCGCGGTCCGGCTCGCCCCGGCCAGAAGCCAGGGTGAGGAATCCCGCCCGGTTCAGTGCCGCCAGGACATCCTGCACGCCGTCGCTCTCCTCGTCAGTGGAATCTGCACCCCAGCCGGGAAAGGAGTCCACCCGGCCCTCGACAAAGCGGGCCCCCAACTCGCACAGGGTGGCGAAGTCCTCGGCTCGGCTCCACGCCGCTCCCCCGTCCACTGCGCGCTCATCCATGGTCACAGAGTAGTTTCTCACAGGCTGGAGCGCTCCCCCGCTACACTGCCAACCCGCTCCCTCCACCTCGACCACCCACCTCCCCATGTTCGACCTGCTCTCCGACCCCTACATCCTCTCCATCGGCTTGTACCTGTTGGCCCTGGTGGGCGTCGGCATCTACAAGGCCCGGTCGGTCAAAGACAGTGAGGATTTCATGGTCGCGGGGCGGACTCTGCCCTGGTACATCCTCGTCGGTACCCTGCTCGCCACGTGGATTGGTAGCGGATCCCTGTTCAGCGGGGCGGGTCTGGGATACCGCAACGGTCTTGCGGGCCTCTGGTCGAGCGGCGGTGCCTGGATTGGCATCGCCTTTGTGTTCTTCATTGCGCGGCGCATTCGGAACATCGGAAAGGTCACCATTCCCGACATCTTTCAGGCGCGTTACGGAGCACCGGCAGCGGTGCTGGCGACGATCACAACGGTCATCGCCTACATGACGATCGTCTCATATCAGTTCAAGGGTGGTGGCAAGGTTCTCTCCATAGTCTCCGAAAATGCGATCACGCCTGAAATGGGGATTGTCGTCACGGCAGTATTTGCCATCACCTACACAGTACTGGCGGGTATGTACTCGGTGGTCTACACCGACGTCATCAACGGTGTGCTGATGACTTTCGGGGTTCTCGGGGCGCTGTATTGGATCGTTGACGCAGTTGGGGGCGTCGACGAGGTCTATCTTGCGGCGGAGGCTGCGGGCAAGTGGAGCTTGTGGGGCAACTGGGCGAGCGAACGAACATCTGGTATCTCCGGCCCCGTACTCGCATTGAGCTTCTTCGTGCCGACGATGCTCCTTCTCCTAGGTGACGCCAATATGTATCAGCGCATTTTCAGTGCGCGGGACGGGGGCTCGGCGCGCAAGGCGGTTTTGTTCTGGGTTGTCGGAGTAGTCGTTCTTGAGTCGGCGGTTGGCTTCCTGGGTCTGGCGGGGAGTGTCGCCGTCGAAAAAAAAGTTCTCTCGCCGATCGTGCAGCAGGAGGAGCAGGAGAAGCGGATCGAATTGCTTACCGATAGGCGGGGACCAGACGGAGAGATGGACCCGTTCACGAGCGAGCAGATCGATGCAGCCATAGCACTACTAGACGGCCCAAACGCCAGCAATTTTGCCGCCTCGGGCGAGGGTGAGGAGGTTCAGGGAATTGCACGATCTATCCACGGGTCCCGTAAGAGCGGGAGCGAGGGGATCATTCCCGAGATTGCGCGCAAAGTGCCGCTCTTCTTGGGAATGCTGCTCGTGGCCACCATGATGGCGATCATCGTTTCCACGGCGGACTCGTTCCTCCTGATTCCAGCGACCAACCTGACTCGAGACGTCTACCAGAGGATGCGACCAGACACACCGGAACGCACCGTCCTGCTGATCAGTCGCGTCCTCGTGATCGCACTCGGTGGCGTTGCACTCTTGCTTGTCAGTCAGTTTGAGACGGTTCTCGACGCGGCCTACACCGCTTACCTCATTTACGGTGCCTCAATCACCCCGGCGTTACTGGCTACCTTCCTGTGGAAGCGCGCCACTCTGACCGGCGCGGTTGCCTCGATCGTCTCCGGGGCGGGCGTGACGATTCTGTGGACGTACGGTGGATTGGATACGGGATCGTTCCACCCCTTCCTGCAAGAACCCACCTTTCCCGCCGTCCTGACATCGATCGGGGGCCTCGTGATCGGCAGCCTCCTCACGCCCGCGCCTCCTCGTGAGGTTTGGGGGCAGTTCTTTAACGAGGGCGAAGACCCCTCCTGATGGGTCCCGATTTGGGCCTGCACGGACGTTCAAGGCCTCATCGGCCAAATCGGGCGTAGTGAATTCAGGCGCGGCTTCAGTCCCGCTTTCCGCTTGCCGACAAAAGGGTCGATAAGGGGCCGTCGCCGACGGTCCACGGAGGAGTGTTTACGGGGCCTAAAGGCCCCCGATCTGCGAACGGAGCTTAGGCATGGCGTGGCTGGATTCTCTATTTAATCGAATGGTGGAAGTGGGTGCTTCCGATCTGCACATGACCTCGGGCCGCAAGCCCGTCCTGCGTATTGACGGGGAGATGGTCACCATCGAGGAGTGCGAGGCCATCACCCCCGATCAGATGCGCCAGATTCTGCTCGAGGTCACGCCTGAAGCGAACGCCGCGCAATTCGAGAGCGAGCACGACACGGATTTCGCCTATGAGATCGAGGATCTGGCGCGCTTTCGCGCCAACCTGTTCGAAGACAATCGGGGGCCTGGCGGCGTCTTTCGCGTTATCCCCGCCGAGATACTGACGGTTGAACAGCTCGGGCTGCCCGCATCGGTCATGGACCTGTGCAGCCTCTCGAAGGGCCTCGTGCTGGTCACCGGGCCTACCGGCAGCGGCAAGTCCACCACCCTGGCGGGCATGATCGATCACATCAACGCCTCGCGCAGCGAACACATCATCACCATCGAGGATCCCATCGAGTTTGTGCACTCAGACAGGAGCTGCCTCGTGAACCAAAGGGAAGTGGGTGGACACACGGAGAGCTTCAAGCGCGCCCTGCGCGCGGCCCTGCGCGAGGACCCGGACATCATCCTGGTGGGGGAGCTCCGAGATCTCGAGACGATCGAAATCGCCCTTGAGACCGCGGAGACGGGACACCTGGTCTTCGGGACCCTGCATACAACCACCGCGGCCTCCACGGTGGATCGCATCATTGATCAATTCCCCGCGGACCGTCAGGCGCAGATCAGGACAATGCTCTCGGGGTCTCTCAAGGGTGTCGTCGCGCAGACCCTGTGCAAGAAGGTGGGTGGCGGCCGTTGTGCCGCGCTGGAGATCCTGCTCGTGAACTCCGGTGTCGCCAGCCTGATCCGCGAGGGCAAGACGCACCAGATTACCTCCCAGATGCAAATGGGTGGCAAGGCCGGGATGCGACTCATGAACGACTCCTTGGCGGAGCTCGTTCAGTCGGGAAAGGTCAGTCCGGATGAGGCCCTACACCGGTCCGTGGACCGCCACGGGCTCACCAACCTGTTGAACGAGGGATCGTCGGTCACACCTGCGGCATCGTCGCCCCCCAAGAAAGGCGGCGCTCCCGATGCGCCCCTTCCCCATTCGGTGGACAAGCGCCCTCAGGGGGACTCCTTCGAACAGTTCAAGCGGATGCAGAAGGGCTCGAACTGAGGGCGGGAGCCGGGTGAGCACAGACGGTTCGGTTGCAGCGGTGCTAGGATACGCGCCCTTTGTCTCCACCGAGGACCGTATTGATCTCTCCCGCTCATCTGCTCCGCAAGTCTCTTCGCTCGTCCGCGTTTCTGCTTCTGGCCGGCATCTGGACCCATCCCTGCACCTGTGCCCAGGAACCTGCCGCAGCTGCACAGGGGCTCACTCTCAAGCAAGCTTCCGGCCGTGCCAAGGCGCCCTCCTTCTCGGCCAGGGCACCATCGGTGCGCTGGGCTCACGATGGACGCCACCTGGTTCTTGGGCGCGATGAGGAAACCCGCTGGCTCGATCCGGCCACCCTTGAAGAGAGTGAACCGGAGCCACGGCCCAAGGTGGAGCGAGAGGAAGAACCGGACCGCGTCTCGACCACAAAGCTCAAGCGTAGCCTGACCGAGAAGTTTGGTGAGCTGGAGCTGATGGATCTCTCCGACGACGAATCGGTGGCTGGCTTCGTGCAGGGCAACGACCTGTTTGTCTTCACGATCGGGAACAACAAGCTCGTGCGGATTACAGACACCGGTACTCCGGAGTTCCTCAATGGCAAGCTGGACTGGGTCTATCAGGAGGAGGTCTACGGCCGTGGGCGGTTCAAGGGCTTCTGGCTCTCCCCCAAGGGCAAGTACGTGGCCTTTTTGGCCCTCGACGAGTCAGCCGTGCACTCCTTCACGCTTGTGGACCACATCGAGGATGGCACCCACCGCGTACGCCCCGAGGAGGTCAACTACCCCAAGGCCGGGGATCCGAACCCGGTGACCACTCTGGGGATCGCGGATACGAAAACGGGCAAGGTGCGCTGGGCGGACCTCTCTTCCTATGAAGGCCAGGAGCCGCTGGTCGTGCGCGTGGATTGGACACCCGCTGGAGTCTGTCACTACATGGTGCAGGATCGAATCCAGTCCAAGTGCGACCTCCGTGCCTACAACCCTCGCAATGGGAGCGACAGATTGCTGATCCACGAGGAGTCTGATTCCTGGGTGAATCGTCCGCCCTCGGCCCGCTGGATCGGTGACAAGACCTTCCTCTGGGAGAGTGAGCGCACCGGCTACAACCATCTCTACCGCTATCGCCCGGACGGGAAGCTCATCGGAGCCGTGACCCAGGGTGAGTGGGCGGTGAGAGGAGTGGCCCACGTTGACGTCGAAGCCGAGAGGATCACTTTTGGGTCGACGATGGACGGGGCGGTGAATCGCAACACCTATTCCACGAGCTTGAAGGGAGGCGAGGTCTCTCGACTTACCGATGGGCCCGGTTCCCACTCCCTTTCCTTCTCCGAAGACAGGCAGTACTTCCTCGACCGCGTCTCCTCCCTCGATGAACTTGAAGAGGTGCGGCTATGTTCGTCCAAGGGCGAGATCCTGAAGGTGCTCACTCAAGCTTCCGAGCCGGTAGTGGAGGAGGGGCCGGAGTTGGGTCGCTGGAAGCTGCATGAGGTCGAATCACGGGACGGTACGCCCCTCGACGTGGCCTTGATGTTGCCCGTGCCCTTTGACGAGACCCGGCCCCACGCCGTTTTCATCGACACCTACTCGGGCCCCGATAGCCCCAGCGTGAGCAACCGTTGGAGCATGAGCGCCTGGGATCAGTTTCGCGCTCAGCAGGGCATCATCCTGATGCGCGTCAACGTGCGCACCGCCAGCGGTAAGGGGCAGTGGGCCATCGGGCAGTGCTACCGCCGCCTGGGAGTCATGGAGTTGAGCGACCTGGAGGACTGCGTGGACTGGCTATGCGCCAATCCCTGGGCCGATGGCGAGCGGGTGGGGATCACCGGGTACAGCTATGGTGGGTTCATGTCCGCCTACGCGCTTGTGGCCTCCGACCGCTTCGCCCTGGGCATCGCTGGTGGGGGGGTCTACGACTGGGGCTTGTACGACACCATCTACACCGAGCGTTTCATGGCCACGCCCCAAAAGAACGCGGATGGATACAAGGAGACCTCTTGCCTTGAGCGGGCCGGAGACCTGCACGGCTTCTTGCACATGCACCACGGTGTGATGGACGACAACGTGCATTTCCAGAACATGATGAAGATGGCCTACGCCCTGCAGCGGGCGGGGCAGACGGAATGGAGCATGATGGCCTATCCCCAGGCGCGGCACGGTATCCGCGACAAGGAGCAGCGCTGGCATGCGCGCCAGACCGAATGGCGCTTGATCGAAGAGCATCTACTTCACTAGTCTCCGCGACTACTCGGATCACCGACCCCGATTCCACCCCGTCACATTCCATGCCCGATTCCGACATGACCCTGCCCTCCTCAGTCCATCCTCCCCAGCGCGTGTTGTTGGGCCCCGGTCCCAGCGTGATCGATCCGGCCGTGCTCTCGGCTCTGGCTCGCCCGACCCTGGGGCATCTGGACCCGGCCTTCCTCGTCATCATGGACGAGGTGCGCAGCATGCTGCGCCAAGTCATGGGCACGGAGAACGAGCTCACCTTCCCCATGTCGGGTACGGGCTCCGCAGGCATGGAGACCTGTCTGGTCAACCTCATCGAGCCCGGCGATCCCGTGTTGGTGGCCGTGAATGGGGTCTTCGGAACGCGCATGGCCGAGGTGGCTCGGCGTGCAGGGGCCGAGGTCACCACCGTTGAGCAGACCTGGGGCCGCTCCTTCAGCGAGGACGAGCTGCGGGCGGGGGCGGGGGGGAAGTCGTTCAAGCTGCTCTGCATCGTTCATGCCGAGACTTCTACGGGTGTGCTTCAGGATCTCGCTGTGGCTCGTGCCGTGGCCGACGAGTGCGATGCTCTCCTGTTGGTGGACTGCGTGACCTCCCTGGGCGGCCACGCGGTGCACTTGGATGACATGGGCATTGACGCGGCCTATTCGGGCACCCAGAAGTGCCTCTCCTGTCCCCCGGGACTGTCGCCCATCAGCTTCAGCCCGCGCGCCAGCGCCGTTCTGGCCGAGCGCAAGACGCCCGTACAGAGTTGGTACCTGGACCTGTCCATGATCTCCAACTACTGGGGGAGTGACCGCGCCTATCACCACACGGCGCCCATCAACATGCTGTACGGGTTGCACGAGTCCCTGCGACTGATCCTGGTCGAGGGCCTGGAGGAGCGCATCGCCCGGCACGCCTTGCACGCGCGCGCTCTGGTGGCGGGCCTCGAATCCATGGGCCTCACCCCGCGGGTCGCGGCCGAGGAACGCCTAGCCCCCCTGACCGCCGTGGCCGTGCCCGACGGCATAGATGATCCTCGCGCCCGCGCGTTCCTGCTCAATCAGTTCAGTCTGGAAATCGGCGGCGGATTGGGACCCATGGCGGGCAACACGTGGCGCATCGGCCTGATGGGCGCGGGCGCCACGCGCCGCAGCGTCAGCCTGTGCCTGGCCGCCCTGCGAGCCGCCCTGACCGATCAGGGCCAGGACCCCGGGGTCGACCCGCTCCTGGCTTCCGGCGCGGTCTACGCTTCCTGAATCCCCGCCTGGCAAGGGCTTTCTGTCCGCACACAAGAGAAGTCGGGGGAGGCTAGGGTTTCAGGACAGCCGACCAGTCGGCCACCAGTTGCGCCCAGGTCTTCCCGTAGGCTCCCATGTTGATGGCCAGCAGGGGAGCCAGGGTGCGCTTCATGTCGGCAGGTCTGGCGAGCAGGATTGCGCGCAGCCGAACGAACCAGCCCGGCTTCTCGGGCGGGGGCACCTCCCCAAAACGCTCGGGGTGGTCACGCAGGGGAAGGTACAGGCGAGCCATGTCGATGTAAGTGGCACGCATATGCTCCATCAGATGTTTCCCGCCTGCATCCGGGAGGGAGAGGACGTCCGGGGCCTCTGCACCGCCAGGATTGAGGGCTGTGGAACTCAGCACGAAGTCACGGCAGAGGGCCGAGAACAACTCGCCAGGCTGTGGCGCGGGCAAGTCCAGGTCGGTGGGCAGAAGAGCGGGGTTCGAGCGGCAGAGTTCCATGGACCGCTGGGTCAACTTCATCCCTACCATGAACCCGATCAGGGGACCTTCGCGCTGCAGCCGCCGGGCCAGGGTCAATACCTGCCCCAAGCCGGAGGAATCCAATCCCTCCGAGTCCAGAACCTGCTGCCCAAGCTCCATGACGCCCAGGCCCGCGTACGGTCTACCGGCTACGGTGTATGCGCCGCTGGCCAGCAACTCCCGGCAGCGCGCGAGTTCAGTGGTGGCGTCTACACCCGCCTGTTGCGCTGCGGTCCAGGCCCCTGCGGCCTCCTCGAGGTTCGGCCCCTGGGCGCTTCCCGAAGAAATGCCCCTGCCCCAGGTCTGCAACTCGATCCAGTCCTGCTCCAACGGCGTCCCGGAGTAGCCCGCACCGGAACGGGCGATGAAGACGGCCGTGGCGGCCAGGGCACACAGGCCCAGAAGTGCGATGCCGAGCTTAAACTTCAAGTGGGGAGGGTTTGAGGAAGATGACTGCGAACGCCAAGATCCTACATACTGTCATGCGCCGTTCACTGTTCCTTTCCGTCCTGACCACCGCCCTGTTGGGTGCCACCCAAGTGGCCCAGGCTCAATGACCAGGGTGAGCAAGCCCGATTCTCTCCGGTGGAGAGATCACAGGTGGACGCTCGCTGTATGACGGGCCCTTGGAAGAGGGGCGCTTCCTGTTGGATGTGACCTCTCAGTACCATCCTCTAACCCGACTCGTTCATGGCGACGACTACGTTTCATTTGATGAGTTGCAGGGGCTCGACCCCGCGGCGGCGGAGCACGGGGACGCGGCCTTCTACTTGTTCCGCACCGACCTGATCGGTCGCTACGCCACCAGTGATCGCACGGAGATCTCTTTGGCCGTGCCCTACAAGCGTCTGAGCGCGAGCGTCACCCACACGGACGAACACCATCGCAACGAGACCGCCGAGGGCATGGGCGACGTGCGCCTGGCGCTCAAGCGCTATTTCTCCCACGCCGAGAACTTCCTGCTCTCCGCAAGTTTGGGACTCTCCCTGCCCACGGGCCATGTCAACAGGCTCACGGCCGCCTCCTACCTGGACCATGAGGCGGCCGACGACCTGGGAATCGAGGTCCCCAACCACAGCCACCTGCAACTGGGAACGGGCACCTTCGATCCGGACTTCGGCCTGCAGGCCCTGTACCGACTCGATTCGGGGTGGATGTGGTTTGGTGGACTGGAACTCAGGGTGCCCTTTACCGAGAACCGTTACGACTACCGCACGGCCGCCAGTGGCTCCCTCGATATCGGCCCGGCCCGGCACATCGAGGACACGCGCCTGACCGCGGCGCTCTTCAGTGAGTGGCTGTGGGCGGGTAGGGACCGGTTCGACGGGGACGACATCGTCGGGCCGGGGGGGACCGCCGAGGGAACTTTTGGCGTGCCCAACACGGGCCGCTTTGAGGTGTCCCTCAAGCCCACCTTGACCTGGGATGTCGGCAAAGGAGTGACCCTGAATCTGCAGAGTCGCGTTCCGATCTACACCCGCATCCACGGCGGGGCCGCGGGTGGTGAGGTGCAACTCGCGGAGAGCGTGGGAGTCTATTTCGGGATCACGACCGGCTTCTGATCCTATCCCGGGCTTTCAGGTACGGACCTGTTTGAAGTCCAACAGGGTTGAACCGCGGGTGTAGGCGATGCCCGAGAGGTTGTTGGTGTAGACGTCAGCGTTCGGCCCTCGACCGGCGTAGGAAAACTCCGCGATCACCCCATCCTTGAGTTCAAGCTCGAAGAAGTAGGTCGTGCTCCCAGAAAATCCACTGAGTTCTACTTCGCTACGCCGAGAGAGAATCACGGCCGGGCGACAGAGTAGCTCTTGGCTCGTCGCCTGCTTTCGCAAGCGCATGCCGCGCACGTATTGAATGATGCCGAGTAGGACTACAAAGCCACCCGCCGGGATGGACCAAAGATCCACGGACTTCAACAGCCAGTCCGTGGCCAGCCAGGCCGTTCCATAGGCCGCCAGCGTCCAGGCCAGACCCGTCAAACGCGCACCCTGCTGGAATGCGGGGGACTCTGGGGGAGCGATGCCTGTTGCCTCCGCGAAGGCATCGCTCTCGCGCACTTTGGCCAGCCTCGGGGTGTTCTTGCTCTCCTTCTGCTCGCCTTCAGTTCCATCCCCCACGGGCATGACGCAATAGGGACAGATCGATACCGGTGTGTCCGGCAACTGAGCCTGACAGTTGGAGCAACGCCTGGGCGCGGTGCTTGTCGCTGTGGAGGGGTCGGGCATGGGTGTATTCCAGCATGCACCGCGCGTCCTTTCTAGGGCCGGGTTCCGATCATGGGCAGAACACCAGGGCCAAACCGTCGGAGAGATTGTTGCCCACTGGCCCGCCGCCGGGGTCCCGGTACCAGAACTGGTGATTCCAGGTTTCTCCAGCCAAGACCTGATTCGAGCCTGGGAGGTTGGACAGGTCCACCGCCATGCTTGCTTGCCCCGTGGGGCCGATCTGGAGCGCCCCGAATCGCACGTGGTTGCTCGCGATGCACATGAATCCGTCCGCCACGGGGTTCTGGGTCTGACCCTGGCCCAAGAAGAACAGGCCGAATTGGCTGGAGGGCAGGTTGTCGCAGGTCAGGACCAGATCGTTGGTCAGGATCGATGTGCTGCCCGTGTAGCCCATGGTGGCTCCCGCGCCCACGGAGTTCGGCGCTCCCACGCAGTAGTTCAGCCCGGGGGGACAGGGGTTGGGGTCGTCGTAATACAGGGTCACCGTCGCCACGCCAGAGGCTCCGCCCGGGCCCGAAGCCTGGAAGGTCAAGGTGTCCGTGCCATTGGCTCCCGCCTGGGGCTGGAACACACGCCACTTTCCTACGCCGCCCAGATTCGTGGACTGGGAGGGGTTGGTCAGCACCGTAGTGTTGATCGTCGTGGGATCGTCCGGATGACTGACCGGGAGCTCGAGCAGGAATGGCGAGTCGTTGCGCACGTGCTTGCTGAAGGAGAAGACCCCCGGAGCACTTCCCGTGGTCGTACCCGAGTAGGCGATGGAGAGGCTGACAGGTGCGCTACGCGAGCGTGTTCCATCGGCGTAGCGCGTTTCGGCTTGCACAATCACGGCACCGCCCGCTCCCAGGACCTGCCCATGCAGCGCCAAGCTGGTGTTCGGACCCAATGCCGAAGCAACCACCCTGTGGCCACGCATTAGCACGGTCTCGACGACCTTGGCGGGGCCCGTCGGACTGACCATGAATCCGAACAATGTGCCCAGGTCGCCACTCGAATTACCCGTGGTCAAACCAACGCTGGCCCCGAGGTTGTCCACGATCAGACTGCCCGCCCAGCGTCCGACGTTGCGTTGCATCTTGCTGTCCGTGGCGAGGATGCGCAGGTCATGCCAACCATCGGTCAACTCCGTCGTGTCGAGGGTGAAGGTGCCCACTCCGTCCGCCGTGTCCAGACGTACGCCGTCCACCAGCAGGTCCAGCTTGGCGATGCTAGCGCCCGGGGCCGTGCCCGAGGCCACCGGCGACAGGACGATGGTGCCAGAGACCGGATTCTGAGGGGCACCGGGCAGGTCCACGAAGGGTGGGCTGCCGTACGGGCGCGTCAGAGGATCGCCCAGGAACAGGGATTGAAAGGGCATGAACCCGGTGCTGCGGAACCACGCCTCTCCGAGGGTGACGCCCTTGTAGTAGGCCACGTGCAGCAGGGGGTGCGGGAACTTGCCCGAGTAGTTGCAAGGCTCCTCGATGGTGCCCGCCGTGCCGCTCGCGCCCTTGGTGATCCAGGCACTCATCTTGGTCTGGGAGCCTGTCCAGAAGCTGCCCGCGTAGCTCGTCAGGTGGTCAGCGAAGGAGCCCGGTAGGAGGCTGAAGTTGGGATCGGAGATGCTGGGGCTGGCCCAGCCCGTCATGACGCCCAGGCAGTCGTGGTTGCCCAGGGGCAGCACCGAGAGCAGGTGCTGGCCGGCGCCACCCGCGATATTCAGGCGGTCCACCGCCAGCGGATACTTGTCGTGCCGGGGGCTGGAGCGCGCGCTGTCCGTCGTCTCCATGTAGTAGACCGTCCCCAGGGGCGCGGTGAAGTCCGTCGCCACACTGCGGTCGATCATGTCGAGCACCTCTTGCAAGGTGTTCCCTCTGGTGCCCGTGTACCCGAGCATCGTCGGGATCAGGTAGCTCTCCGCATTGGCATTCGAGCTCGGGACTCCGAAGTAGTAAGTCTGCTCGGAATCGAAGGCGTTGCCGGAATAGATCGATTTGAAGAAGTGGTTGGGCGTGTTGATCGGCAGGCCGGCCTGGATGTCCGCCGACTGCCGGTAGAGGCCATAGGCGCCGGGAACCGTGAACCTGGTGACGGGCGAACATTGATCCGTGACCAGGCCCGGAGCCGAGATGTAGTAGTTGTCGCTGGGGGGTACGACCACAAAATCGACCTGAGCGGCCATCCCTGTGTTGGCGAGCTCTCCCACGAATCCCTGCATGTTTGTCGCGACGAAGTTGGAGTAATCCGTCGTTCCCGGCCGCATGAAGATCATGTTCTGGGGCGGGATCCCGCGTTTCTCCGCGTAGTGATTGGCCACGTAGAGGGACTCGGGATTGGACGGGTCCACGAGCAGTAATGCCCGCTCCCCGTCTTGAGCCCCAGCGAGGGGGGCGGTTCCCAGAAGGGCGAGCAGGTTGAAAGCGGCCGAGGCGCGTTTGGATATCATCGCAGGGTCTTTTGGGTGGAGAGGATGGCGTGCGACGGGGAGACCTCCAAAGTAGCACGGGGGCCCCGATCTCGCCGTTCCCGGGCCCTTGGCGTTTACAGCAGGGGTCTGGTAGAGGATTGTGGTTGGCATGTCTCACCGTTCACCACTCACTCTCGCGGCTGCGGCTCTTCTCGCGTGTGCTCCCGAGCCCGTGTCCGCTCCGGTGGATGCCCACAGCCTGGCCCGCCCGGACCAGGTGCGCGTGCAGCATGTCAGCCTGGATCTGAACCTCGATTTTGAGGGGCAGCGCGTCCACGGCCGCGCGACGCTGGGCTTGGAGCGCATCGATACTGGAGCGGCGCTGATCCTTGACACCCATGAACTCGTGATCGAGGCAGTGCGCGGTTCCGATGGTGGGGAGCGCCAGTGGACTCTTGGGGAAGAGCAAGGGCGTCTGGGGCGCGCGCTGACCATTCAACTTCTCGAGGAGGAAGAGGAGATCTCGGTGATCTACAGCAGCGGTCCGGGAGCCGAAGCCCTGCAGTTCCTGGCACCTTCCCAAACAGATGGGGGGCGGCAGCCGTTCCTGTTCACCCAGGGTCAGGCGATCCTGACACGCTCGTGGATTCCGCTTCAGGATTCACCCGCCGTACGCGCCACCTATGACGCCACCATCCGCGCCCCGCGAGGCATGACCGTTCTCATGAGCGCCGGCTCGCGCAATGGCCCCACGCCCGTGGTGGAGGAATCTCCGGACGCGACGCCAACGGATCTGTGGCGCTTTCGAATGGAGAATCCGATCCCGAGCTACCTGATTGCCTTGGCCTGCGGCGACCTTGCTTCCCATGACGTGTCCGAGCGCTGCGCAATCTGGGCCGAGCCGGGTGTCCTTTCCTCGGCAGCCGCGGAGTTTGCCGACGTGGAGCGCATGGTTCAATGCGCGGAGGGCCTGTTCGGCGCCTACCAATGGGGCCGCTACGACCTGCTCGTGCTACCTCCTGCCTTTCCCTACGGAGGTATGGAGAACCCCACCCTGACGTTCCTTACGCCGACCACAATCGCCGGAGATCAATCCCTGGTCTCGATCATCGCCCACGAGCTGGCTCACTCCTGGTCGGGCAATCTGGTGACCAATGCCACCTGGGGGGACTTCTGGCTGAATGAGGGCTTCACGGTGTACTGCGAGGGCCGGATCATGGAGGAACTCTACGGGCAGGAGCGCGCGAACATGGAGGGCCTCCTGGCCTGGCAGAATCTGGAGCAGGAGTTGAAAGCCTTGGAGCCCTGGCAGACCGTGCTGAACATCGATCTGGCCGGGCATCACCCCGACGATGGATTCAGCGGTGTGCCCTACAACAAGGGCGCCCTGTTTCTGAAGCGCGTGGAGGAATGCGTGGGGCGGAAGGCTCTGGATCCCGTCCTGGAGGAGTGGTTCCGTGCCGGCTCCTTCCAATCCCGTAGCACGGATCAATGGCGCGATTACTTGTTGGGGGCTTTCCCTGACCTGCCCTCACAGATGGACCTGGATGAGTGGCTCGATGCGCCGGGGCTTCCCGCCGATGCACCCCGGCCTGTGTCTGATGCCCTGGCCAAGGTAGACGGACAACTCCAGCGCCTCGCAGCGGGGAGCCCTTCCGCCGAGCTCGATTGTGATGGGTGGGTAACGGGCCAGTGGCTGAGGTTCCTGAACGGCTTACCCGAGGGAATCGGCGCCCAGTCCATGGGGCAGCTGGACCAGACGTTCGGTTTTGGCTCGAACGGCAATTCTGAGATCCTCTTTGCCTGGCTGCGGCTCGCGATCAGAGAGGGCTACCCGAATGCTGACGAGCGTTTGGAGCAGTTCCTGATGACTGTGGGTCGTCGCAAGTTTCTGATGCCACTCTACGAGGAGCTGTGCGCCACGCCCCAGGGGCGTGCTCGTGCAGAGGCCATCTACAGCCGGGCGAGGCCCGGCTACCACGCCGTATCCGCCATCAGCCTCGATGCGCTCTTCGAGTGATGCCTGGTCCCACAGCCATCGTACGGAAGCCGGGGGATGATCTCTCCGCCTGTGAACTCTCCTATCAGGAGCGCGATGCCGTTGACCCAGGCCAGCTGGCGGAGCAGCACGCTGGCTACGTGGCGGCCTTGCGCGTAGCGGGATTGAACGTCATCACCCTACCGGCTCTCCCCGAGTTTCCCGACAGCGTCTACGTGGAGGACACTGCCATCGTCCTCGACGAGGTGGCCATCTTGACCCGGCCAGGTGCTCCCTCTCGAGTTGGCGAGGTCGAGCCCATGGCCAAGATCTTGGAGCCCTTACGCACCTGCCTCACCATGGAAGCTCCCAGCACCCTCGACGGGGGTGACGTATGCCTGCACGATGGTGTGCTGTACGTGGGCCAGGGGGGGCGCACCAACCATGCGGGCCTGAAGGAGCTCGCGCATCTGGTGCTGGACCACGGCTACCGGGTCAAGGCGGTGGAGCTCGGCGGGTGCCTGCACCTCAAGAGTGCCATGTCATCGCTGCCCGATGGCCGCATTCTGATCCATCGGGACTGGCTCAATCTCTCGCGAGTGGAGCACTCGGGTATCATCGAGGCGCACCCCAGCGAACCCTGCGGGGCCAACGTCCTTGCGGTGGGTGAGCGCGTGATCTGCTCCTCGGCCTACCCCCGGACGAATGAGAGGCTCGCCGACGAGGGGTTCCGCCTCTTGGAGGTGAACCTAAGCGAGGTGCACAAGATGGAAGCTGCTGTCACGTGTCCATCTCTCATCTTGAACTAGATCCGTGCCCCGACCGGCCCAATCAATCCTCACCTATGTGGCTCCGCCCCGTCATCTTGTTTGCTGCGTCCGCGTCCGCCCTGGCCCAAGAAGTCCCCTATGAGCGCTTCCAGCTCGAGAATGGCCTGACCGTCATCCTGCACGAGGACCACCGCCAGCCCCAAGTTGCCGTCAACACGTGGTACTGGGTCGGCGCCAAGGAAGAAGAAGCCGGCCGCAGTGGCTTCGCTCACCTTTTCGAGCACCTGATGTTCCGCGGTACCGAGAGGGCTCCCGGATCGAGTTTTGACGATCTGATGGAGGCGGGCGGGGGTTGGAACAATGCGTCCACGAGCCAGGACCGCACCAACTACTACGACATCGGGCCATCCGAACTCCTGCCCACCCTCCTGTGGCTCGAGGCGGATCGCATGCAGGCCCTTGGCCCCAACATCGATCAGGCTACCCTGGACAATGAGCGGGGCGTTGTGCGCAACGAGCGGCGCGAGTCTTACGAGGACGTGCCTTATGGCCAGGCGGATCTGGCCTTCCAGCGGCTCGTTTATCCTCCGGATCATCCCTATCACATCCCCGTGATCGGCTCCCACGCCGACTTGGTGGCTGCAACGGTGGAGGACGTACACCAGTTCTTCGCCAGCTACTACGTACCCAACAACGCCTGCCTGGTTGTGGCAGGGGATTTCGATACGGCGGCCACACGCGAGCGCATCGAGCGTTATTTCGGGGCCGTTCCCCGCGGAGACGACGTGCGGCACGTGAGTGCTCCTCCGGTGGTGCTCGACTCACGGCGCGTTCACACCCTCACCGATGATGTGCCCTTTGCCAGGACAGAGATCATCTGGCCCAGCCCACCCTTCCTTACGGAGGGAGATGCGGCAATGGACCTGATCGGCGAACTCCTCGCCGCCGGCGTGTCCAGCCCTCTGGTCCAGGCGCTCATCGTGGAATCCTCTCTGGCAGAGGAAGTCGAGGCCTATCAGAGCTCTTCGGCTCTGGGTTCGGAGTTCATTATCTCAGCTTTGGCCCGTCCGGGTGTAAGCCTCGACGAAGTCGAGGCCGTCATCGAGCGGGAGGTACGTGAGTTCCTGACCGACGGTCCGAGCGAAGACGGGCTCAACCGCCAAAAGGCGCTGATGGAAGCACAGTTCTTGCGCCGCTTGGAATCCGTGGAGGAGAAGGCGGACCTGCTCAATCGCAATCAGTTTCACTTTGGCGAGCCGGATTCATTCAAGCGCGACCTCGATCGCTACCGCAACGCCACCGTGGACAGCTGCGTGGAGTGGGGGCGGAAGGTGCTCGGGCAAGAGGGCCGCGTGATTCTGCGCGTCGTGCCTCTGGCGACCCCACTCGATGACCCCTTGGCCACTATGCCTGAGGTAGGACCCAGTCCAGAGTTCTCACCCCCTCTGCCGGAACGCTTAGAGCTCTCCAACGGCATCGCTCTGGAAGTGTTCACTCAAGATCAGATCCCGCTCGTGGAGCTGAGCCTCGTCTTGCCTGTCGGCTCGGCCCAGGATCCCGCGGGCAAGGGAGGTCTGGGCCATCTGGCGGGGCAGATGCTTGTGGTGGCGGGTGGCGAGCGCGATGCCGGAGAATTCGCCGCAGCGATGGAGCGCTTGGGAGCCGATCTGAGCGTGGCCGTCGGACGCCTGGAGACGACGCTGCATCTGCGAGTCCTGGCGCGCCACCTGGACGCGGCTCTCGACCTGATGGGGGATGCTCTCTTGCGGCCGCGGCTGGACCCGGCTGACTGGGAGCGCGTACAGCGCGCGCATCTGGCGACCCTCCGCGTGCAGGCCGAGAACCCCATGGCTCAAGCCCGGTTGGCCGGGGACCTCGCCTTCCTGGGCGCCGCTCATCCCTACGCTCACCCCTCTGGCGGTACCCCGGAGACGGTCGAGCCCCTGCTCTTGAACGACGTCGCTCAGTGGCTCTCGGATCTCTTCCGCCCCGAGGGCGTTCGCATCCTCTCCGCCGGGGACCTGGATCCCGCCGCCCTAAGGGACTCATTGGAGCGTGTCCTGGGCAGCTGGGCTGGTCTTGCCAGTGGAGACGAGCGCCGTGTGTTCACGATTCCCATGCCCACGCCTCTGACGGGCGGCCCGCGCTTGGTGTTCGTCGATCGTCCGGGAGCGACCCAGACCGTGATTCGTTGGATCCTACCCGCGCCCGCCGAGTCGGTTCCTGGCCGCTATGCGCGAGAGCTCGTCACGACCATTCTCGGTGGGACCTACACCTCGCGGCTGAATGCCAACCTGCGCATGGACAAGGCTATCACCTATGGAGCGGGTGCCACTCTCGTCCACGCGCCTCCAGTGGGCTACCTGATCGCGTCAGCTCAGGTCGAGACCCAGCACACGGGGTTGGGGGTGAGGGAATTCCTGGCTGAGTTCAAGCGTCTCAGCGCGGGGGATATCGATGATGAAGAACTGAACAAGGCACGCCGTTCACAGCGCACGTCGCGCATCGAGGAGTTTGCGACGCTGGGCTCAATCCTCGATGCGGCCCAAGAGCTTTGCAGGTTCGGGCGCACAGTGGAGAGCATCGCCGAAGAATTGGAACTGGCCCGCGCACTGGAGGCCTCGGATCTGAACGCGGCTGCGAAGACGCTGGACGGCGTAGATGGCGGCGTACTTGTCCTTGTCGGGGACAAGGCTGAGATCATGCGTCAATTGGCTGACGTCAAGTAGCCGGACCGGAGCTCAGTCGCTGACGACCAGTTGGTCCACGCGCATCTCACCGTCACGAACGAAGACTCCCACGTGGGACTTGGTATGGGTGGTGAAACCCATCTGTGCCTTGCCTACGAGGTCACCATCAATGGAGACTTCAAGGCTTCCATCGCTCGACACCCGAACGCCCAGGACCGGCTGGGCATCGACGGGGATGGGCGTTTCCAGGACGATCTTGCCCGCTGGCTTGAGGCGTGTGCTCCCCGGTGCGGACAAGATGAGGTGCCACATGCGTACGTTTCCTTCATGGCCGATTCCAACGCAGAACCAGTCACCTTCCGGCGCACCGCACACCACCAGGCCGTGGGCCGTCCCGCGGTGCGTTTCACCGAGGCGGGTGATGCGTCCGCGGAGCTCATAGTCGGCTCCGAAGTCCACGCCCTTGTGAATGCGTCCGTGGGGTTGAACGGATGCCAGTTCAAATCCGTCGTCCAGCACCGCAAAGCGCTTGGGTGCATCGGATTGGATGCTCATCCACTGCTCAGAAGGACCCGTCAATGCGGTGAGCTTGCCGGGGATCAGACCGGATTCCTGCGCGGCTGAATGAAGCGCGGCGGTCTCATCCGACCAGTCCTTGAAGTTCGCAAACACGTCGTTCAGTTGGCTCGCGTAGGTATAAGCGCGCAAGGTCAAGGGCGGATCGCTCTCCCGGTACTGGGTGAGCAGACCATGCATGCGCTTGTACTGGGTCTTCATCCTGGAGCGCATCGAACGCAGAGCGTGGTTGCCCCGATCGAGTCCTTCCAGCCTACGGTTGGCTGTCTCGTACTCCTTGACGGAGAGCTCCAACTCCCCGTCATCCACAGCATCCAGGAACTGTTCCAGGACAGTGGCTGCGGCTCTCGGGCGGTCGAGTTCCTCCAGGACGTTCACCATGTCTAGCAGGGGACCCGCCTTGAGCTTGCCGCTCTCGGTCATGCGTGCTCGAGCGAATTCCAGGTCGCCCAGAGCGCGCCGCAGCAGCTCCTCTTCGTTCACCGGGGCCTTGCGCTTGCCCGACACTCTCGCAGCGGCTTCCAGGTAGCGTTGGCCCCTGGCCGATCTGCGCTCCAATTGTTGCTGATCCAGGGACAGGTGGAAGGGCTGCACCGTGTTGAGGATCCAGTCCTTCCAGGTCTTCTCGAAAGCGGCCAGGTCCGCATGGCCCAGTGGGTCGTCTTCGCCGAGGATGATCTGCTCGAACAACTGCAGGCTTTGGGCCGGGTGTCCCATGGACTCATCCAGGTAGCGCCGATACAGCGGGCGGTAGGCGTAGCGCAGGGTCTCGGGGTCTTCCCACTGCTGCAGGAAGTACACGAGGCCCCAACCAAAGCAGTAGAAGTTCCCCGGATAGGACCCGGGGCCTGGATAAGCCAGCACTTCAGCAAGCTTCGGACCGTTGTCTTGGTACAGGAAATTCGTGAGGGTGGAGAGGCGTCCTCGCGCCACATCCGGCCACAAAACCCGGCCGTCGGTCATGGCCTGGGCACCCTCGAAGAAGCAAGCGGTACCTTCGTTGAGCCACGTGGGCACTCCGCTTCCCTTGACGAAAGCGCTCATGAATTGGTGGCTGCCCTCGTGGAACAGAGTCTCCAGTGTCCCTTGCAGGCTGCCCCCGCGGGTGCGTCCATCAAAGGTGTGGATCTCCAAGCTCCCCGGGGACCACCAACCTCCCAGGCCGGGAGACGGTTCACCGTCCGTCCACAGGGCGGCCATGTCCTCCCAGGTTCCGTGGATGCGCACGGTGGGGCGGGTAGATGGAGCACGCTTGGCGTTGCCGTCGAAGTAGATCTCCACGTAGTTGGCGAACAGGTCGTCGAGCGTTACCCCCAGCAGCTCAATCACAGGCTGTTCGAGATTGCACCGCAGTCGGTAGTGATCCGTATCGAGCTCACGGAGCTCGCCTCCTCCCTCTTCGGCGGATCCGGTGCCGGCTGCGTCCAAGTCCACGCTGGCATTGGCGCTGACGATTTTCTCTATGGCCAATTCCAGCTGATCACGGGCCTTGCCTTCGGCCAAGGGCAGTGCTTGACGGTAGAGCTGCAGCCCGCGCTCGATCTGACCGCTCTTGACGAGCTTGTCTCCAGCGCGTGTCAGGTCACGGACGAGTCCGATCATGAACCCTATGCGCTTCTTGGCCAAGGGATCCGCCTTCGCGAGGGCCTTCTCGACCCGGGACAGATCCCTCTTGCTATTGGCCCGCTCGAACTGCTCGCGTGCCAGGCCGAGCCAGTAGGCCGCTTCATCCTTGCGCTCGACCTCGCTCAGGGCGCGGCCGAACAGCTCCAGGGTCTGGGCATTCCCCTCCTCTAGCTTGAGGTGGCGCTCAAGGAGCGTCACGGCGCCGGGAGCATCCTCCTGGTCCATGAGCTCCTGTGCCCGGGCCTGCACGTCTTGGGATGCGTGCAGTGCACCGCACAGGAAGGCCATGGTCAGCAAGAGAGGCATGGCAGAATCTACCACGAATGAGGGGAGCCGCGTTCTGCAACGCGGCTCCCCAATCAACGGGCCACCTATCGGCAGCCCAATGCTCGTGATGAGTCGAGTACTACTCAGTCTCCATCTCGGTTGCCATTTCGCCGGACATCTCCATGGACATCTCCATGGCCATGGACTGGCCACCGAAATCCATGTTGACCTCCATGTCCAAGGCAATCGCGGCCTCGCCTTCCAAGGAGAGCGAGTGGGCGTGGCCGGCACGGACGTTCCAGAGGCACTGGCCCGAGGCCTCGTAGGCGAACTCCACGTCTACGCGGTCGAGGTTGAAATCCATGCCCTCGGGCATCTCTTCGCCCATGAGCTCCTCAATGAGCTCGCTCATGTCCTTGGCGGTGTCGATCTCAATCTCGATCTCGATCACGGCCAGGCTCGCGCCGTCCACTTCGGTCATGCCGGCGAAGGTCGCGGTGGCTTCACCCTCGAGCATGTCGCCCATCATCTCACGGAAGTTGACCATCATCTCCGGGGGCGGGCCACCGCTGACTTCCTGGCCGTCCATGTTGAAGTCCAGTTTCAGATCGCCGCCCGGGCCGAGGATGTCGATCAGGGACACCAGGGGCAGGTCCCAGCTGTCGCCTTCGCTGACTTCATCCTTGGGCAGGAGGGCGCGCAGGTCCATGTCTTCGACGAGGTTCTCCAGAAGGTCCTCGTCACCCTCGTCCTCGGGGTAGCTGACGACGTACTCATCGTCGTCGCTGTCCCAGGTGAAGACGACGGTCTCACCTTCGAGGTCGGAGGAGCCCGATCCGGTCGGGTTCTCTTCCTGGACCTGTCCCATGGCGTCCACGACCATGGAGATGTCCATCTCGGTGGAGATCTCATCGAATGTCCGGGTCAGCTTCGTGGGCTTGCCATCAGAGATAGAGTCATAGGTGTCCGTGACAGCCACGGCGCTCTCCATGGCCATGTCCATTTCGATCTGGGGCATCATCGGGTTCTCTTCGCCGTTCATGAGCATGCTCATGTCGTCGAGGGCGAATTCGACGGAGTTGGAGAAGGTCTTCGTCAGGGAAGAGCCCGCAGCAGGGGAGAAGGTGAGCTTGGTGGCGCTCGGCTTGGAGCCGACCAGGATGGGGGCGGCGACCGCGAGGGCACCTAGAATGAGTGTTCGTGTACGCATGGGGGGTTCGGGGGTTATTTTTGGTGAACTGGGGAAAGGAAGCCGGCAGGGGCAGAGGACTTGGCCTCAGGACGCCCGCACGCCCTGTGGGGCACGGCAAGGAGGTGTCGACGTGAAATAATGAATCGGGGGAGGTCCCAGATGGCCGACCTGACAGGTCTGCATGCGTTGGGCAGCCTCAGATCCCCTCACGGAATTCCGAAAGAATCTGTGGAACCTGTGTCTAATCGCAGAAGGGGACCGTGATCCCGTCCGTGAAGTTGTAGCCGGAGGTCCCGAACCCCGCATCCCGATACCAGAGCTGGATGTGCCGGGTATCGCCGGGACTGATGGGGCCCGTGCCGGGAAGGTTGGAGAAGTCCAACTTGTAGGTCATCTGGCCTAGGAAGTCGCTTTGCGTGACGGGCAGGCGGGAGATGGACCCTCCCAGACACAGGAAGCCATCTCCCACGGGGACCTGATTGGTCGTGTCCGAGTAGATGAACAACCCGAAAGTGGTCGACGGCAGGTTGATGGCGATGAGGGTGAAGTCGTTGTCACTGATGCTCTGCGAGCCAGAGACCAGCATCGTGCCGCTCAGCCCGAGGGAGTTCAAGGCGCCCACACAGTAGTTCTGGGGCGCGGCGCAGCCCGCGTCGAGGTAGGTGATGGAGACGTCATCAATGGCCGCCTCGACGATGGACCCCGACCCGAGGTCCGAGGCCCGGAACCGAATCTGCATCTGTGCCGTGGGGGGCAGGATGTTGTCCACGATGAAGCCGCCCGAGAACCAGCTACCACTCGCTTGGGTCCCCGTGGGACCAACGGTCTCAGCGTTCTTCCAGGTGGCTCCGCCATCGTTGGAGAGGCCGATCTTGAACGTGTCCGAGTTGGGAGAGCTGCCCTCATCATTGGAGTACCAACGCTGGTAGGTGACGCGTACTCCGCTGAAGCCGGTCATGTCCAGCACGGGGGAGAGGAGCGTCGTCGTGCCGCCGTCCACGTCGTTCCCTCCCAGGTCCGAGGAGGCCTGCTGCCCGGTGAACCAGCAATTGACGCCGGGGCTCGGAGTCGTGTCGTTGGCCGGTTGCGCGGCGGTCCCGTTGGGGTCGTTCCGCTCCCACTGACCTGTGGTGGCATCGTCACCAGGCAGTCCCCCGATCCAGCCTTCGTCATTGCCCGCCTCGAAGTCCCAGGCGGCAAGGGTCTGCTCGACGCCGACCACGAAGTCCAGCGGGGCGGTTGCCCCACCAGAGGGATAGGTCTCGGTCTGACCATTGTTATCGGAGCCGGAGAGGTAGTACTCCACAAAGCCCGTTCCACCGAGGGAGGGGATCTGTCCCGCGAATCCGTCTCCGCCGGTGCTGGCCATGGGGACGGTCAGGTACCCCGAGCCATTGACCTGATAATGGATATCGACGCCCACTACGGGCGGGTTGAGCAGGGCGACCACGTCGGCGCTGACGTCGTACGGCCCGGCATCTGCGGGTACGTCCGGCAGGTCGGTGACGTTCGTGAACTGCAGGATGTCCAGGTCGTAGCCCGGAAATCCCTGCTCGCGGAAACCGCTGTCAATGTCCGTGAAGTTGGGCGTGCCGTTGCCGATGTTTCCATCGTCGTCATCAAGTGTGAGCCATTGGATCTCGATGATCGAGTCGATTGTCTTTTGGTTGTAGGCGTTCATCCAGTTGACGAACAGGCCGTTGACGGTTGCCCCGCCCAGGCTGGTTCCCAGGGTGCTCTTCAGGTTTCGTCGCACCTTCCAGGCTGCGCCCATCCAGACCTCGCCATCATTGTGCACGCTGCCGTAGCAGCCTCCGTTGCCATCTCCACAGTACTGGCGGGTGTTCAGGCCCGTTCGCACATAGCCCCCGTTCGTGGAGAAATAGCGACCGATCACCGGGTCGTCGTAGGTATACATGCCAAAGACGTCCGCGTTTCCCTCCCCCATGCCATCGCTTCCGTTGCCGGTGCCATAGCGCGAGTTGAGCCAGTGGCCGTACTCATGGGCGATGACAGATGAGAAGGCCGTGTTGTTGCACGACCCGGCCTTGCGGTAGTAGTTGACGGAACTGCCGTCGTAGAAGGCGTTGCAGGATGAATTTATGTTGGGCTTGGATGTCGCCTTGAAGTCCGCCGTGTTGTCGGAGGGCACCGTGTCACGGATGTAGTCGCGCACGGTGTTGATGTGCTGATAGGAGTTGGCTTCGGCCGTGACGTACTCCGTCTTGGAGGGGTTCATCGCCAGCGTGTTGGGCTGGCCGGGTTGTACGTTGTTGAAGGTGACGGAGTAGTCCCCGCCCCCTTGGTTGTTCACGTTGTTGAAAGTGCCGTTATAGGTCGCCGTTATGTTCAGGGCAGTCGTCACTCCGGGGAAGGTGAAATTCCCGAACCGATCGGTCTGAACAGTCCCTGCCGAGCTTGAGAGGTTGATGTAGGACATGGGAATCTGGACCTCAGGGTTGCCCGAGTGGTCCGCCTCCGTCCCGGGCGTGGCCCAGCTCACCAGGGTTCCGGTTACGTCCAAGTAGTGGACAGTGGTTGCACGCTCAAGAACCTCGCCCGTGATGGCATCCAGCGTGTACTCGAACCCAAGAGGTTCATGAGCATTGGTGACGGTTACCGAGTAGGCAAGGACGGCGCGTCTTCGTCCCGCTTCGCTCACCTGAGCGAAGCGTAGAAGGGGCGGGCCCACGTCCATGGCTGGAACCCGCTCGCTGCTCTCAAACGCAAGCCGCGCCGTACCCTGCGCCGCCCTGCCGCTGATCGCTGGGAACTGGGCCAGACCCTGTGTCACGGGTGCGCCCGTCGAGTGCACTGACAGAAGGTGTCCATGGGTGTCCATGAGGACGTTGACGCGTCCACCGTCCACGGGTAGGCCACCGAGGGACTGCTTAAAGGAGACGCTGATCTTGTCCGTCCCGCGCGCCATACCCAAGGGCAGATACATGAACTTACCCTCTCCCAGTTCCGCCGTGTCGATGGCATGGAGAGCCACGGTGTCCGCCACCCACCCCTTGGCCAGGGCGATCCAACCGTCTTCATCCCCTAGCAGGGGCGAGCGTCGTGGTTGAGCCTCCCCGCCATAGAGCATTTCCATGTAGCCCGTCTCGCGGTCTGTCCGCATGGCCCACTCCGGACCGTGCTCGCCACGCCAATCCGCGAGGGAAGCTTGGAGGCCGTCCATACGTGGTGCGGAGGTCTCTTCGGGGTTTTGCGATTGTGCTCCAGCAATGAGCGTGACGCCCAGGAGGGCTTGTGCGAGGGGGAGGGTTACTTTCATGGGGATGGGAGTTGAGGGTTCCGAATGGCCTGCAGGGTAAGGGACGCACACCAGACCTCTGGAGTTCCTACCTTAGCTTGTGCGCCACGCGTCGGTGGCCTCTTCAGGAAGTGCCCCCCTGCATCTCTTCGTAAGGGCGGTCCTGTATGTATTGCCTGGCAGATCCACTACGATCGGTCTACCGCACCATTCTCCCTCCCCTGGAATTCCACCACCCACCCACGGCATGCGCATCAAGATCAAGTACTGCGCCGAATGAAACTACCGACCCCAAGCCGCCAGTTTGGCGGCTGAGTTGGAGTCCTCCCTGGAAGACGTACAGGTGGAACTTGTCGCCGGCGGGGGCGGCGTGTTTGATGTGTCCTTCGACGGCCGGTTGGTGTACTCCAAGCACCAGACAGGGCAGTTTCCGAGTCTCGACGACGTCGTCAACTCGCTGCCGGAGTGACTTGCACTCCGGACTTTTCTCGATTGGGGGAGCGCTGCGAGGACACTCGGGGGACTCACAAGGTCCCAGTTAAGGTTGAAGGTTGCTCAGGGAAGAGCGGCTAGAACGCATATAGCAGCAGGCAAAGCACAAGGCCAAATAGCAGCACTGTCGTCGAGGACGGTGCGGCCCTACGTGTGCTCCCTATTCGATGTAAGGACATGGGACGGCCCGATTGAATTAATAGAACGAAGAACCCGACGGGGCCCGGACGAAACCGTGCCCCTCACACCATTGATACCACTCTCAAAGCTGCACGGGTGGTAGATCTGAGGGAATTGGTGCCCCTAAATGGCATTTCTCTGTGGAGAAATCCCCGGTTGAGCGCTGATCCCTGCATCGTGACTCCCCACCCGCTATCCTGACAGGCCCCATGAACCCACGGACCATGCCAGCAGACTTACCTCAGCGAGCCCCAGAATGCGATCCCGTGCCCGAGCAGCCGCGATCTTTCACCAAGATCGTCGCGACCATCGGCCCCGCATCCGAAGACCGCATCCGTGAGTTGGTTGCTGCGGGCATGAGTGTGGCCCGCATCAATTTTAGCCATGGCAAGCCGGAGGAGCACCAGGCCCGAATCGAGACGATTCGACAGGTGGCCCAGAGCATGCGGCGTCCCGTGGGCATTCTGGGTGACCTGCCTGGGCCAAAGATGCGAACAGGCAACTTCCCCGACGGCCTCGTGGATCTGGAGGAGGGGGAGTCGGTGCGATTGCGGTCCGGAGCTGGCATGGCTCTCGCCGGCGAGGTCCTCTTGGATGTCCCGGACATTCACCTGGCGCTGGACCCGGGCCATAGGGTGTCCCTGGCTGATGGTCAGGTGGAGTTGGTCGTGGAGAAGACCTACGGCGAGGTCGTCCAGGCGCGGGTGACCCGGGCCGGGGGGATAGGGGACCGCAAGGGCGTTCACTTCCCCGACTCCGATGTCCAATATCAGGTCCCCACCGAAGAGGACTGCAAGTGGATTCAGTTTGCCGTGGACCATCAGTTGGACTTCATCGGAGTCAGTTTCGTGGGGCATGCCGCTGAGATCGAGCACGTGCGCTCTCTAGCTGCCAACCAGGCCATTGTGGCCAAAATCGAACGCCGTAAGGCCATCGACCACCTAGACGAGATCCTGGAAGCCGCAGACGGGGTCATGGTGGCCCGCGGAGATCTCGGTGTGGAGATCGGACTTGCCGACTTGCCGGGCCTGCAGAAAATGATTCTTGAGCGCACCATAGATGCGCGCAAGTTCACGATCACTGCGACGGAGATGTTGGAATCCATGGTTCACTCTTCTCGCCCGACCCGGGCGGAGGTGACGGATGTGGCCAACGCCGTCTTGGACGGTACCGATGCGGTCATGCTCTCCGCAGAGACGGCCATTGGAGCCCATCCGGTAGCCGCCGTGAACACCATGCGAGAGATCGCCATGTCTGTGGAGAAGTCTCCGCGCTATAGACGTCGGCCACGCTTGAAGCTCGATGCCAAGGACGCGACCTTTGGAACGTCCATCGCCATGGCAGCGGCACAGGTTGCTCGGGCATTGCGTTTGGACAAGGTGATCTGCTTTAGCGAGTCGGGCGGGACCGTAAGGCTGATCTCGCGCTATCGCCCGGGGAACGAGATCATCGGCCTGTCTCCGAACCTGGGAGTCGTACGCCAAATGACCATCCTGGGACACGTGCGCCCGGCCCTCTTCCGGCGCGAGGCTAGCCTCGAGGAGATGTTCGATATGGCGGCCGAGATGCTTGTGGTGCGCGAGATGGCGGAGGTCGGCCAGGAGGTCGTATTCGTGGCTGGAGTTCCGCCCGGTGTTGTGAACAGCACAAATGTCATGAAGTTGCACCGCATCGGTGAGTCCACCAAGCTCAGTTGACCAGACCGTTGGTTCGCAATCGCGGTGAGGCATTGGAGTCCGGCTGCCAGGGGCATATTGCCGTCCAAGCCGGGGCCTACTTCGGGGCCCTGCCGGAGTCCGTTCGCGGGCGCCTGTCCTCCTTGCTGCTTGACGATCTGCTGACCGAGTACGACGCGCGTCTGCTCGGCTCCCACTTGCGTCGCGTGGGGGCGCACTGGTCCGAGGCGTTTTGGCGCGTTGAGGCCGACTGGGAGGCGGACGAATCTCAGCACCACAGGGTTGCCCGCAGGGTGTACCTCTCCTGTGGGGGGAGTGAAGACCTCGGTCTGGGAGTGCGCCAGGCTGATTTCAGCCACCTGGAGCCTTGGCTCGACGACGAATTCGCCTTCCTGTGCCTGGCCGCCTACGACGAGTGGGTCACGGTCAGGGCCTATTCCGCCGGCTTGGCCTGGTACGACGCGTTGGGCCCGGCTTTTGGTCGTTGGATGCGGGGCGTGATCGCCGACGAAGCGCGGCACTACTGCCAGTTTCTCTCACTTGCCAAGAGTGGCCACCCCGAGCGGTTGCAGGAGGTTCCCGACCTGATGGGGGCGATTGGAGGCGTGGAAGGAGAGCCCTATCGCTCGACCTTCTTATTGGATCATGATGATCCCATCTTTCGCGCGGAGTGGTTCGACCAGGCCCGTCGTGTCTTGCAGCGCCACCTCCGAGCGGGCCTCCCGGACGGGGCGACCCGGCCCCACTCGAATTGAGTGGCCATAAGTTCGGTGTGCCACTGGATTGTTGCACGGCGTCCCATGTCGGGCATTGATTTGTGCTCCGCCTTTACGATGATGGGAGGCTCTGATCATGCTTAGCCGTTTCCAATTTAAGCGCTTCCGTTCCTTCCGTCGCCCTGATGCAACGGCAGAGTTCCAAGGCGGCCGCACGGCCGCGCGCGTGGTCTGCATCGCTAGTGGTAAGGGCGGTACGGGCAAGAGCATTATCGCCTCCAATATTGCCGTCCACAGGGCGCGTCGCGGGGAGCGGGTGCTGCTGGTTGATTTCGATGCGGGCCTGGCCAACGCGCACCTGCTACTGGGTATGGCTCCCACCCATGATTTGGGTCACGTGATGCAAGGGCAGGTCAAGGCGCGTGAGGCCCTGAGCGAGGGGCCTCACGGCCTGAAGCTTCTCTCTGGGGGGGTAGGCCGTCAGTCCCTGGTGAATCCCACCCGGCGCGAGTTGGACCGACTGTTCCGGGCCCTGATGCCCCTCGAAGACGAGTTCGACCTGGTCCTGATCGACCACGGGGCAGGCCTTGGATACTCCACCGTGGCCCACTTGGCGGCTACCAGCACCCTTCTGCTGGTGACCAACCATGAGGTGACGGCTCTTTCAGACGGGTACGCCCTCTACAAGCGTGCCACTGCAGTGAACAAGGGCATCCGCGTTGGGCTGGTCGTCAACCGGGCCCCGGATGAGAAGCTGGCGAACGCGGCCTGGGACAGTTTTAGATCCGTTTCCGAGCGGTTTCTCGGGCACAGCCCCGAGTTCGTGGGTTGGGTCCCAGCGGATCCGGCGGTTTCCAGCAGCGTCCAGCGCAGGGAGCCGGTCGTGGGTAGCTACCCCACCAGCCCCGCCGCCACCTCCCTGGCCGCAGTGGCCGACTGGGGGCCTATTGATCACGCCCGTACCACTAGTGCATTCTACGAGAAGGCGCGCAGGGCCCTTCGGTAGCCCGTGCGAGTCTGAGTGCGACCCTGGGGGTCTGCGCTGAATACCCCTCACCGCTTGAAACTCCGTATTCTTCCCTCCCGGCCTTCACGCCGGGGCACCGCTTTCCCATGCAGGTTCTCTCCTTAGTCAACCAGAAAGGTGGATGTGGCAAGACCACTACCGCTGTCAATCTAGCCGGTGCCCTAGCGGCCCGCGGAGAGAGCGTGTTGCTTGTGGACCTCGACCCCCAGGCTCACGCTACGCTTGCGCTGGGTCAGGCACCCGAGCAGTACGAGGCCAGTGTGGTCGAGGTTCTCTTGGACGAGGCCCAGGCCAGCGAGGCGATCGTCGCTTGCCCGGGAGGGATCGATCTGCTTCCCGCGCGCCTGGATCTAGGTGAGTTCGAGGAGATCTCCGGTCGGCTTCTGCACCCCGAGCAGCGCCTGCGGGTCGCGCTCGAATCCCTGCGTGGTCGGTATGGATGGGTCGTGGTTGACTGTCCGCCACGGGCAGACGGTGTTCTGTGCGCCAACGCCCTGTTTGCCAGCACCACCGCCATGCTGGTAGTCGAGACGGGGGCCTTTGCTCTGCAGGGTGCCCTGCAGGCCCTGCAGGTGTTCGAGGACGCTGCAGAGCGCCAGAATCGCGTCTACCGCATTCGCGTTGTCGGCACCATGTTCGATCGACGCACGCGCTTCGCTCGCGAGCTGTTGATCGCTCTGCACGGACGCTTCACGGGGGCCATGTACGACACGGTCATCCGCAGCAGTGTGCGCCTGCGGGAAAGTCCTGCCGTGGGTCTGCCGATTCAGGAACACGCTCCTGCTTCCAGGGCTGCCGCCGACTTCGCCGCCTTGGCTGAAGAGGTCTATCTGGACAAGCAGGTTGACCTACCCGCTTCAGAGGGTGTCCGGATGGGTGAAGTCCACCGGGAAGTGTTGGGCATGAATGAGCCCGGCGAACGCCTCCGCACCCACTGATATCTCCGCTTCTCTCAGTCTTCTCCCTCAAGTCTCCATCCACCACCCTCCAACCTAAGAGAGCCAGAATGGAATCCCTCGCCCTCCTCTGCACACTGCACGCTGATGGACCGGCAACGCTCAAGCGCCTACGCCGCGCTGGTTGCGATTCCCTGGAGTCGATCGAAGCCTTTGGGGCCGCCGATCTGGCTACTCTGTTGGAAGTGCCGCCGGCTGTGGCTCGGCGCCTCTTGAAGGAAGCCCGTGGTTTGGGCGCCCGACTGGACGATGGAATCCTGGACGATGCGGAGGAGGCTCCGCCGGTCAGCACGGGACCGGCTTCGACTCCGGATCCGGGTGCGGCACCCAGGACCCAGGTCACCACCCAGGGATTCCTGGATCAGCGTGACTACGCCATTCTCGGCCGGGTGCTCGAGCACTGGTCGGACGATGCGGAGGCGGGTGCGGACGATAGCCCAGCGGAGGTCTCGGTGTCCTCGCCCGTATCCTCGTCCGTATCCTCGTCCGAGGCCGCGTCCGAGGCCGCGTCCGAGGTGAGCCCCGGGGTCGAATCCAAGCCTCTGTGGCCCGTGGATTTGAGTGCGGATTCGGGCACCATGGACGAAGATCAAGCAGAAGAGGCCGGGTGCAATCAGGACGCTTCGAGCTGCGCCCCTGCTCTGCGCGCGGGAGACTTCGATGGTCTAGACGAGGCCATGATCTCCACTTTGGGTGGTGCGCATATCGTGTCCCTGTCGGATGTGGTGGAGGTCGATGCTCTTATCCTGGCGGAGATTTTGGGAGTCAGCTACGCCAACGCTCGGCGTACGCAGTACCTCGCTCGTGCGGCAGAACCCCAGGTTGAACTGACACCTGAGCCGATGCCCGAGCCGATGCCCGAGCCGATGCCCGAGCCGATGGCCGAGGTGATGCCTGAGGTGATGCCTGAGCCGATGCCTGAGCCGATGCCTGAGCCGATGGCCGAGGTGATGCCTGAGGTGATGCCTGAGGTGATGCCTGAGCCGATGCCTGAGCCGATGGCCGAGGTGATGGCCGGATGCCTGAGCCGATGCCTGAGGTGATGCCCGAGGTGATGCCCGAGGTGACCGCCAACGCACCCGTCTCGATCGATGCGCCGGATTCCGAGCCGCCTCCCTCCTCGGTCTCACTCTCCTTCAGTCACCGTTGGGGTGAATCGGCTCCGTCGCCCTCCGGTGAGGATCCGGCGCCTGCGCGAAAGTTCTGGGAGCCTCAGCCCAGTGCAGCGGTCGCCGAACCAGATCCCGCTAGCGTGGAGCTTGTCATTGAGATGTCGGCTTCCGACCCGGAGGCTGCGGACGCTCCGGTCGGTGAGGTTTCGACGCCAGAAGAACAGGTCAGCGAAGAAGAATGGCTAGGCGGAAGTGCCAAGCCCGAGGGAAGGCCGGAGCCGGCCCCCGAGCCTTCAGATGATGGGGGGCCGAAGCGCCCTCTGCCGCCTGAGCCCCACATGCCGGAAGCTGCCACCTACGGTACCCCCTGGCCACAGGACTCCGGACCGGAGCTCTCGAGGCCCCTGCACGTGCGTTTCCCCACCGAGCCTCCCACGCCAGAGGCCGTACAGGCTGAGGACGCATCTACGGATCAGGGTTCCGATCGTCCGCTGAACTGGGACTTTGATCTGACCGGACCGTCGGTGCGGTTCTCCGACAACGTGTCGGGCGAGTCTACCGCCGGCTACTCCGCTCCTGGGGATTCAGCGGTTGACCCCGGCAACGATGGCGTTGGCGGCCCTTTCGCTTAGGCCGCCCCGTTTTCCCCTTCCGGGCTCGGTCCGGGCAGGCGAAACTCGGCTTGGCTCGGGTGCTATCCTGGGTGACCCACCGCCAGTTTCCATGCTCGCCCACGATTCGATTCGAAGCAGTCTCGCTTGCAGGTTCGGGGCATTGCTCTTGCTCGGAGTCTTACCCGTTGCGGATCTCTTCCAGGAGCCGGAGCGACCTCCTACCGAGGCCCCCTGGGAATTGGCCCCCGATGGTGCACGCGGTTTTGGCACCTCTCCCGAGCAGGAGGACGTGACGGGACTCATTCGCAGCAAGGCTGCTGCGGACTTGGAGTTCGTGGGCGGACTACTGGAGAGCGCGACACAGGTTCAGATCTTCGTGGCCCTCGCGCACAGGCGGTACGAACGGCTGGGCTACTTGGAATTGCTGCCCCCTGGCGAGCCCGGGGCGCGTCCCCCCATGGCCGACCCGGCCTTAGGCCGGGAGCTTGAGGCTCTGGCGGAGCAGTTCGGCGTGCTGCTCCAGTCGCCCGGCAAGCTCTACACTAGGACCCAGGCCTTGGCTTTCGCACGGATGGTGGCCGACGATCGCTTTCGGGTGCGCGCCCACATCTTAAAGGGGGTCGAACTGGATCTGGTGTTGCTACCCGGCACTCTGCGGATCTTCACCGCCCACGCTCATGGGCTCGCCGGCTTGGAGAAGGGGCCAGCCCTGAATACCCTGGCCTCCCAGGCCGACCTTGCTGCGGCACGCCTGAGAGCCCTGCGCTTGGACTTGGAGGCCCTGTATCAGCCTGCCGTGGGTTCCTCTCACGCGGACTCTGCGGAGGTCATTGATCTGGCCGCAGCGTTGACGGTGGGGGATGCGGCCCGGACATCGGCCCTGGTGGCCGTGTTGGATGCAGAGGCTCGCAAGTCGGCTCGGATGCTGGAGCAAGGTCTGTTCACTCCCCGCTTTGACCTGCGGCACGTGGCTGCCTTGGCTGAGCGCCAGGCGGCTTGGGAGAAGGGGGCGCGCTCGAGTCGCGAGATGGAACTGCTCATCCCTTTCCGAACGACGGGGGGGATTGGTGGCAAGATCGGGGGGGTGCGGGCCACCGATCGCTACCAGTTGGCAGTGAACTCCGGCCGCGAGGGCTTGGCCGCTGCGCCCGCCCACCCCGAACTGAACTTCTCCCTAGGCCTCTGCCTGGACTTCATCGCCGGCCGTGGAGTCTCGATGCGGTACTTCGACAGATTCCTCGCGCTCCGTGGGATTCTGCATTGGGACGATCGCTGCTTCTCGGGACGTTCCCTGGATGCCCGCGAGGCCTACGCGGCTTGGATCTTGACGGGCTGGCGGCCTCCCGAAGCCGAGGACGGCTAGGGGTCGTACCTCTCGCAAGGCGGGATCGATATTCCCCGCTTCGGTGAGGAACCAGGGGCGGCGTGAGCCTCCAGTGCCTATCATAGGCTGACCTCTTCCAGAGCCCTCATGAGCCAGACCACAAGCGCGTCCCCGATGTCCAGCCTGATTCCCAGCGCCTCCGAACGTCCGGGTGACGATCCAATCTTCGCGCTCAATACGGAAGCAGAACGCCGGGCGGCTGAGGGGGAGAGCGTCATCAACGCTACCTTGGGGGTACTCACCGAGGACGACGGGGCACTAGCGATCATGCCGTCAGTCTTTGATGCCCTGACGGCCGTCCCGGCCCGTTCCGCTGCGGCCTACGCGCCCATCGCGGGAGACCAGACCTTCAATGCCGCCATGATCCGCGACGTGTTCGGCACCAGCACTCTGGCCGACAGCGCCGTTGCCGTGGCGACCGCCGGTGGGACGGGCGCTCTGCACCATGCAGTGGTCAACTATGTGCAGCCCGGAGAGGCTCTCCTCACGACCAGCTACTACTGGAGCCCTTACCGCATCATTGCCGACCATGCGGGACGTGGGGTGGAGACCTTCGAGATGTTCTCATCGGACGGGACCTTCAACCTGGAGGCCATGCGTGACGGTCTGCTCCAGTTGATGGAGCGCCAGGGACGGGCCCTCATCATCTTCAACTTCCCGTGCCACAACCCCACCGGCTACTCTCTCGATTCAAGGGAGTGGGAAGGGGTCAGCGTTATTCTGGCCGAAGCCAGCGAGAAGGGCCCAGTGACCTTCATGCTCGACCTGGCCTACGCCCACTATGGTCAGGCTGCCCGCTGGATCGCTCCCATGGAGGCCATCGCGGAGCACATCACCTTGCTCGTGGCATGGAGCGCCTCCAAGTCCTTCTTGCAGTACGGAGCCCGCGTCGGCGGTTTGCTGGGAGTGACTCTTGATCCTGAGGAGAGGCAACGCATGTCGAATGCCCTGTCCTACTCCTGCCGTGGCGTGTGGTCCAACTGCAACCATGCTGGACTCCTAGCCGTGACCGAACTGCTCACCGACCCCGAGCTGAAGGTTCGGGTAGCCCGCGAGCGTGAATGGGCCAAGACCTTACTCGGCGAGCGGGTGGCCCTCTTCAATGAGAAGGCGGGAAAGCTTGGCTTGAAGACGCCGCGCTACGAAGGTGGGTTCTTCGTGGCCGTCTTCGCTGAGGATGCGCCCGCGACCGCTGCCCGGGCACGGGAGAAGGGGGTCTTTGTCGTCCCAATGGACGGCGCCCTGCGGGTGGCCATTTGCGCGACGCCGACCTCCGATATTCCGCGGTTGGTTCAGGTCCTCGCCGTGGCCGCCGAGGGCTAGGGACACCCTCAGCACCCACCCGGGCGGCTCAGGGGCTCGCCCTTGCGGGCCTTGGCCGCTATGCTCACCCCATACTCATCGGACGCCAGCGCGTTCTCCCAACTCCAGCCCCCATTCAGGATCTTCTGATCCACGCCAATCATGACCTACGTCGTCGCCGAGCCCTGCGTGAAGTGCAAGTTCACCGACTGTGTGGATGTCTGTCCCGTCGACTGCTTCGTGGAAGGCGAGAACTTCCTTGCCATCAACCCCGATGAGTGCATCGACTGTGGTGCGTGTGTCCCCGAGTGCCCGGCCGAGGCGATCTTCGAGGAGACGGAAGTACCCGAGAAGTGGGAGGAGTACGTGGAACTGAATGTCAAGTACGCAGCTATCTGGCCTGAGATCAGCGAGCAGAAGGATCCCCTCGACGATGCGGATGATTGGAAGGACGTGGAAGAGAAGCGCGAGCACCTCTCCGACGCTGCATTCACCGGTTGATGTCTTCCTCGGTCGCTGAGGAGTAGATCAGCGCAGACGCTTGGAGTCGCTTCCACGCTTGGGGCTACTGCGTCGTGTGCGTGGGTTCCCTTTCCCCGAACTGGAACCTCTGGGGACAAGACACTCGGGCCCCGAACCGATCAGGTCTTCGCGCCCGTATTCCCGGAGAACCTGCCTGACCTTGTCATGGTTCTCTGGCAGGAAGAACTGCATCAGTGCCCGCTGGAGTCGCCGATCACGGAGGTGCTTGGCGACCTTCACCGGCGTCATGGTGAGCGGGTCGAGGCCTGTGTGGTACATGCACGTCGCAATGTCCATGGGCGCCGGAATGAAGTCCTGCACCTGTCGTGGGCGATAGCCTCGCTGTTTGAGGAAAACCGCCAGCTCAATCATCTCCTCAACACCTGACCCCGGATGTCCGGAGATGAAGTAGGGGACGAGGTACTGCTCCTTCCCGGCCCGTTTGGAGGCTGCGTCGAAGGCCTCGGCAAATTCGTCGAAGGACCCCACATCGGGCTTCTTCATGAGCTCAAGCACCGACGGGGAGACGTGCTCCGGGGCGACCTTTAGGTGTCCGCCCACGTGGTGCTGGGCCAGATCCTCGAGGTATTCGGGGTCCTTGCCGGCCAGGTCCATGCGTACGCCGGAGGCCACGTGGACACGCTTGATTCCGGCTACCTGCCGGGACTTGGCCATCAGCTCCTTGGTGGGGCCGTGGTCGGTATCGAGCAGCTTGCAGACCGTCGGATGAATGCAAGAGAGGCGTCGGCAGACAGCCTCGACCTCGGGCTTGGAGCATCCCATGCGATACATGTTGGCCGTTGGCCCCCCCAGATCGCTGAGGGTGCCCTTGAAGTCGGGGTGCCTGCCCACGGACTCTACTTCAGCTAGGATCGAGGCCTCGGATCGGCTTTGGATCTCGCGGCCCTGGTGCAGGGTGATTGAGCAAAACGTACAGCCCCCGAAGCAGCCGCGCATGATCGTGACCGAGTCCTTGATCATCGTGTGTGCGGGGATGGGCTCGCTGTAGCTGGGGTGCGGAATGCGGGTGAAGGGCTGATCGTAGGCGAGGTCGAGTTCAGCCTCGGATGGGGAGAGTCGTGGGGGATTGATGACGACCGTTCGGTCCCCATGGGCTTGAGTCAGGCGACGCGCGTTCTTGGGGTTTGTTTCGAGGTGCACGTGGCGTGTCATTCGCGCGAAGGCCTCACAGTCATCGCGAACCTGCTCGAAACTGGGGAGCTCCACTGTGCGTCCATCGCCGCGATGCTCCGTGAAGGGGTGATCAGGGAGCGATTCGGTCTTGCCAAGCATGTAGGCTGCTCCGCGCATGTCACGCAGATCTTCAATGCTCTCTCCCGCTTGCAGTCTGCGAGTGGCGTGGACTAGGAACTCCTCTCCCATGCCGTAGCCCACGAGGTCTGCCTTACTGGATACCAAGACGCTTGGGCGAACCTGATCCGCCCAGTAGTCGTAGTGGGCTACCCGCCGCAGGGAGGCCTCGACCCCGCCGGCGATGACTGGCATTCCCGGGAAGGCCTCGCGGCAGCGCTGGGCATAGACACCCGTCGCTCTGTCCGGTCTCAGACCGATGCGCCCACCAGGTGAATACGCATCTTCATTGCGGCGTTTGCGACTGGCCGTGTAGTGATTCAGCATGGAGTCCATGTTTCCCGCACTGACGGCGCAGCAAAGCCGTGGGCGACCCATAGCGCGCCAGGGCTCCGCACTGCGCCAATCGGGCTGGGCCAGGATGGCGACGCGCAGGCCCTCCGCGGCCAGACGCCTGCCCAGGAGGGCCGCCGCGAAGGACGGGTGATCCACGTAGGCGTCACCGCTCACGAATAGGACGTCGGCCGCCTCCCAGCCGAGAGAGCGCATTTCCTCGGGGGAAGTTGGCAGGTGAGGGCACATGGGCCCACCATCGTATCTTGACTTCGAGGCGGAAATAGATAGGGGCACCAAGATCCAGGAGTCGCTGGTGAGGGCCGCAAAGGGGGTTAGAAAATATCCCGGTCTCCAGAATGCAATATCCTACAGGGAGCGTAAATAACGGACACTGTGCACTCTCGTGTCAGCAAATTCGGGGAGAGGGGCGAAGAAGGCGTTCGGTTCAGCCCGTCGGTCGGCTTCTAAGGCAGAGCGGAAGTACTCCTCCCCGCTCCACTGCCCTCAACCCAAGCTGCCCCCCCCCAGCGCATCCCCGCGCGGCTCATCCCAGCCGCCCCTAGCTGTCATGCACTACCCCGCTGCATTCCTTCTCGCAGGTTCCATTGCTATGGCGAGCCCTTTAGCGGCGCCGCAGATGGCCCAGGGTCCGGACTTTGGTGCCCTGGCGGACCGTTTCCTGGTGGATCACAACATACCGGAGGCCTCCCCGGACACCGTCAGCCTGCCCGAGCTGCTGGAGCAGAACTACCTGCACACCGCGGTGGGTCTGTTCGATCTGTACTTCCCCGTTCGCAGCGCCAGTGACCTGGATCACTATCAGCGGCTGGTCGTGGCTCTCTCCCTGGCCCAGGCCGAGTGGCTGGAATGGACGGAGGCAGTCAGCGTGGATAGCCGTGAAGCCCTGCGCGATGCCAAGACCCTGGCCAAGTGGGCGGGGAAATGGGACCTGTCTCGCATGGCCAAGAAAATCGAGGCGGGCGAATTGGACATCCTGTCCGCGACGCGCGCCAGCAGCACCATCACCAAGGCGAGCGCGCGCTTCGCCGCATCGATGGAACGCTGTGATTCCCTCGGGCTTCAGCGCGAAGACGGCCAGCGGGAACCCATCGTCTTGCTTCCTGACCGTGGTGACTTCTGCCGCTTTCTCGCCTTCGGCGGCTGGCTGTACCCGGCGCACCAGGGCACGTTCTGGCAGGCCAGCGCGGTCGATTGGACGCACACCTACATCGACAACGTGAAGATCCTCTCCACACGTTTCGCCGCAACCGGTAGGGGCCCCAGCGACTACAGCTCGGGAATGAGCATGGACTACCGCTCCGAGACCGGCATGGAGCAGCAGATCGTGCAGCTCGCGGCCAACTCCATGTTCGCCAACTACTACGGCGAGAGCGTTCCGCCCTCCTTGGCGGGCTCCCTGGCCGTCAATCTGGTGATTGACATGTTCGGTGAGTGCAACACGCGGGTCGATGGTGACCTGCGAGCCCGTCGGACCTCCGCCCGCGAGCTGTTCGTGCCTGGCGGCAACCCTTCTGGCGGCATCCTGCCTCCCAACCTGGCCGATAGCCGGTGGCGTGACCGCCATGGTGCCGATCACTTTACCGGCGCACTCAAGCGCTCTCTCCAGCAGCCCAAGCGCCGCCGCGGCTCGGATCCTTTCGGAGGGGTGTTCCTTCTGCTCAACGACAGTGAGCGTGAACGGCTTGAGGTGCGTGGCCCCTTCTTGGGTGCCGCAGCTTCGGGAGCCCCCGTGGATCAGCAGTTCTTCGGCGATCAGTTGGAGTTCCTGCGCTCCTACCGCTCATGCTTCATGCACTGGCTTCGCATCAAGGGCATGCGTTCAGCCTCCAAGTCCAGCGACGCCTTCGCCTGTCTCCTGCGCGACATGGCTCTCAACAACGATCCCGAGGGCCTCGAGCAGATCTTCAGCGAACTCTATGGGATGCCCCTGAGTGGCGTGAATCCCAAGCTCGATAACCTGGAGGCCGAGTTCATCGAGTGGCTGCCCAAGGCTCGCTGAGAGCTGAAAAGGTGAGCGACGCAGCCTGAGGGCTGTTTCGTCGTCGGCCGAGTCCGGGCAAGATGGGGGGAGCATCCCGGTGCTCCCCCCATGTTCGTTGCCCTTCAATCTGTCCAAAGGCGTCCCGCCCTGTGCCTGCTGGGGACCGCCGTTCTCGCCCTGGCTGGTGTCCTGTCGGCCAGCCCGAGCCAAGACTCCGAGTGGGTCCACCTGGTGGTCTTGCACACCAACGACGTCCATGGCCAGGTGCTGCCGCGACCCGCCACCTGGTTGGATGATCCCGATCCACCGCGCGCTGGCGGTCTGGTACGGCTGGCGGCTGCCATTCGCCGAGAGCGCCGCGAGGCTCAGGAGGCTGGTGCGGAGGTGCTCCTCTTGGATGGGGGAGATTGGACCCAGGGCACACCCGAAGGGCGGCTGGAGCATGGGCGCCAGGCAGCGGCCGTGATGCTGCGCATGGGCTACGACGCCATGGCTGTGGGCAACCACGAATTCGACCATGGTGTGGACGTGTTCCTCGGGCACCTCAAGGCGCTGCGGCCCCCGGCTCTTCTTGCCAACGCACTCATGCCGGATGGCGAGTACCTTCCCGGGGTCCGTTCGCACAAGCTGGTGCAGAAGGCGGGCATTCCAATCTTGCTGGTGGGTCTGCTCACCAAGCACACCCCGGAGATGACCCACGCGTCCACCCGGGACCTCACCTGGCAGTCCCCGGCAAGCGCTCTGGCCCGCGTGCGCAAGGAGGCTGAGCCAGCCGGGGCGCTAGTGATTCCTATGACCCACCTGGGCGTGGAGGGTGACCGCGCCTTGGCCCGGGCCCATCCCGACCTAGCCTTAATCGTCGGCGGGCACAGCCACACTCGGCTGGAAGCGGGAGTAATCGAGGGCCAGACTCTGATCGTTCAAACCGGTGCCAAAGCAACGACGCTAGGGCGCGTGGACCTCTGGTTGGATCCGGAGTCCCACGCTGTGGTGCGCGCCCAGTCCCGCCTGATCAAGCTGCTGACCGATCCCGAGGACGCAGATCGCAATACCGCCCTTGAGGCGGCGTGCAAGAAGCTGGTGCTAGCCAGCGAGCGCCGCATGGGGGTCGTGGTCGGCTCCCTGAGTGATCCGCTCATGCGCGGCCTCGACCCCTACACATCCTCTGCCTCCGGCAATCTCGTGACAGACGTCATGCGCGAGCACACCGGGGCAACCGTGGCTCTGCATAACCGAGGGGGATTGCGGGCGGACTTGCCAGCGGGCGAGGTGACGCGCCGAGACTTGTTCCGGGTCCTGCCGTTTGAGAATCACGTGGTCAGCATGGACCTGACGGGTGCGCAGCTGGAAAAACTCCTGAGACGGTCGGTGGAGGGTCAAGGGCACTCGGGCCTCGAGGTCAGTGGTGTGACCTTATACCTGCTTCCCGGGGACGAGAGGCCCAAGCTTGGGAAGGTGGTGGTGGGCGATGAGGCTCTCGTCGCGATTGAGACCTACCGCGTGGTGACCAACTCCTTCCTCGCCGCCGGTGGGGATGACTACGGCACTTTTACCGAGGGGACAGGTCGGCAGGTGAATCCCATACTGCTTCGGGATCTGCTGGAGACTGCGTTCGGGAACGAGCCCGTGACGCCGCCCATGGCCTCGCGCTTTGTACTGACCGAGTAGCCCTCGAAAGGACCCAGCGGGAAGGCTGCCGGGGATGGGGGAGCGGGTGAGGATGGGTTAGGCTCTCCGCCGAGCAACAGGCGCTTGATGCAGAGCGCTTGCCCCCAAGCTACCGGCCCGGAGCCCGACGAGGACCCACCCATGGATGCCCGCCCCCCCCTGTCGAAACCTGAACCCCAGGCCAATGGCCTGGTGACCTACGCCTCGGGCGGTGGTCTGGCACAGATAACGCTGTGCAATGCACCGGCCAACGGCTACAGCCACGAGATGATGTTGGACCTCGACCAGGCCATCCTGCGGGCGCGGTTCGATGACGATGTGGCGGTTATCGTGCTGGCGGGTGAAGGGGAGAAATTCTTCTGTGCGGGTGCGGACATCGGGATGCTGGGAGAGATCACCCCCAGCTTCAAGTACGCCTTCTGCCTGCACGCCAACGAGACGCTCTTGCGCCTGGAGCACACGCCCAAGCTGGTGATCGCTGCCCTCGGCGGGCACTGCGTTGGCGGAGGACTGGAGGTGGCTCTGGCCGCGGACCTGCGCGTGGCACGCAGGGGCTCCGGCAAGTGTGGTCTGCCAGAGGTCAAGCTCGGTGTCCTTCCCGGAACCGGAGGCACGCAGCGTCTGGCGCGCCTCCTGGGATCCTCTCGAGCCATCGGCCTGATGGCGGAAGGCAGCACCTTTGACTACGACGAGGCCGAGGCGCTCGGTTTGATCAATCGCCAGATAGAGGCCGAAGGCGAGGCGCAGTTCATGGAGGCCGTGCTCGATTGGGCCAAGACGTTTACTCCTCCTGAGGCGGCATCCGGTGCTATCGGCCTCATCAAGCGCGCTGTTCAGAGTGGCGCTGACCTGCCCTTGGAATCGGGTCTCGCTTTGGAGCGCGAGCTGCAGCAGCGCTTGTTCCTGGGCGGCGACGCATCCGAGGGGATTGACGCATTCAAGGGCAAGCGCTCTCCCCACTTCACCGGTCAGTAGATCTCTTAACCATGCAAGCCATCCACGTCGCACAGCACGGAGACCCGAGCGTCCTTCAGGTTGTGGACATTCCACGCCCCGAGCCCGGTCCGGGGGAGGTTTTGGTGCGGGTGCTCGGTGTGTCGATCAACCACCTCGACTTATGGGTTCGCCGGGGCATGCCCGGTCTTGACATTCCCTTGCCACGAATTCCCGGCTGCGATGGTGCAGGGGAGGTGGTGGCTTGCGGAGAGGGTGTTGACGCCCCCGCTCTGGAGGTTGGCCGATCCGTGCTTCTAGAGCCCGGCTACAGATTGGGCGCCCCCGCAGCGGCCAGGCCGGGCGTCGATCCCGACGAGCTCGATCATCTGGAAGACGACTACGGTATCCGCGGTGAGCATTGCGACGGCTTCGATGCCGAATACGCCGTCCTTCCGGCGACCCACATGTATCCCCTCCCCGATGGTATTGACGTGCAGGCGGTGGCATCGGCCCCGCTGGTCTTTCTGACGGCCTGGGGCTTGGTCCATTTTCGCGGGCAAGTCAAAGCAGGGGAGCGGGTGTTGGTTCTGGCCGGATCCTCGGGTGTGGGTTCTGCGGCGATCCAGGTGGCTCGTGCCGCGGGTGCCGAAGTGATGGCGACCGCTGGGAGCGCTGAGAAGGCTGCCTTGGCCACGGAGTTGGGGGCGACAAAGGTCGTGGACCACTACGACCCACAGTGGCCCAAGCAGATCCACCAATGGACCGGGGGCAAGGGGGCGGATTTGGTGGTGGAACACGTAGGGGCTGCGACCTGGTCGGGATCCATGCGTTGCCTGGCGCGCAAGGGGCGGCTTGTGACCTGCGGTTCTACGGCTGGTGCGAAAGTGGAGATGGTTCTGCGGCACCTGTTCATCAAGAATCAGTCCGTGCTCGGATCCACCATGGGGCCTCGCAGTGCCCTGCCCAAGATCGTCCAGAACATCGCCGAGGGAATTTTCTCTCCGGTTGTAGATCGCGTGATGCCTCTCAGCGAGGTGGCCCAGGCCCACCGCTTGCTCGAGGAAAAGAAAGTGCTCGGAAAAATCGTTCTCGTTCCAGGATCCTGAAGGCCCTAGCTCCCCTCCGTTTCATGCAAGCATCCGACATCAAGATCGCCGCCGTTCTCGGCGCGGGCACAATGGGCCACGGCATCGCTCAGGTACTTGCCATGGCCGGGATCGAATCACGCCTGTTCGACGTGGCACCCGATGCGGTTGACGCGGGATTGGCCAAAATTCAAGCCAATCTGGACAAGGGGGTGGCTCGGGGAAAGGTCAATGAGGAAGCGCGTGCTCAGGCTCTGGCTGCTCTTACCGGTGCGAGTGAGCTTTCCGTTGCGGTAGAGGGCGCCCAGGTCGTCATCGAGGCGGCTCCCGAACGCATGGATCTCAAGCAGTCGATTTTCTCGGACCTATCCGAACTCAGTGCACCGGATGCCCTCTTGGCCACCAACACCTCGTCTCTCTCCATCACAGAGATTGGGCAGGTCTGCTCCAGGCCCGAACGTGTTGTGGGCATGCACTTCTTCAATCCCGTACACATTATGAAGTTGGTCGAGGTGGTGCGCACGGGCGCATCGAGCGACGAGGCCGTGACGTGCGCCATGGATCTGGCTCGGCGCATGGGCAAAGAGCCCATCGACGTGGCGGATACGCCGGGCTTCGCATCATCACGTTTGGGTATTGCCATCGGCATGGAGGCCATCCGTATGGTGGAGAGCGGCGTCGCCTCAGCTGAGGACATCGACAAGGCCATGACCTTGGGCTACGGATTCCCCATGGGCCCCCTGCGTCTGACGGATTTGGTAGGTCTTGACGTGCGACTGTCCATTGCCGAGTACCTGGCTTCGACGCTCGGCGATCGCTTTACTCCCCCCGCGCTCCTCAGGGAGATGGTGGCGGCGGGCAAGTTGGGCCAGAAGTCCGGTGAGGGGTTCTACGCATGGGAGAAATGAACGACGACAAGGGTGGGCGTGAGTGGGGGGACATCTCTGAGCTGAAGAAAAAGAGTCAGTTGCCCAAGGTCGCGTGCTGTTTCTTGGGCTGCGTAATGCCCCTGATCGTCCTAGCCGTCATCGCGGGCATGGGTTACCAGAAGGTGAGCAGCAGTACCGACAGGGAACTTCAGTGGGCGCAACTGGAGGGGGTCCTGCCCTTCGCCGAGCGTCCCGATGATCTGACTTTGGTTTTCGGCTTGCAGTTAGATTTGTTCGACTTCGAGTTCTACCTTCTACTGGACTCCGATCCTGGCGCACCTGACCTGACGGATGTGGACCGTGTTCAGGATGATGCCCGGGCTTGGATCCTGATGCGGCTACCTGCAGAGGAGGGGTCGTTCCTCGCGGTCTCGGAGCCTTGGGAGGCTGCCGACTCCGAGGAGCCCCTGTCCCATCTGGAGGTGCAGGGCCAATCCCTGGGGGTGGGTTTCCTCGAAGATCCCAACTCGAGCCCGATCCCTCCGGGCGGATATCTGGGGGGCCGTGGAGGGGATGGGCCAACCGTCGTTGTTGAGTTGCCCAGTCCCGATCCCGATGCCATGCTTGTGCTGCTAGTCAGCGGCGTAAACATTGACGAGTTGACCGCAGCAGAGGTGATTGCCTTTCTGGACCATTTTCAGATCGGCTCCGCCCCGGGATCTGATTGACCCATGAACCAGAACACCTCCCTGACCGGCAGCCCTTCTGTTGAACAGACCGCCCAAGGCCCCGAACGTGAGTCTCTAGGGGGCATTATCGTTATGGGCTTGGGGTTGATGATGATCTTGAGCGTGGGGGTCATGGCCCTCTTTCCGACGGCTCGCGACACTGATGCGGCCTCGCTTCTGTCGGCGAGCTTCGGTATCGATGGTGGCCTGCCTTTCGGCCTAGAACCTGTCCGGGCGGTGTCTTTTGCCACGGGCGAACAACTTGTCCTGTTGCGTGATCCGGACCGCTCATCCGAGGAAGCCAACGCGCCACGCTGGCTGCCCTCCAAGAGTGGCGCTGGCTGGCAGATCCGATTCACAAAGGCGAAGGTCAAGAAGCAGGTCTTCGATTGGTCAACGATCCCCGTTGCCGAGGAGGGGCAGCCGCCGGCCGAGGCGGCGTTGGCGCTCTTCTCCTCCAAGACAGCCAAGAAGGTCGTACAGGCACAGTTCAACGGCATCCATTTTGAAGACGTGACCCAATTGCCGTTGGCGGGCAAGACGGTCCCGGTGGATGCGGGGCACCTGGACTGGGGCCAGTTCGATGCCCCCTACATTCACCTGCGCCACTACGGCCGCGACGCCACGGGCCCCGGGTTCTGGGATACTCTGCGCGTCAATCTGACGAGTGGGTCTCAGGCACGCATTCTCTATTTGCGCTGGCCTCGGGGTCAGGCGGGCCACAAGGACCACGCCCTCGAACTCCTGGCGGCCCTACCCACGGAAGAGCCGGTCTGACACGACGGTGCGCACGAGAGGACTTGTTTTCGGGCCCCTCGCTTGACGGCCAGTCGGACATGGCGAGGATGATCGGGCCTCGTTTGCGCTCCAATCACTCGCTCCCTTCAGCTTCAGAAACCAATGCTTAGCCATGCAGATAACCAAGAACGCAGTTGCACTCATTCACTACACCCTCAAGGACGATGCGGGGGAGGTGATTGACAAGTCGCAGGAGGGCACACCCATGCCCTACATCCATGGTCACGGCAACCTTATTCCCGGACTCGAGAGCGAGCTCGAAGGCAAGGCGCTCGGTGACAAGCTGAGCGTCCGTATCGAGCCCAAGGACGCCTACGGGGATCGGAACGAGGAGATAGTCCAGGACGTACCGCGTGCCCAGCTGCCCGAAGATGTGGATATCGAGCCGGGCATGCAATTCCAGGCCCAGAACGACGGCGGCATGCACGTCGTCACCGTAGTGGGCGTCGAGGAGGATCAGGTGCGCCTGGATGGAAACCATCCCCTCGCCGGCGTGACCCTCAATTTTGAGGTGGAGATCGCCGAGGTGCGGGAAGCCAGCTCCGAGGAGCTCGAGCACGGTCACGTGCACGGCCCGGGCGGCCACCAGCACTAGATCCGTTCACCGCTCCTGGCGTGCCTGGCTCATCCGGGCGGTCCATGGCGTGGGATCGGTGGTGTACCCTGTCGGCCGTGTCCAGTCTCCTGTTCGTCATCCGGGCCCCGGCGGTCGTGCTTGTGACCTTGATCACGGGTCTGTTCCTGCTCATCGCGGCTCCGATCACCCTGTTCTGGACTCGACCACGCATCGTGTGTCGGCGTTGGGCCATGGCCATGTGGGGACGCAGCGTCTTGTGGGTCTGCGGCGAGCGCCTGGAGATCGTGGGCCAGGTTCCTCGATCGCCCTACTTTCTGGTTTGCAACCACGTCAGCACGGCGGACATCTTCGTGTTGGCTGCGGCGACCGGGGGGCGCTTTGTTGGCAAAGCGGAGCTGGGCAGCTGGCCGCTGGTGGGGTGGGTCATCTCCGGCATCGGAACTATCCTGATCGATCGCTCCAGAAGGACTGCGGTTGGCGAGGTGAACAAGGTGATCTCGGCAGCCATGGCAAACGGCGAGAACGTCCTCCTCTTTCTGGAAGGGGGGATCTGTCCCGGCGACCGACTGCACCCCTTTCAGCCATCCCTGCTGCAGCCCGCCGTAAGCCTTGAGCGACCCGTGCACTACGCGCTAATTCACTACACATCGCCCGCGGGAGCAGCGCCTCCAACCGAGACCCTCACCTGGCCCTCAGATCGCAGCGCGCTGAGGCACTTCAGGGGCCTGTTCGGGCTGTGGCGTTGCCACGCTCGTCTTACGATCGCCGAACAGCCCATCTGGGCTCCCAACCGTAAGCAACTGGCGGAGGACCTGCGGGAGGTCATGGAACCCCTCTTTGAGCCTTTGGCCTAGCCGCTTCAGGTGCTAGGAGGGGTAAAGATCTCCCGGGTCGTCTCGTCACGCACTCCACCCTGCGCCACAATGCCCGGCACATTCTGCCCAAGTCCAAGCGCCCACATTCATCAGATGAAACCGACACTTCTCGCTCTCGCCGCCGTATTCACCTCCTCCTTGGCCACGGCCGGCGACCACTGGGTCGCGGATTATGACGAGGCCGTTCAGCTCGCCAAGCAACAGGGCAAGCACCTGTTCGTGGACTTCACAGGGTCCGACTGGTGTGGTTGGTGCATCCGCTTGCACGACGAGGTCTTTGATCACGACGAGTTTCTGACTCCGATGATCAAGGACTACATCCTGGTCTCGCTGGACTTCCCCAACTCCGAAGCGGTCAAGGCCAAGGTCCCCAACCCCGTGCGCAACGCGGCGCTGGCCCAGATGCACGCCATCTCGGGCTACCCGACCGTCCTGCTGATGACCCCTGACGGCTTGGTCTACGGGCGTACCGGCTATGAGCCGGGAGGACCGGAGGTCTACGTGAAGCACGTCAATGAGCTTCGCACCAAGGGCCTGGCTGCCCTGAAGGCCGTCACGGACAGCCTGGACGCCTTCGAGAAGGCCGAGGGCGAGGCGCGCGCCAAGGCGTTGATCGCCATCTTGAACCTCCTCGAAAAGGAGGGCGGGGACTCGGCGTTTGCCGGCTCCCTCGCCGCCCCCCTCAAGGCGAACTGGAAGAGTCTGACCGCAAAGGATCAGGCCAGGGCCATCGATCTGTTGAACACGGTAGGTCAGGCGGACCTGGCCACCCTTGCCGGAGCCAAGGCTCTGGATCCCAAGAACAGATCGGGCCTCTACGCCCGCTCGGTGCTGACCTACATGGAGGGCGTCACGGAGGAGACCGCCATCGTGCCCGCCCTGGTCCACCTGGATACCCTCGTCGAAACGGCGGCAAGTATCGACGCAGGTACTGCCGAGAGCCTCTACCTGTTGGGTACTTACTGGAACTCGGAGTTCGCCAAGGATCCCGCGCGCGCCAAGCACTACGCCGCCAAAGGCCTCGAGGTCACCACGGAGCCGCGCTACAAGGCCTTCTTCCAGGAGACCCTGGACAAGAAGTAGTCCGGCTCAGGAATCTGAAGCAGCTTCTCCGGGAGGTTGGACCACGTGCTGGCCGGCCTCCCGGATTCCGGTTCCCCTAATCCCGCGCCCCACGTCACCCAAGTCCATGCGCACGCGCGCGGAATCCTCCAGCATGCGCGCCACCACGCTGGGTTCGGTTGCAGCCAGATCGTTGGACTCCCCGGGGTCGACCTCAAGGTCGAAGAGCAGGGGGGCGTGCTCCTGCCTTTTCCATTCGGGCCGGTGCACGTGTAGCTTCCAACGACCCCGGCGTAGGGCCTGCAGGCGCTGGTCCTTGTAGAACGCGAGCACGTGCTCCTCGGGATCGGCCCCTCCAATCAGATGAGCGGAGAGGTCGCGGCCATCATTGGCGACGTCGCTGAGGCCGCCCGCCAGGGCTTCGATGCTGGGCTTGAGGTCCATGAATGCGAAGGGTGCCTGGCTCGTTCGGCCCGCGGGGATGCGCCCGGGCAGGCGGAAGATCAGGGGCACCCGAACGCCCCCCTCCCAGGTGGTGTTCTTCTTGCCACGCAGACCGCCCGTGGACTCGCGGCGCCAGGGGCCGTTGTCGGAGGTGAAGACCACCAGGGTCTCCTTCTCAAGGTCGAGAGCCGCCAACGCGTCAAGAATGCGTCCGACGGAATCGTCGAGCTCTTGCAGGACGTCTCCGTACAGCCCCAACTCGCTCGATCCGAGCCAGGGCTCGGAGGCGTGGATCGGGCGGTGGGGCATGGGGTGGGCCAGATACACAAAGAAGCGTTCGTCCTTGTGACGCTCGATGAAATCGATCGCGGCGTCCGTGCAGCGCCGGGTGAAGAGGGACTGGTCGGGACTGCGCTCGACCACTTCCTCGCCCCTGTACAGGGGCAGGTCCGGCGCCTGAAAATCATTGTGGGAGTAGTAGTGGGCATCCATGTCGTTGGAGTAGGGGATGCCGAAGTACTCATCGAACCCCTGGCTCAGGGGCAGGAACTCGGGGAAGTGCCCCAGGTGCCACTTGCCGATGCAGGCCGTCTTGTAGCCCCGTTGCCCGAGGGACTCGGCCAGGGTCTCCTCCAAGGGGTTCAGACCGTGGGTGGAGTAGGGGAAGAGCACGCGTTGGCCCAGCCCCAGGCGCATGGGGTAGCAGCCCGTCAAAAGGGCGGCGCGTGAGGGCGTGCACACGGCCTGGGGCACGTAGCCCGACAGGAAGCGCGTGCCCTCGGAAGCCAGCCGCATCAGCTGCGGCGTGGAGAAGCCCGTGGCCCCCTGGGACTCCAGATCTCCCCAGCCCATGTCGTCGGCCAGGATGACCACCACGTTCGGAGGGCCGCCCGATGCTCCGGACCGCGTCGGATTCTGGCAGGCTCCGGGGAGCAGGCAGAGGGCCAGCCCGCTGGCCATCCATTTCAGCATGGCTTGTGAGGATTGGGGGCGTGCCATTAATGGGCGATCAGATGAAGCTCGAACCCGGCCGCCACGCGACGCAGGGTGGAGGTGATCTGGGCGCCTTCCACCAGGCCCAGGGCATCCTCGTCTCCGTCCATCATGGAGCGCCAGAAGGGAGACATCACCGTGGTCGCCAGTCCACAGACCCCGGGGTTGGCCATGAGTGTGGCGGAGATTCGGCCCGGCTCGCTGTTCTGCTCCTTGCCGACTGCCGCGGTGACCGCGCGTACAAGAGCATCGCTGTTCAGGGCGAACACGAATGCCTCGGGCAGGAAGGCGAGGCCGAAGTTCTCGTCACTCGCCTGGTAGACGTCCACGCCGTGTATGTCGCTCAGGTCCAGTTGAATCAACTGCTCGCCCAGAGGAATGAGCTCCTCGAACGCCTCTTGAAACAGGACACCGTTGCCGAGACCCTCCATGAAGAATAACGGGAGGTCAAAGAGGTCATCGACTTCCGTGCTGTCACCCGGGTCCAGGAACACGACGGCCATGGGGCCGGTCAGCTGCTGGATAAACGCCTGCTCCAGATCCACGCCCGTCATGGCCTTGCCCGTGGCCAGGCCCTGCTCCAGGGTGTTCAGCGCCTCCTCCGCCTTCAATTCCTTCAGGACCCTGCGGCCCAGGTCGATCCCTGCCGCCAGATCGAGCCCCAAGCCCGTGAAGGCGATGGAGTCGTGGGGGATGGAGTCCGCGAGCCCCATGGGCAGGGGGCGTATGCAGTCGGCGAAGCGGCTGGCCAGGGTCCCTGACGGGACGCTGAATAGGCCGCGCATCTCCAGCCGGGTGCCGAGTTGCACGTCCAAGCTGAGGTACAGGTCGCAGGAGTCCTTCCCGAGGACCTGCTCTCTTGAGAGGGCGACCCCTGGGGGCGAAAAGTCGTCCACCATGGAGTGGATGGTCTGGGAGGCGTCGACCAGAAACTCCATCAGTCCCGCATGGCCCACCTGTGAGCGGCGCGCTACTAGAGCATGGACCAGGGGCGAGCGGTGGCTTGTCCCTAGGCCCGAGAGGCTGGACTTCAGACCCGCCAGGAGTTCTTCACCGTCGTCAGCCGTAAACAGCCCGAATGCCAGGGGATGGTGAACCAAGGCGATGGCATCGCCGGACGGCTCAAGAAAGCCAGCATCGAACTCTGACCTGTTCCGTGCCAGGACGTCCACCTGGGCTCCGAACATCACCTGGCTGGCGTGGTTGTATCCCTCGCCGTCCTTGGGCAGCCAGGCCTCCATGGCGGATTTCAAGGCCTCCGCGTTTGTGGGTGGCGTGGTCAGGAACCCGGTCAGGGTCTCACTGGAGAACATGACGCACTCTCCATTCAGCGCCAACGCGATCTCGGTCATCTTGTCGAACTCACTGGTGCCGCCTCCTACCGGGAGGGAGTTGATCATCAGGTCCTGCCCGGTGCTGGTCTGCAGGAACTGGGCCCAGCGGTTGCCCTTCATGCGGTCACGTAGCAGACCCACGTCTGAGCACATAGCCACCGCTCTCGCATCGTCTGGGACGGCGCTCAGGATGGAGGGCGCTTGGCAAGAGAGGGGAGCGAGGAGGATGGCGAGTGTGAGACTCAGCATGACTGGTGGACCTCTGGACGGACGCGGTGAATAGTGCCCGGTCCGCGTGGGTGAAGTAGGGGGACGGTGTGACCCCCCTGGGACCGGAATGAAGCTGTTTGCGCCGAACAATATACCTCGGAATCGGCTTTTCCTCGGCCGTTCGAGGCGAATCGACCCACAATGGGGGTTACAGTCGGCGCCTCGTAGGTAGTGACAGTCTCTTACAGGAGATCACCATGAATCGGATATCCAAAAAACTAACGCTCTCCACCCTGGCCCTTGTGGTCCTAGTGGCTTCCTCGTCGGCCCGTGACGGTGACGGTGACGGGGGAGGTGCATTGAGTGCCGACTGGAAGGCAACCGCCAAGAGCTACAAGCTCAAGCACAGCGCCCATGAGCGTTGGGGTTTCGTGCTCCCCGCCGAGCGGTGGCACAACGCCGACAAAGCCATCGAGCTTCCCGGCGGGATAACCTTCGAAACGGAGATCTCAGGCACCAACAAACTCGAGATCGACGCCAACGCCGACGGTGACTGCGAAGTGACCGTGCGCGGCACCGGCTTCGTCACCCTGCGTTCCAAGAACGCCGAGGGCGAGCTGGTCAAGTACTCCGTACGCCTGCGGAACACGGGTGCCAAGCGGTTCGAATGGACGACCGGCTCCAGCATGAAAGGCAACGTGGCGGGCCAGACCCTGCACGTCTTTGACCAGGACGGGAATGGCAAGTACTCGGATTGGGGCATTGACGCCGTGGTGATCGGCAGCAACAAGAGCGCCTCGCTTCTGTCCAGGGTCGTGCTCATAGGCGGCAAGCTCTACCACTTTGACGTGACCGAAGACGGCGCGGAGGTCCGCGTGGCTCCATTCAATGGCGAGACCGGCATCCTCAACGCCGTGGGCGACTTCGAGTCCAAGGGCAAGCTCACCTCGGCGGTCTTCCAGGACGGCGACACCTCCTTCTGCGTGGCTAACTTCCGAAAGGGCGTTGCAGTCCCCGTCGGCACCTACCGCTTTGTTAGCGGGCGGGTTGAGAAGGGCTCGGCCTCGGCTTCCATCCGGTCTGGCTCGATGCAGAAGTTTGCCGTGTTTGCCGGTGGAGAAACAACCGTCGAGTGGGGCGCGGACGTCACCGGCGAGTTCTCATTCCAGCAGAAGGACGACAAGGTCACCGTGCAATCAAACTTCAAGTTCTTCGGATCCGCGGGTGAGGAGTACTACGACTTCCAACCCCGAGGCAAGGGTCCCAAGATCATCATCGCCGACGCCGAGCGTGGCCGAGAAATCAAGGAAGCGCGATTCCCCGAATCGTGATGAGGCACCCAATACCTCACGTACACCGGTGGTGTGCGCCAATCCAAGGCTGTCAACGTATCCATTGAAGTGGAGACGGCCATCTTCCCGGAGATCACCCTCAACCCGCGCGGTTCCAAAAAAGTGAAGCCGACAACACCCGGCCAGGCCAAGACCAAGCGCTAGGCCCAGCCCCACTGAACGTGGGGCCGGATGAAAGACAACGAGAATCGGGGCCGTCCCTAGTGGGACGGCCCCGATTCATTTCTGCTGGAGTTGGGCTTGGGGAGCGGACTCCGCTCGGGTTGCCTTCCCCCTAGTCGAGGGCGGGGAACGGGAAGTGTTCCGAGGGCTGGTGCTCGCGGTCTGCGATGCCCATTAATCGCTTTACGACTCCTGGGTGGCGCGAGGCCACGTCAACGGCCTCCGATTCATCGGCCTCCATGTCGTATAGGGCGATGGTGGGCTCTGCCTTGAGAAGCTGGCGTCGAACGAGCTTCCAGCGTCCCGCGCGCACCGCCTGCTGGCCACCATAGGAGGGGAACTCAAAGTACAGAGCTTCGTGCTCCCGCTGGTCGCCTTCGGAGCGAAGGGTGGGTGCGAACGAGATTCCGTCTAGATTATCGGGCGCGGGCACTCCGGCGATCTCAAGCAATGTGGGCATCACGTCCTGGAAGGCGGACAGGTGTCGGGTGCGCGACGCTTCAGGCACCTTCCCAGGCCAGTTGACCACTAGGGGTACCCGAAGACCGCCTTCATAAACGCTTCCCTTCAGCCCTCGGAAGTGAGCGGCGCTCTCGAAGAAGGTGGAGTCCGTCCCACCGTTGAAAGTGGGACCGTTGTCACTACTGAAGGCCACCAGTGTGTTGTCGCGTAGGCCCAGCTCATCCAGGAGGTCGACGATCCGCCCGACGTCCCGATCCATGCGAGTGATCATGGCGGCATAGGCTGCACGAGGGGTGGGGTGGGGCAAGTAGCCTTGGTCCCCTACGTAGGGCGGGTCCTCGTCAAAGGCACCGTCGTATTCGTCGAGGGAGTCCTCAGGCACCTGGATGGCGGCGTGAGGGATGTGGAAGGGCACGTAGACGAAGAAGGGGCCGTCCGCATTGTCACGAATCCAGCCCAGAATCTCGTCGGCCATCAGGTCGTGGGCGTACTGCTTGCCGGTGAGGTTCTTCCACACGTTGCCTTCGAGGTCGACGCGTTCACCATTGCGCCAAAGATGGGTGGGGTACTGGTTGTGGGCTTGGCGTTGGCACAGGTAGCCGAACCAGTGGTCGAATCCCTGGCGATTGGGCTCGCCGCTCGTGCCCGGACCACCGAGTCCCCACTTGCCGACGGCGCAGGTGGAATAGCCGGCTGCTTGGAGCAGGCCGGGCAGCGTCGCCGTTCCCTCGGGCAGGGGTAGCTGCCCCTCTCCGTCATCGTCGCCCCAGCCTCCGATCTCAAAATTACCGCGCACGTGGGCATGGCCGCTGTGCATGCCCGTCATCAGGACGCAGCGTGCCGGGGCGCATACCGGGGCGCCAGAGTAGTGCTGCTCAAAGAGCATCCCTTCCGCCGCCAACAGGTCGATGCGCGGGGTACGGATCTTGTCCTGTCCGTAGCAGCCGAGCTCTCCCCAGCCCAGGTCATCCGCCATGAACCAGACGATGTTTGGGCGCCCGTCATGTTGGACGGCTGCACGATGGGGGGCCTGGTGGCAGGCGCTGACCCATCCGAGAATGAGGATGCTGGAGCAGGCTAGGCGTGTGTGCGTCATGCTCCGAGGATACAGCCCCCAACCCCGATTACGGCAAGAAGCCCTTCTTGTCCTTGAGCTTCTTGGGCAGGTACTCATCGATCACGAAGTTGAGTCCCCATTTGGCCAGGGCCTGCTGTTCGGCGCGGACGCCCATCTTAAGCAGAAGCTTGAGAGCCTTCTTCCAGGGCGCGTGCGATTGGAAGAAGGGGTCGTTCTTGAGCGCGTCCTTGGCTCGCTTGAGGTCGACGGCCGCGAGAGGGTGCGTGGCGTCCTCCAACTTGAAGTCCACGATATCCTGTGGCGTGACCCCCATGTAGCGCGCATTGGGGACGCAGAAGAAGCGGTTGATGTGTGCCGCGTTGCCCGAACCCACCTTGAGGGTCCGGTAGATGTTGGCGATGCCGTAGGGGTCGCAATCCACGAAGCAGTAAACCGGCATCTTCCTGGACTCGGAAAGGCGCCGTACGAAGCGCCGCTGAGCGCGGGAGGGCACCCCGCCCATGGAGACCAGGATGCACTTGGCGTCGCGCCAGTACTGATGGTCGTTGAGGCGGTTGAACATGCCCCCCGTCTCGATGGCCAGGATGAACTTGGCCTTGGTCTCGAACTCCAGGTGCTCCACGGAGCTGGGAATGGAGTAGGCCCCGGTTCCCATCTGGGTGCAGTCGATGCGGATTTCCTTGCCCGTCTGCTTGTCGCGGTCGATGACGACAAGTTCGCCAGCTAGGGCGCCGCCGTGCTCTTCGGGTCGGTAGCGCAACTGCTCGCGGGAGACCCCCTCCAGCGAGGCGAGGGCCTCGATGTCATCCATCACCGCGTCGGACTCGGGCTGCTCCTTGAATTTGGCATCGCCCCAGTTCTTGGAGATGTAGTACGCCTCCCGCTTGGTGGCGAAGTCGTCGTTCTCGATCATCTCCTTGGAGAGCGACATGAGGCGCAGGGTCTGGGCGAAGCTCTTAACGGTGTTGACCGACAGGGCGCGCGCCTTGCGACCCTTGCCCAGGGCCAGGTAGCCGATGGCCTTGCTGTAGGTGACGTTTGCGAGCGAGCGCACGGGGAACTTCAGCTCGGGGAGGATGCGCCGTACAATGGACGCCTGCACGCGCTCTGCCGTGCTGTCGATGATCTTGATCGTCTTGCGATCATCGGCGTCCATGCCCCTGCGCTTCTTGGGCTTGGTCTTGGTGGCCACGGCCCCCTTCTTGGACGCCTTCGCTTTCTTTTTTTTCTTTGCCATGGGTCAGGATTCTGATTATTGGTGGCCGACCTTCTCGGCCAGGGCGGCGACGGCCTTGGAAAGCTTGGAGATCCACAGGCTCTGGAAAAAGACCCAGGCGAACAGGAACAGCAGGTAGTAGTGGAGTTCTTCCATGGGGGTGACGCGGCGGCAGGAGCTAGAACTTGCGCGAACGGTGCAGCACGTCCTCGAGTGTCTTGACGGTCTTGTCGCGTTCCGTGTTCGTAAGGCCCAGGATCTCCTGCAGGGCGAGTCCGATGTGGGGGATGTATTTCTCGATGTACTCGCGCTTCTCGAACTCGCGCTTGAGCCGCTTGCCTTTGCGGATGTGGATGCCCAGCTGGCGGCCGCACTCCTGTAGGGCGAGCTTGACCTCCTTGATGATCTCGGGATACGAGGCGATGGCCTCCTTGGACTCCGAGGTGAAGGGCACCCAGACCGAGGCGATGTGAATGATGAGGGCCATGGGGGCGATGGGCAGGCCGCCACGCGGGTGGGACAGGCCGTAGGAGCGCCAGTTGGTCTGCACCACCGACTTGGTGATGGCGCAGCCGGACTGCTGGTACAGCAGCGGGACGCGGTTCGCGAAGCGCAACACGCGCACAGGCTCATCCGCACTGGCCACCAGCTCTTCGGTGGAGCGCTCCGCCTTGGACTTCTTCTGGATCCGTCCGCCGTCGGTGAGCTCCAGGCCTACGCCGCCGGGCTTGCCGTAGGCGATGCCCACCTCGATCTGGAACGGGTTTCCGCGGTAGACCGCCGGGGGACGCGTAACCGTGGCGTAGAAGTCGGCTTCCAACTCCTTCCTCAGGCCCTTCAGGAGCAGGTCCTCTCCGATGGGGGCGATGCAGTCGCTGGGGGGAGAGGAGATCTTCGTTTCGGCGATGGCCTCGTACAGCGCTGCGGCCTCTTCCCGCGCGATGCGCGAGGGGTAGGACTTCTCGGTCAGGTTGCTGCCCGCGGTCTTGATGATGCGCTTGGCCACGGTCGAGCCCACGCGACAGAACTCCTCCCGCAGGAATCCCGAGAGGGAGCGGCAGCTGGTGTTGCCGAGCATGGCGATAAGGCGTCCGAGCTCCACCCCGTGCGGGTGGGGTTTGATCTCGATCGTTTCCTCGGGCTTGACCCGCGTGTTGCGCTCGTAGGTGATCTCCTCCCCGATGGGCGAACGATAGTGCAGGGTCAGGTGCGGGTTGGCGATGGCGGTCTGCTTGAGGTACATGTCCACCGAGCGCATGCCCTTCTTGTAGGTGGCCTCCATCTCGATCTCGACGCGCGTCCCGTGGGTCTTCTTGGGCCACTTGATGCTCTCGCTGGAGTGGATCTCCGGCTTGTTGCGCGCGGTGTCGATGGTCAGGATGTACTCGACCGCGTCATGGCGCTTCCTCTTGGAGCGGATCACGACCGGCTTGCCCGTGGTGAGCTTGCCGTACATGCCCGCCGCCGAGATGCCGATGCCCTGCTGGCCCCGGCTTTGGCTCAGCTTGTGGAACTTGGAGCCGTACAGGAGCTTGCCGAAGATCTTCCCGATCTGCGTGTCCGCGATCCCCGGCCCGTTGTCCTCGACCGCCATGCGGTAGACCTTGTCCTTGACCGGATCGATCTCCACCCACAGCTCCGGCAGGATGTCTGCCTCCTCGCAGGCGTCGAGGCTGTTGTCCACGGCCTCCTTGACTGACATCAGGATGGCCTTGGTGGGGGAGTCAAAGCCCAGCATGTGGCGGTTCTTCTCGAAGAACTCGGCCACGGAGATGTCCCGCGCCTCGGCGGCTTCTCTCTTCTTGGGTTTGCGTTTGGCCGGGGCCTTGGCGCTCCGACTGGTTTTCTTCGAGGCCTTCCGAGAGGACTTCTTGGGCACGGTGTCCTCCAGGTCGAAAAGGGTTTCAGGGCTGGTCAAATCAGTGCATCCGGCGAGGCGTGTATGGAGTCGGGGCCGCAACCATCCCCGGCCCCCCTAGATGCGTTTTAAGGCTCCCGCCCTCACAATGCAACGAGTGGCCCACAGGTCGGTGGGCCTGGCCGCTCAGAGCGCGATGGCTCGGGGCTCCAATGCCGCGTCGCACAGGTCTAGGGCGGCGGCCCGGTCGCGGAAGGTCCACAGCGCCTGCTCCATCTCCTCGGCGGGTAGGCGATACAGGCACTCCCGGGCGAGATACTGCTCGCAGACATCCTCGGGCAGATCCCATTCCCGTGCGGCCTGGCGGGCGAGATCCAAAGCCGCCGCCTGGCCCCGTTCGGCGGCGCGCTCGAAGGCGGGAAGGTGCGGGACCGGGTTCACCCCCGGTCCAACGATCCAGGGTGCGAACACGAAGGGCAGACCCGTCTGCAGGGACCATTGCTCGGAGGGATTCCAATGGGCGAGACCTTCGCCGTGGCACTCTCGCAGCGCGGGATCGCCGATGCGCAGCCAGGCGTCGCAGGGCGCCTCGCGCGGGTCGGCGCCACCCTCCACCTCTTCGAATGAACGGGCCGGTCCGTCGGCCAGCAGGATGCGGGTCAGGGTGCGCGCCGTGCGGCTGGACGGGTCGAGCGCCACCTTGCGGACCTCTTCGATCGCCTTGCGCAGGAACAGTTGTACGCTGGACACGACCCCGCGCCCCGCCACCCCGACCTCCTCGATGTAGCTGTACCCCGGCCGGCGAAATAGTTCGATAGAGCTGACGAGTGCCACGTCGATCTCGCCGGCGCGCAGCATCTCAACGAGCAGTGCTGGAACCTCGTATCGCAGCTCGATGCCTTCTTCGTCCTCTAGCCCCAGGTCCAGGGGCCGGCCGACCAGATAGGGCACCGTGCCCACTCTCAGGGGAGTCTTCACGGGGCCAAGCTAGCAGGCCCGAGGCCACGGCGCACCTGCACCGGTTCGAGCTTCGCCCAGTTACTCGCGCCCGGCGACGATCACGGGCAGCTTGAGTTGTTTCCCGGAGCGCCAGACCTCCACGATCGTGCGATCGCCGGGGGCGACGTCGGCGATGGCTGTGCGGAAGCTGCGCTGGTCAGAAATGCGCACCCCATTAATGGTCAGAATAATGTCATTCACCTCCAGCCCGGCTTGGTCGGCGGGAGAGTCAGCCGTGACCCGCGAGATGGCGATGCGACTCACACCCTCAAAGCCCTTTGCCCTCGCAGCATCAACCAATGACCCGGCGCGCCAGGAGCTGTGGTTCTCGACGCCTAGGTAGCCGCGCTTCACCTCGCCGTAGCGCAGGATATCGTCGACGGAGCGCCGTACCATCCGGCTGGGGATGGCGAAGGCTAGGCCGTTGTCATCTTTGGTGATGGCTACGGCGGTGTTGATGCCGAGGACCTGACCGTTCAGATTGATGAGGGGCCCACCGCTGTTTCCCATGTTGATGGCAGCATCGGTCTGGATGAAGTCTTCGTAGAAGGCGATGTTCAGGTCCGAGCGTCCGATACCGCTCACGATGCCTGAGGTCACCGTGTGTCCGAGGCCCATGGGGTTGCCCATGGCTAGCACTATCTCGCCCACTCTGGCTTCGGCTTCGGGTGCCAGTGATGCGGTGGTCAATTGCTCGGCCTTGATGGAGAGCACGGCCAGGTCGGTGTCCTTGTCATGTCCCACTTCAGTGGCTTCCAGCACGCGTCCATCCGTCAGGCAGACGCGGAACTGGTCACCGCCCGTGATCACGTGGTAGTTGGTGACCACCGTGCCCGTCTTGCCATCGGATCGAATGATGACTCCAGACCCTTCCTGCAGGCTGCGCCGGCGCGAGCGGACGGTCCCATAGGTCTTGACCTGCACCACCGCCGGGCCGACCTCCTCGGCGAGCTGCTGGTAGGCGCTCGAGACGGACTGGGCCAGTGCCAGGGGGTCACTGTCGTCCGTGCGCAGGTGGTCCAGCCCCAACACGGCGGAGATCAGGCCCGTGAGGGCCACCGCGGGAACCAGTCTTCTTGAGGGTCGGTACATGTAGCTTGTCTGCTTACGGTGGGTTAGTTGGCGGAGGAGGTCCATTATGCACTTCCCTCGCGGGGGTTGCCCGGATCGGATTTTGCCCGTGTGCCACCTGCGATACCCAGTTCGATACGGTCCTGGGACGCTGACGGCCGTTAGTTTTGTGTTTTTGCAAGGATGCCCCAACTCTGGGGGGGGAATGGGACGTAGTATGGAGCTAAGGCAGCCTTCCGGTACGGCCCAGAGTGGGTCTTGCTGTGATTTCTACCTTCTTGGATCCCAAGCAGCTCACACGCCGGACGCCCGGCCCGACCACCTGAATCCCCCCCCGGGTCCGTCCCGGACTATCTGTTTACGACACCGAACCCAACCATGAAGAATCTCCTCCTTTCAATCGCCCTGACCTCGCTCGTGGCAGCCCCGTCATTCGCACAGGATTGTCCGGCCCAAGGGGCGAAGGGCACCTGCCCGGCCGCCAAGGTGGCTTCTACCCAGGATGGCAAGGCCAAGACCGTTGCTGCGAAGCAAGACTGCTGCGCCGACAAGGCCAAGGCTCAAGCTGCGGCAAAGAAAGCCACTGACGGTTGCCCCGCCGCTGGTGATGTGTGCCCCGCTGCCGGCAAGGCCGTGGCCAAGCCCGTCGCCGCCAAGCAGGACTGCTGTCCTGACAAGGCCAAGGCCCAAGCTGCCGCCAAGAAAGCTGCTGATGGCTGCCCCGCTGCCGGTGGTGATTGTCCTCACCCGACGCCTGCCGTAGCGAAGCCCGCTGCCGCCAAGACGAAGTGTTGCGAGACCAGTGCAAAGGCCCAGGTCGCCGCCAAGCAGGCCGCTGATGGCTGTCCCATCGCTGCCAAAGCCGCGGTTGCCAAGGCCGTTTCTGCCAAGGCCGCCTGTGACAAGACGCACTGTGACGGTGCCAAGGCCCAGCCCGCCGCCGCCAAGTCGGACTGCTGCGCGGACAAGGCCAAGGCTCAGCCCGCTGCCGCGAAGAAGACCTGTGACGGCGCTTCCTGCGATCAGAAGGCCAAGCCGGCCGCTACCGCCGCCAAGTCCGAGTGCTGTGCCGATCAAGCCAAGGCCAAAGTGGCCGCGGTGAAGACCGAGTGCTGCGCGACCAGTGCCAAGGCCCAGGCCGCCGCCAAGAAGGCCGCTGATGGCTGCCCCATCGCCGCCAAGGCCGCCGTTACCAAGGCCGTTGCCGCCAAGGCCGCCTGCGACAAGACGCACTGTGACTCTGCCAAGGCCCAGCCCGCTGCCGCCAAGAAAGCCTGTGACGGCGCTTCCTGCGACCAGAAGGCCAAAGCTACGGCCAAGCCGGTCACCTGGCGTGAGGTGATCACGGCTCAGCCCGGCGCCAAGTCGGACTGCTGCGCCGACGAAGCCAAAGCCCAGGCCGCTGCCAAGAAAACCGCCGACGATTGCCCCGCCGCTGGTGGCGAGTGCCCCGCCGCCGCCAAGACTGTTGCCAAGCCCGCCGCCGCCAAGTCGGACTGCTGTGCTGACAAGGCCAAGGCCAAGCCCGCTGCTGGCAAAGCCGAGTGCTCCAGCAAGAAAGAAAAGTGCACGGTGAACGGCTGAGTTCGTTTACGTAAACGAGCCCGACCCGATTCGGTGCTTCTGATCCAATAGAGCCGGCTCCCAGGGGCCGGCTCTTTGTTTGGAACTGCTCTTAGGTCCTCGTCCTACAGCCCTCCCTTCACGTATCCCCTCGGCTCAGCCAGGGTCCCATCAACGAGAAGTTCTCCGCTCTGGATAAATCCATGTAGGATTATGGAATGAGAACCCTACCCGCCTTCTGCTGTGCCATTCCTGCGCTTGTTT
>LWDU01038695.1_pt1 | contig 146391 bp, 134 predicted proteins | sample 727161 | NCBI WGS metagenome assembly LWDU01 (sample SAMN04566230, study PRJNA314399) | hydrothermal vent metagenome | isolation source: deep sea hydrothermal plume seawater | place: Mexico: Gulf of California, Guaymas Basin | collected 2004-07-11
ACCAGCGTGTTCTCCATCAAAATAGCTGGGGTTAACGAGTTCAAGTAATCGGGAATCTCCGCCACCGTGATGCCTTGTACCCCGGCCCAAGCGGCAGCTCGGTCAGGGTTAGCCATTAAAAAGTCGATCATTTTGCCGATATCACAAGCGTTTTCGCCGGTTCCGCCATAAAGACCAGTACTGCCACTGCCCACCAAACCAGAGGAAAGATCCTCAGTGGGGACGGTGATGGTGTAGTTAGCGAACGAAGGCCCAAAGGGGTCAGGGCCAGGAGCGGTAGCGGGCTGGAAGACGTAATCAGTAACCGGCGATAAGCCAGCAAATGCATCGCTCAGGGCGCTTTCTGTCGTATCGTCGCCCCCCGTGAACATGCAGGTTGCCGCAATAAGTGCGACAATAAGCACTACCGCGCCAAGGCGTACTTTCGGGTTTTCTAATACATTTCCGCCGGTTGATGCGCTTTCTCCGACTTCCATATCTTCCCCCCCCCTAGTTTGTTGGTGCTTACTAACGTAAAGTGTGGCGAGGAGAATTCCCTCGTTTTCATGGTGGCTATTGCCACACCTCTATTTTAAGCCAAATCCAGAACAAATGTCCAGGTTTTGTGAGGATTTATTGTGATTTCTAGATTTCTAAAAATATGCACTCTCCAGGACACTCTTCCGCTGCCTCGATGGTGGCGGTGACGACATCGTCGCTGTCGCCGGCTGCCAGAAAGTTGTGGCTGATAGCTATAACAAGCAAATGGAGGGCTTCGGTAAAGGCAGCTACGAATTTCAAAAGTTAACTGTCAGATGAGACACCAACTAAGGTGACTGACGTTTCTACAGTATACGCGCTTTCGTTTGTCACTGAGAAAGATCCGTCTGACTCGGAAACCTTTAACTGATTTTTGTGCACGTCTATGGTGTAGAAATAACCATGTGCATACGCCCGATAGAACCACTTGGCGGTGTGAGGTCCTGTAGTAATTAGCTCTTTATCACCACTGTACCCTGGCGCTATTATCGGCGCAAACAGTGCCTTCTCTGCAGCCACCGCGTTTTCATCAATGGTCCACCTCGCAGACATTAGCGAATCGTCTTCGGTCGAGATTATCATAAACGTTCCGTCTGCGAAAGCCGTAACAGTCGGATCCTCATCGTATTCGAGATCAGTAAAGGGGTGAGGCCCGAAGGTGTTGGTGCCATCAGGATTACTTTTGTAATACACGTGTCCGTCGGGACCACCGAGTTCAATTACAAAAACACATTCGTCAGCGTCATTGCATGCAATATCACCCTCACCAATAAACGTACTACTTACTTCTTTCGTCGACGTTATCGAAAAGTCTTCGTCAAAAAAGGTAACGTGAGGTTTAGTTCCTGTCATAGCAATGGTCTCGTGAAGGACCGCAATACCGCCGCCGGCCAAAGCTCTAAGGATACAGCTGTCCGCTTCATCATCCGGCTGTGTTGGCGGTGGAGTTGCTGCTCCGTTATCGAAGAGGTCCACTGTTGTGGACGTTCCTAAAACGTCTCCAGTTCCTATCGGCGTGATGTAAAGCTGCAAAACGCTGCTTGCCCCACTTCCGTTGCGAAGACAAGTTACCACCTCGTTGTTTTGCGTCAGCGCAGTAGCTCTCGTCGTACCGTATCCAGCATGAATGTCATGCGAGGCCAGTGTCCTCGTATCTATACTTGCTCCGCTGTCATCAAAAACTAAAAAATTCACGGCACTTGCAATGTCGTTCTCGTAGACAAGCAAGTGATTACCACTTTGAAGTGCTATCACTTGATGATCTTCGTCTTCTTCATTGACTTCTGTTGTGTCTAGTATGACGACCAAATCCCCGGTTCTTGCTCCGTTTTCGTCTAGGCTCACCTTAACAAACGAGTAATTGTCATCTGTTTCGTTTTCCCATTTCGTAAATAGATCGAAGCCGTTGGCAGTTTGTAGCAGGCTCAATTCACTCCAATACCAAACATCGTAGGGTGAGACGGGATCAAAACCCTCTAGCGCTACCACTGCATTTTCAATATCCACAGCTTGATAAACTGAAGAAAACTGCTCGGTACCGTATGTACTACCACCATAGGTAAACGTTACCTCGCTGTCGTATGCGGCTAGTTCATGCGAAAGGGTTAAGGTTTCTCCAGGTTCGAGTGTTTCGGCTAGCCTGGCTATTTGATCGCTAGCGTTTTCGCCTGCTAGCCCGGTCGCTCCGGTCGCCCCGGTCGGGGCGGTCTCTCCGGTTGCTCCGGTCTCTCCGGTTGCTCCGGTCGCTCCGGTTGCTCCGGTCTCTCCGGTTGCTCCGGTCGCTCCGGTTGCTCCGGTCGCTCCGGTTGCTCCGGTCGCTCCGGTCGCTCCGGTCGCTCCGGTCGCCCCGGTCGCTCCGGTCGCTCCGGTCGCTCCGTCCGAGCCATCCGAGCAGCCAGCGATCAAAGAGAAAAGCGAAATCACAGCGATCAAAGAAAAAAGCGAAATCAACATCACAGGTACGGACTTTTTGTTTACCATTCGTTCTTCTTTTTGTTTGATGGAATAAGCGTAAAAGATAAAGGTGTGATAATCAAACTCTATAGACCGTCGATTCCTTTGTGGAACTGTTTCATGTTCTTCAGTGTCTTTGAACCTGATGTTCCGAGTGGCTCCATGAATGTTTCAACGATGGTCAGACCGTTTGCTTTTGCCCATGCCTCACATTCAGTGATTTGATCTGTCAGCGATGCATTAGGTCCAGCACGTTTGTCGTCACTAGATTTCCTCACATAGATGGCAGCTGTTTTTTCAAAGTCTTTCATACTGAGGCTTTTGCCATGAGAATTCGACTTTGGTCCCTTCTTGCTTTTTATTTGATTTCCCTTCTGTTTTAGAAGGATTTCGTCTCGCCATACTTTCGGTCTTAAGCAGGGGCAAAGAGTAGTACAACTCGGCCTGGCTTGCCAGAGCACCCCCGCATCAGTCACGCTGCTAGCAAACAAGAGTCGGCAATGAAAGGAAACTATGAGTTTCTTAAATGAAGTAAAACGACACAATGTTGACGCTTTCGGCTACCGAATGCATGTGGCCGAAATGGGTGAAGGGCCGCTGGTGTTGTTTGTGCATGGGTTTCCCGAATCTTGGTATTCGTGGCGCAACCAACTGCCGGCATTGGCAGCTGCCGGGTACCGAGCCGCCGCTATAGACGTGCGTGGTTATGGATCGTCGGCCACCCCAGAAGGGTTCGACGCTTACCGGTTGGTGGATTTAGCTGCCGATTGTGTTGGGGTGGTTCAAGCCCTCGGTGAAACCACGGCCACCATCGTGGGTCACGACTGGGGTTCCCCTATAGCGGCTGCCGCCGCCCGTTTACGGCCCGATGTTTTTACGGCAATGGCATTACTGAGCGTGCCTTATGATGCCCGTAACGATCACCGGCCTTCCGAGACCTTCGCCAGTTTCAGCGATACCGAAGAGTTTTACATCACCTATTTCCAAAAACCGGGGCAGGCCGAAGCAGAAATAGCAAAAGACCCCCGCCGTTGGTTAGCGGGCTTTTACTTCTCAGCGTCAGGGGACTGCCCGCCACCTGAACCGGGGCAAAAATCTATGGGGTTCGTGCCTCCCGGCGGCTTGCTAAGCGACGGATTTTCTTATCCCTCCAGCCCACTGGAGTGGATGACCGACGCAGATTTAGACTTCTACACGGCAGAGTTTGCCAAGGCCGGATTTACCGGTGGGCTCAACCGCTACCGGTGCATTGACTATGACTGGGTTGATCTGCGAGCTTGGCATCATGCAGCTATTAGGCAGCCCTCGTTGTTTATTGGTGGAGAAAAAGACGGCCCCACACAATGGGGGGCGGGCGCCATTAGCCGGTATCCAGAGACTTTGCCAGGCCTTCGGGGGACCCACATTTTAGAGGGGGCCGGTCACTGGCTGCAGCAAGAAGCAGCGGAGACGGTGAACGACTTGTTACTGGAGTTCCTCGACGGGCTTTAAACGGCGACTTGAACGCACTAAGGTCGCTTATCATCTAGGGTTAGTCAATGTCGGACAACAAATCAGGAAAACTAACCCGCTCATTGGGCTTGCGCCATGTGTTTTCGCTGTCTACCGGAGCGATGCTTTCTTCGGGTCTTTTTTTGCTCCCGGGTTTGGCGGCTGCTAAAGCCGGGCCGGCCGCCATATTGGCTTATCTAATAGCGGGAGTGTTTGCCGTGCCAGCCATGCTGAGTGTGGCCGAACTTTCTACGGCCCTTCCCAAAGCGGGCGGGGCTTACTATTTTCTAGAGCGTGCTCTCGGGCCGGCGGTGGGTACGGTAGCCGGGTTCGGCACTTGGCTTTCTCTGGTACTCAAAGATGCTTTCGCCATGGTAGGCATGAGTGCTTATTTGGTATTGGTTTTAGATGTCAACACCACTTGGTTGGCCTTGGCGCTCATTGGTTTTTTTACTTTCATCAATGTGGTGGGCTCGAAAGCCAGCGCTTCGGTGCAGTTGGCCATGGTGGCGTTTGTTATTGCGGTCATGGGGTGGTTCTTGGTTGAAGGGCTTTGGGAAACAAAAGCCCGTGGTCTTGATGATCCAAACCTAGAGCCCTTCTTCACCACTGGGTCATCGGGGGTGATGGCCGTGGTGGGTTTGGTGTTTGTTTCCTATGGCGGGCTTACCAAAGTGGCTAGTGCAGCGGAGGAAGTGGAAGACCCTTCGCATCGCATTCCTTTAGGTATGGCGCTTTCGTTGGGGGTAGCCACCTTGCTTTACACTTTGGGGGTTTTGGTGGCGGTGGTGGTGGTTCCTCCGGAGCAGTTGCATCAAGATTTAGCACCTATTCACACTGCGGCGGTGGCCGTGCTGCCTCCGTTGGGGGTAGGACTTATCGTTATCGCTGCGTTGGCTGCTTTTGCTTCGGCGGTAAATGCCGGCATTATGGCGGCCGCTCGCTACCCCATGGCCATGGCTCAGGATGGCTTGTTGCCCGCCCGTTTGGGAGGCATTGGTAAGTTTGGTACCCCCACGGTGGGGGTAGTTATGACCGGTTCGTCTATTGCGGTGGTGGTCTTGATTTTTGATGCAGAGGCCATAGCTAAGTTGGCGAGTGCTTTTGTTTTGTTGACTTTGGGTTTGGTTAACTTGGCGGTCTTGGTGTTGCGGGCTTCTCGTATCCAGTCTTACGCCCCGGCTTTTCGGGCGCCTTTGTATCCGTTTACGCAGTTTGCTGGTCTTGCCGTGTCGGTGTATTTGATATGGCAGTTGGGCCCGGTGCCTCAGTTGTTTGTTTTGATAGTCAGTGTGGTGGCCTGGACGTGGCATCACTTTTACGCTCAGGGCCGCACCAAACGAGCCGGCGCTATCCGCCATGTTTTTGAGCGGTGGGGTTCCGAAGTCGATAGAGGTCTTGACCGTGAGATGAGTGCGGCCATGGCCGGCCACGGCTTGCGTGATGTTGACGACTACCACGGTTTGATCGCTCGGGCTTCGGTGTTGTCAATCCCCGAGGGCACAGATATTTCCGAGGCCGCTGATCGGGCGGCCACCGTGTTGTCGGATCAAATTGGCTTATCGCGAGAACGAGTCACGGAGCGCTTTTTAGAGACTGGTTCTTTGTGGATCCAGCCGTCAAGCGACCACCCGACGGCTACCCCTGTGGCTTTGTTCGAGGCCATTGATGACGACCAGTTAGTGATCGTGCGTTCGGCTGCTGGTATACGTATTCCGGCTGCTTGGGGGGGTTCGGGCGAACGAGTGAACGCTCTCTTCTTTTTGGCGGGTACCACGGCTAACGCGGGCCGGTCGCTTCGTTTGGCCGGCGAGTTAGCCAGCCACTTGCATACCGGGGCTCGTGAAGTGGGCGAGGCGGCGGATGAGGCATCCGTCAAGTCGGCGTTGTTGCCCGAGGCCATGATTACCCAATACACCTTGTTTCCCGAAGGCCTTGATGCGGCTTTGATCGGCAAAAAAGTGGGGGCGCTTGGTTTACCTAAAGGTGTTGAGGTAGCGGCATTGATTCGCTTCGGGGTGTCGTTGCCGGTGGAAGATGAATTGGTGTTAGAAGCCGATGACCAACTCACCTTGGTGGGACCCGCCGAGGTCATGCCCGCTCCAGGGGCGCCTATTCCTGCCTCCCGGTAGTTTTCGAGCAGGCCCAAGCAAAAGAAAGTAGAAACCGCTACGAGCGTTTCTGGCCGAAGAGATCCCACGAAGTGATTTTTTCTGCGCCCCGATAACGAGGAGCAACCCCCCAGTGGCCGGTGGGGTGACCCAAAGGAAGCAGGGCTAAGACCTCGTAACGCTCGGGGATACCAAGCAATTGACGAACCTCATCTTCGTAAATGCGGTGCAGGGTAGTCAACGAGGTGCCGAGTCCCAGCGATCGGGCGGCCAACATAAAGTTTTGCACCGCAGGATAAACCGAAGCATGGGTAGGGCCGACCGGCATGGCCCCCTCATCGTCGTAGATGGTCATATCTATGGTTGGCATAAGCACTAAAACGTGCACCGGAACGTGCTCTAGGGTTTGGGCAAGGTGCTCAGTGGCCCGATTGTTGCGTGCCCAACTTTCCCGCACCTGATCATTGGGGAATTCCTGGGGGGCGACCGCCGGGCCATAACGGTCCCACCCGCGGCGATACAGGTCAGCCAAACCGAGACGTAAAGCGGGGTCTTGAACTACCATAAATTGGTAGGGCTGAATGTTCCCTCCGCTGGGTGCTTGAACGGCGGCACGAAGACATGTCCAAATATCTTCTTCGCTTACCGGCTGCTCAGAATAACGACGCATGGCGCGGTTGGTCATGAGCCCATCAAGGAGGCCAATGTCGTTACCTTTGGAGAGTCCTGGCTGAAAGGTCATTATTTTCTACTTTCCGGTAAATTTTGGTGGACGCTTTTCTTGGAGAGCGCTCAACGCCTCGGTGAAATCTTGCGAAGCAAAGGTGACCGTTTCTAAAGCGGTAGCTAAGTCAAAGGCCGGCCCGCAGGTCTGTTTTATCCAACTATTTATAGCCTGTTTGGTGTATTGAACGGCTTGCGGGGCCCCGCCGGCCAGTCGTTTAGCCCAAGCAAGACCAGCCGTCAAACAAGCATCTGAATCGGAAGCCGTCTCAACGATGAGCCCCAAACGTTCTGCTTCGACGGCCGTGAGGGGGTCACCGGTAAGCAAAAAACGTTTCGCCAATTGTGGGCCTAGGGCCAGAGGCCAAGCAATGGTTCCCCCATCACCGGCCACAATGCCTACCTGAACATGAGGGTCGCCCAGACGAGCCGTTTCGGACATGACGGTGATGTCGGAGAGCAAAGCGATGCTGGCCCCTAAACCCATGGCATGTCCGGTTACCGCTGACACCAACGGAAGATGAAGGTCTAGCAGGTCCCAAATAATAGATTTTCCATCTAGGCGAAGGTTGGCTGCATACCCCGGCTCTGAAAAACTTGGAAACCACCCGAAATCCCCCCCGGCGGTAAAAGCTTTCTTGCTTCCGGCCAGCAAGACCGCTCGGGCCTCTCGTTCGTTGCGCAAATATTTAAACAAATTGGTGAGCTCATGATGCATCTGCTCGTCAACCTTGTTGAGCGGGTCAGCGGGGTTGTCGATGGTTACCACCAGCACATCTTGGTGGCGTTCAAAGTGAAGAAATTCAAAGTCAATCATCAGATTTCCTTGGGTGGGGGTTCGGGTAGTTAGATAGCCGAGGCTCACGAGGTAGACCAAGAATACGCTCACCAATAATATTGCGTTGGACTTCGCTGGTCCCGCCCCCGATGGTCAAGGCCGGAGAAAAAAAGTACCCCCACGGCCAAAGGTCTTCTTCCTCGTGATAGGGGTAGTGCCCATCAAGCAGTGGAGCAGCGCCGCGTAAGTCGGCCACCAGGGCCATAGCTTTTTGACCATGCCGGTCACCTAGGGCCTTACGAAGCGACGACAAAGGGCCCGGATCACCATCGGCCATTTGGGCGCTCATAATGCGCTGGTTGAGAAGTTTCAGAATGACCATCTCGGTGTAGAGATCAGCGATTCGTTGGCGCATTACCGGGCTGGGGCTGTCGAATGATCGCAATTTGTCAAGTACCTGATCATCGTTGGGGCCTAAACCCCACAACACGCCGCCTTCGGAAAGAGAAACCCTTTCGTTGGTTAAGGTGACCTTGGCCAACGACCAGCCTTGGTTTTCTTGGCCCACCAAACAGTCAAGGGGTATTCGAACATCGGTGAAAAAAGTTTCGTTGAAGTGGCGCCCTCCCGACATTTCAAGCACCGGTCGGATCTCTATACCCGGAGTGCGCATGTCGAGGAGAAAGTAGGAGATCCCTTTTTGGGGCGGGCCCTCGCTTGATGTTCGGGCCAGCAGAATACCCCAGTCGCTGGTCTCTGCTTGAGAAGACCAAAGTTTGGACCCATTTATGAGGTAATGGTCGCCATCTCGTATGGCCTTAGTTCGTAAAGACGCCAAATCGGATCCGGCCTCTGGTTCGCTAAAAAGTTGACACCACGTTTCGGTACCGGCCAACATGGGGGGAAGGAAACGTTCTTTTTGCTCTTCGGTTCCTCCGGCCAAGATGGTCGGCCCGGCCCACCCCACCCCGATGGACACGTTGGGGAGGACAACGCCGGCTGTTTGAAGCTCTTGATCAATAAGCAACTGTGTTTCGGCGCCGGCGCTGCGCCCCCACGGGTCGGGCCAGTGGGGGGCTATGAAGCCGGCCTGAGCGAGATCTTGTCGTGTGGGGGAGGGGTGAGCATTGAGCCACCCGCGAATTTCGATGCGGCGAGGATCGCTATCGGCGGGAAGTGAAAAGTCCATGTTTTTAGAGAAACGTGGTGTCGGTTTGGAGACCAAAACGAAGGCGGCCGGTTAGCTCGTGGATTCTCGGGGCAACCATGGCGTGGGTGGCGGCCACTTGGCCATCACGGATTATGCGTTGAAGTGGCTCGTTCAGATACACCGCACTTCCCCCTGCTTCTCGTTGAAGGTGAGTCAGCGCATCGGCGCACCGCTGGGTGGCGTCACAGGCAGCTAAGCGAAGGGAGCGCCGGTGCTCAACGGTGAGCGGTTGGCCGGTGAGCGCCATGCCCCAAGCTTCCCCCACGGCGTCATGCAAGAAGGCTCGAGCCGAGCGTGCGGTGGCTTCGGCAGTGGAGACTGTTATTTGCCCGGAGGCGCGTTCGGCCAGCGTTCGTCCCGAACCGGCAGGTTTTTTTTCTGTGGCCAGTTCGGCGAATCGTTCTACTGCACCATCGAGTAAGCCAACAGTTACGGCGGCGATTCCCATGGCCAGTATCCCATAGAAAGGAAATCGCCATTGCGGCCCATCCAGACGTGGGGTAGCTGTCATAAGTTGCACCCAACGGCCCTCGGGGACAAAGACATCACTTACTTGGTAATCGGTTGACCCGCTGCCGGATAGGCCAGTAACTCGCCAAGTGTCAAGGTGTTGAACGTCGGAGCGCTTAAAAAACACAAAAGGGGCGTAGAGACCATCGGCCCGTTTGATGGGGGTGTCTGTTTGGTCGACTAAAAGGGCACCCCCGCCGACCCAGGTGCAGTGTTGGGTGCCGGACCCCCAAGCCCAAGTGCCGGAGACCTGCAGGCCTCCATCAACAATTTTTGCTTTGCCGAACGGAGCAGCAAAACCTCCGGTGCAAGAATCGGCGGGCCCATAAATCTCTTGGGCGAAAGGCTCATCAAGATAGCCGGCTAGCAGGGAGGTAGTAGCAGCGATCATGACACACCATGCGGTTCCCCCGTCGTAGCGTGCCACCTCCGAAATGATGTTAAGCCCGGTGGCTACATCAACTTCTGGCCCTCCGAGGCTGGCTGGGGTGAAAAGCCGAAACAGCCCAGCACTCGTTAAATCGTCAACCACGTCTTGGGGTAACGAGCGATTATTTTCAATGCGTTGCGCTCGCTTAGCCAACGAGGGGCCGAGGTCTCTTGCTGCTTGAAAAGGGTCACCCATGGAAAGAAACTACGTGACGCTTCTTAGCGGTGCAAATTTAAGAAACGGTGACGGCACAGGAGGCTTGCCTGAAGCGAGCAGCGGTAGTGTTTACCGCTGGTGGTTCTATCCTCACGGTATGACTCCGATTGTTTATTGGCGGCCTGGTTGTGGATTTTGTATGCGCTTGATGCGCGGCATCGAAGAGGCAGGCTTAGCGGTTGAAACCCGGAACATTTGGGAAGACCCCAAGGCGGCGACTTTTGTGCGTTCGGTAACCGGAGGCAACGAGATTGTTCCCACGGTTTCGTTGGGTGACCGCAACATGGTCAACCCCAGCATTGGCGACCTTTTGGCGCTGATAAACGAACCGGGCGAGAACTAACTCAAATGTTTCAAATCTTCGTGATATGGGAACAGGCCCCACATCACGAAGATTTTGTAGAGCCTGCTCTAAAGCCGTTTAAATAAAGGGTTTTGTAGAATACTTTGAGAAAGCCCGACATGTGGGGACAGGCCCCACATCACGAGGAGGGGTAATGGCACGAGTTGAACCAGTGGCACAGGAAGCTTTGCCGCATTTGGCGGAACAATTTGTGTTGGTTGAATCGGTGATGGGTTTTGTGCCGGCCAGTATGCGGACCATGGCTCGTCTCCCTGGCTTAACCGAATCTTTCGGGGCGCTGGCTGCTGCGGCTTTTGGGGCGGGCCACCTTTCCCCTGCTCTGGTGCAGATGGTGGCTCATGTGGCGAGCAACGCTTCGGGTTGTCGTTATTGCCAGGCCCACACGGCATCCGGTGCTCACCGGGCTGGAGTGGCTGTAGAAAAAATAGCCGCCGTTTGGGAATTCGAAACTGATGATCAATTTGATGAAGCGGAGCGTGCTGCTTTGCGGTTAGCTCGAGATGCGGCAGCGGTACCTAACGCCACCACTGGTCAGCATTTTGAGGATTTGGCTAAACATTGGCCACCAGAGGCGGTAACCCAAATGGTGGCGGTGGTCGCCACCTTCGGGTTTTTGAATCGCTGGAACGACACCATGGCCACCACGCTGGAAGAAGAACCCAAAACCTTTGCCGCTCAGCACCTCACCCCAAATGGTTGGGAACCCAGCAAGCACCAATAAGAAAAGAGCCTCCGCTCTAAGCCGAAGAAGCCGGTTAGCGAGGCACTTCCAACAACGATCGCTTCGCCAAACCACTCACCGAGAGCGACCCCACAGTACGGGGTTTTAAAAGCGGTCACCGCCTTAGTGGGAGTTCATTTTTTCTGCGGGTGTGGCAGTAAGAGAGACCTAGTTTCGGCCAATCAGCCATGACAGTTGCGCATTAGCCCAAGGTGTGGCATCATCGTCCTTCGGGTGTTCCGGGGGATTTCGGCGTCGTTGCCGGAGGCGGGCATTCGTGAAACAAAGGGATTGAGATGCAGATCTCCCTCACCATTAACGGCACCGAGTATTGCGAAGAAGTGGAACCACGCACTCTCTTGGTGCATTTCATTCGAGACCAACTGGGCTTAACCGGCACCAACATTGGTTGTGATACCAGTTCGTGCGGGGCCTGCACCATTTTGGTTGATGGCCAATCGGCCAAATCGTGCAACCTGCTGGCAGTACAAGCCGAAGGCTCTGAAATTACCACCATTGAAGGCCTCGCCGGCGAAGACGGACTCCACCCCATGCAGCAGGCCTTCCATGAATGCCATGCCTTGCAATGCGGGTATTGCACCCCCGGCATGGTGTTGGCTTCGGTATCGCTGGTTGAGGAATACCCCGACCTGGACGGTCAAGGAGTAAGAGAAGGTTTAGAGGGCAACTTGTGCCGCTGCACCGGTTATCAAAATATCGTCAAGGCCGTTTTGTCGGTCGGTAAATAGGGGAGAAACAAAATGACCGTTACTGATGACACTGTCACCACCTCCGGGATTATTGGCCAACCCCGGCTTCGTAAAGAAGACCCGGCGCTCCTCACCGGTGAAGCAAAATTCATGGATGACTTGGCGCTGCCCGGTGCGCTTTGGGTTCACTGTGTGCGTAGCCCCCACGCTCACGCCACCATTGTTTCTATTGACACTTCAGCCGCTCTGGCCACCGAAGGGGTAGAAGCGGTTTATACCGGAGCCGATTTGGCAGATCTCTGGGAGGCGCCGTTGCCCTGCGCCTGGCCAGTCACCGATGACATGAAAAGCCCCGATTATTGGCCGGTAGCGCAAGGAAAAGTATGCCATGTGGGTGACATCGTGGCTGTGGTAGTAGCTAGTTCACGCTACACCTCGGCCGATGGCGCCGAAGGGGTAGTTGTTGACTATGAGGTATTGCCCGCAGTGATTTCGATAGAAGATGCCGTGACCGATGAAGTGGTGATCCATGAAGGCCTGGGTAGCAATGTTTCCTATGAATGGCCACTCATCCCTGACCCTGAAGGGGTTGAAGCGGCTTTCGCCAACGCCACTCATCACATCACCGAAACCTATGTGCATCAACGGTTGATTCCGGCGCCCATGGAACCTCGGGGGGTAGCGGCGGTGCCTTCGCCACATAACGGCGACATGATCCTTTACTCTTCCACCCAAATCCCGCACATTTTGAAAGTGATGGCCGCCCTCACCGCAGGTATTCCCGAACACAAACTGCGAGTAATCGCTCCTGCAGTGGGTGGAGGGTTCGGTTGTAAATTGGGTGTCTATCCCGAAGAAATTATTTGCTTGACGCTGGCCCTGCGCCATGGAGTACCAATTCGTTGGACCGAAGGCCGTACCGAAGCAGCTACCGCCACCATTCAGGGGCGGGCGCAACGCCAAACCATTGAGCTGGCGGCCGACGAAAACGGCAAACTTCTGGCCGTTCGAGCCACCTTGTTGGCCGACATGGGGGCTTACTTACAGCTAATCACCCCCGGAGTGCCGCTGTTGGGGGCCTTTCTTTTCCACGGCCTTTACGACGTGCCGCTTTATTCGTTTACTTGCAAAAGCGTGTTTACTAACTTGACCCCCACCGATGCCTATCGTGGTGCTGGGCGACCAGAAGCCACTTATGCCATTGAGCGGGCTATGGATGTTTTGGCTCTTGAGGTGGGCGTCGGCCCCGACGAGATTCGGTCACTTAACTTCATCCCCACCGAGAAGTTCCCCTACGACTCACCGGCCGGACTGGTTTTTGACTCGGGCGACTACCAACCCGCTTTAGACCGTGCCAAAGAACTCATTAATTGGGAGGATCGCCGGGCCGAACAAGCCGAGCGCCGAGCGACTGGATCAAAAACTCATCTTGGCTTAGGTATCTCTACCTACGTTGAAATGTGTGGCCTCGCCCCGAGCCGGGTATTGGCATCACTGAACTACGGCGCCGGTGGTTGGGAATCTGCCACCGTGCGCATTCTTCCTACCTGCAAAGTTCAGGTGGTCACTGGCGCCACCCCCCACGGCCAAGGACACGAGACCGCTTGGTCCATGATTGTCGCTGACCGTTTGGGGGTGGACCCAGATGACGTTGAGGTGTTGCACTCCGACACGGCCATTTCACCGCTGGGGTTGGATACGTATGGCTCTCGTTCTTTGTCGGTCGGGGGTACTGCTATTTGGATGGCTACCGAAAAAGTGGTGGAAAAAGCGTCGCTTATTGCTGCCCACATGCTTGAAGCCAACGCTGACGACCTTGAGTTGGCCAACGGCGTGTTTAGCGTAAAAGGTACCCCGGGGGCTGAAGTTCCTTTAGCCGGCGTGGCCTTTGCCGCCTTTACCGCCCATGATTTGCCCGATGGGTTAGAACCCAACCTGCAAGCCGAAGTCACTTGGGACCCGCCAAACTTCACCTTCCCGTTTGGGGCACATATTGCTTTGGTGGAGATTGATGAAGAAACTGGTGAGGTTGAGATCATCGACTATGCGGCCGTTGATGATTGCGGCAATCAAATCAACCCCATGATTGTCGAAGGCCAAGTACACGGCGGCATTGTGCAAGGCATCGGTCAAGCCCTTTGGGAAGAAGCGGTTTATGACGAAGACGGGCAGTGCCGATCTACCAACTTAGGTGACTATTTGGTGCCGTCGGCCGCCGAAACGATCGACATGAAACTTGACCATACAGTGACCCCATCGCCTACTAACCCGTTGGGGGTTAAAGGTATTGGCGAAGCGGGGACCATCGCTTCGACCCCGGCGGTGATGAACGCCGTGGTAGATGCTTTACGGCATCTCGGGGTGACCGAAATGGCTATGCCAGCATCACCCATGCGGGTGAGGCGAACTATTGAGGCCGCTCAAGGAGGTGTGTCATGATCCCCGCCGCCGTTGGATACATCCGAGCCGACTCTGTTGAAGCAGCGATTGCTGCGTTAGGGGAGCACGGTGATGAAGCCAAGTTGCTGGCCGGTGGTCAGTCGCTGATTCCTTTGATGCGCTTGCGGTTAGCGGCGCCTTCCATGCTGGTTGATGTGGCGGGCATCACTGAACTTTCTGGTATCTCCATTGAAGGCGACACGGTGTCCATTGGAGCCATGACCACCCATAGTGTTCTGGAGCATTCAGCAGAACTCGCCGCGGTTTGCCCGTTGTTGGCTCATGTGGCTTCGGTGGTGGGTGATCCGGCCATTAGGCATCGAGGAACACTTGGCGGTTCGTTAGCTCATGCCGATCCGGCTTCGGACCTGCCGGCGGCCGTGTTGGCGCTGGGGGGGACTCTGGTGGCTTCGGGGCCAAACGGAACCCGTGAGATACCAGTCACTGAGTTTTTCACCGGTTTTTTTGAATCCACTTTGGCTGATGATGAAATATTGACGGAAATTAAGGTGCCGGTTTCTACCGGTGGTTGGGCTTATCAAAAGTTCAACCGGCGAGCCCAAGATTGGGCCATTGTGGGAGCCATGGTGGCTGAGGGTGGCGCCGGGGTTGCTTTGGTCAACATGGGGGCGACTCCGTTGCGGGCTGGAGGGGTTGAAGCGGCGGTGGCCGGTGGAGCGACGGCGGCCGATGCGGCGGCCAGTGCACCAGACGGCACAGACCCTTCTTCAGACAACAATGGGGATGCTGCTTACCGTGAACATTTGGTTCAAGTGCTGACTGGTCGAGCGTTACGAGAAGCGGGTGTCGCTTGATACATCGCCTTTTTTAGTTTCGCTGGGTTTTGCGTTGCTAGCCGGGGCTTGTACTACAGAAGGGAACGTATTTTCTCTGGGTGTCGGTCAGTGTTTTGTTGATGACGTTGGGGCGGTTGATGTTTCCAATGTTGGCATTGTGGACTGCACCGAACCGCATCTCAATGAAATATTTGCTTTGCCAGAATTACCTGATGGGGATTTTCCTTTGGTGACTGTGGACGAAGACTCAGCGATGCTGTGTTTCGACAATTTCAACAGTTATGTAGGTGTTGATTACTCGTTTTCCATCTACGAAGTAGGTTTCTTGCGGCCTTCTCAAGAGACCTGGGCCGAGCTTGACGATCGAGAAGTGGTGTGTTACCTGTTTGACATGAACGGTGAAACCAAAACAGGTACGGCACGTGCTTCTGGGCGTTAAGGCCCACCGGGAAGCGATTCGCACGGCTCACCGTCACCGTCGCCATCTAAGCGGCTGACATCGCCGTACCACGGAGCATAAGTTTCGTACCAAGCTAGTGCTTGTTGATAGGTGGCAAAGTCACTGCAGTTCATGGCGTTGCCCGGGTTGGCGGGCTGGCTGGTTTCGGACGGGATGGTTGAGGTGCTGGTGGTTGGTCCGAGTTCAACAGGTTCGCCTAAGTCGATGGGTGGGCCGAGGTCTATGACGGCTGGGGTTTCGTTCAGCACCGTCGGTTCGCTTGAGCAGGTGGCCAGCATGTCTTCTAAAGCAACCAGTTCAGTGGCTGTCACGGTGAGCGACCAGCGAATTTTTATGTCGGCCCAAGTGTCGGCATAGGTACACCAGTAACTGCTGTCTGGAGGGCGCCAATCTTCTGGCCCTCGTGACCCTTTGGACCGGTTAGCAGAAGCCGACACGGCAATAAGATGGCTGGGGTCAGAAAGGTCGTTGTAATAACGCTGCTTGGTGTCGGCGCCCCAAGCCCACCCACCTGAACGGTGCGCATTGGCCAAAGGAACAAAATGGTCAATATCAAGGTCGCTCGGGTCGGTAAACCATGTTCCGGTAAAGGCCCCAAACCAGCTTCCCCCAGCGATCAAACACCCGCTGTCGTTAAGAAACACTGAGCTGGCCGACTCCAACATGAGTACTTCATGACGGGTAGAGAGGCAATCGCCATCGGTGTCGACCCACCCCGGCCCCCAGTGGTCGCGGTCATAAGAAACGGGGGGAGGGGCTTCGCTGACCACTAGTTGACTGAGGAGGCTTTCTGTCCAATGGGGCACTGGCCCAGTGGGGGGAGCGGTGGTGGCGACCAACCCAACGGTGGTCGGGGGTATGACAACAGCAGGTACGGTGGCGGTGGCAACCGGTGGGGCCGTAGTTGCTGGGGTGGTTGTGTTGGCCGGGGCGGTAGACATCGGGGCCGCGCTGGTTGAGGTTGTAGTTAGAACAAGGGGGATTGTGGTGGTTAGTGCTTGCCCCGCGCTTTGGCGCGTGGGTTCAGAAGGGCTGGCGCAGGCGGCCCCAAAAACTATGAGCGCCACCATGCTGGCCCGCAGGGGAAGTGCGGTCATGCCCCCATGATGGCTTATTAAAGAGAAAAAGTCACCCCACTAAGTAACTCATGGCCTTGGTGTGCCAAGTCATCCGCCCAGTTTGCGCTTCTCTGGCGTCGACCCGGTTCGCTAAGGCGATGCCGGTGTTCATGCCTAGCCAGCGAAAAGGTTCGGGTTCCCATGAGCGTGATTTATGTCCGACCCAGGGCAGGCGGGGCACCGTGACCGGTGCTCAAGATACGACCTTGTCGGACCTCCACCCGTCGGGGGATGGCTGGGCGGGGTCCATGCTATGGATAACCCCGTTGGTGAAAATGGTTGATTCGGCGGTCATTTGAGGAAAGCCTTTTTGACGCAGACAATAGAAATCATCGCTAACCCAAGTAAATTTGACTGATTCCGTTGCGCTACTGGCGCGATAGCAACGGAATCAGTAGTATCAGTCATGTTCGGAGACTAGCCCCTTCTAATTTTTTGCACCAAAGAGAAAGAAAAAGTATGCCCATCACCGATCATCAAGAATTAGTAGAAAAAGCAGAAGCACACCTTTGGGGCCACTTCACGGTACTCAACAATTCGGTGGACGGCATGCGGATAATTGAACGCGGCGACGGCTGTTACCTTTGGGACACCGAAGGTAACCGATATTTTGATGGCCTTTCTGGCCTTTTCTTAAGCCAACTCGGCCACGGCCGCACAGAGTTGGCTCGTGCCGCGGGTGAACAAGCAGCCACTCTGGGGTACTTTCCCATCTGGACTTACGGCCACCCCACCGCTATTGAACTAGCAGCCAAACTTGCTGAACTGGCACCTGGTGACATCAACCGGGTGTTCTTTACCACCGGTGGTTCAGAAGCCGTGGAGTCTGCCTGGAAGCTCGCTCGACAATACTTCAAACTTAAAGGCGAACCGGAACGCACCAAGGTGATAAGCCGCAATTATTCTTACCACGGCACCACCATGGGGGCGCTGTCAATTACCGGCTTAGATTCCATAAAAACTATGTTTGAGCCGCTGGTTCCTGGAGCCATAAAAGTTCCCGAAACCAACCACTACCGTTGCCCCCTTTGCCAAGACGAGCCTCATTGTTCCCTGCACGCTGCTGATGCCATTGAAGAAGCTATTTTGGCTGAAGGGCCCGAAACCATTGCTGCCGTTTTTCTTGAACCAGTACAAAATGCTGGCGGTTGTTTTGAACCCCCTCCCGGCTATTTCGCTCGGGTAAGAGAAATTTGCGACAAATACGGTGTGTTGCTGGTTTCCGACGAAGTCATATGCGCCTTTGGTCGCCTCGGCTACATGTTTGGTTGCCAGCGCTACGACTACCAGCCCGACATGATCACCACCGCTAAAGGCCTTACCTCGGGTTACTCGCCGTTAGGTGCTTTGCTGGTCAGCGATAAAGTATCGGAGCCTTTCGTCGGCACCGGAGAAGCTTTTTTGCATGGCATCACCTTCGCTGGCCACCCCGTGAGTTGTGCGGTAGCCCTGGCCAACTTGGAGATCTTCGAAAAAGAAGACATTTGCGGCCATGTACGCAACAACGAAGAGGCCTTCCGGGCCTCGTTAGAAGAACTCACCGATCTGCCCATCGTGGGTGATGTGCGAGGCGCTGGCTACTTTTATGCCATCGAGTTAGTAAAAGACCGAGCCACCCGGGAGTCGTTTAGTGATGCCGAGCGTGAGCATTTACTACGCGGGTTCTTCTCTAACCGATTGCTTGAACTGGGGCTTATCTGTCGAGCCGATGATCGTGGCGAACCGGTTATCCAACTCTCTCCGCCGCTTATCTCGGGCCCAGATGATTTTGCGTTCATCAGCACCACCTTGCGTCAGGCCCTCACCGAAGCCATGGCCGAAATGGAACGCTGGTCAAATGCCAGATAAAAGCGGCGAAATATTTTCACTTGATGAGATAGATAAAGCCATCATTGGCGAACTCCAAGTGGATGGCCGCATGGCTTTTTCTCAATTGGCGCCCAAGGTAGGGCTCTCGCAAGCAGCAGTACGCCAACGAGTAAACCGGCTCACCGAACGCGGGGTTATTCAAATAGTGGCGGTAACCGACCCGTTGAGTTTGGGCCTCACCACCCAAGCCATGGTGGGGGTCACTGTTTCGGGCGACGTGCGCCAAGTGGCGGCAGCCATCGGGGCCATGGAAGAAGCCGAATACGTGCTGGTAACAGCCGGCCGTTACGACGTGTTAGCCGAAGTGTTGTGCGCCAACAACGAAAGCCTGTTGGCTTTAGTCAACGACCAGATTCTCGGGCTACCCGGAGTTACCGGCACTGAAGTTTTCTCCGTCTTGCGTATGGAAAAAATGACCTTCAGTTGGGGAACCGGTTGAGTTTTTCGAAAAAAACCGTTAAACAGTTTTTGCTGCTTCGGCCAAGGCATCAATCATCTTGCCGATTTCCTCATCGGTGATAACCAGCGGTGGGCAGATAGCCAGGCAAGTGCCCATAGGGCGCATAATGACCCCATTGGCCATCATGGCGTTACGCAAAGGCACGGTATCTCGGTTGAGTTCGGCGGCGTAGACGGCACCCATGCCTCGCCATGAATCAATGAGCCCGTCGCTAGCCAATGCAGCCAACCCTTCTTGAAGTTTTGCTCCAATATGGTCGGCCCGGTCAACAAGACCTTCACGTTCCATGATGTTGATGTTGGCCACGCCAGCGGCACAAGCAGCGTTGTGGCCGGAATAGGTGTAGCCGGTACGCAACAGGTAGCCCGGTTCTGAAAGCTCTTCTGAGAGTTCTTGAGAAACAATGACCCCAGAAAGCGGCAAGTAGCCCGAGGTTACGCCCTTAGCGAAAGTCATCAGGTCAGGAGTAACGCCAAAGGTTTGTGCCCCAAACCAAGAACCGGTTCGGCCAAAGCCACAGATTACTTCGTCAAAAATAAGCAACGCCCCATGCTGGTCGCACAAGCGGCGCAAGCCTTCGAGGTAGCCGTCAACTGGTGGGTACACCCCGCCGGCCCCTTGCACCGGTTCAGTTAAAACGGCAGCGATGCGGTCACCGTGTTCGGCAAACAACGAGGCGGCCGCTTCAAGATCGTCGTGAGGAACCTCCATGAAATGAGGAACCAAATCGCCCCAGCCTTCTCGGTTTAAAGCGATGCCCTGCGCTGAGGTGCCACCCCAGTTGGTGCCGTGGTAACCGTTGGTGCGTTTAACAATAATTTGCCGGTCACTTTGCCCGCGGTTTTGCATAACCACCCGAGCAATCTTGAGCACGGTGTCTACCGCTTCCGAACCAGAACAACCCAAAAACACGCGCCCATCAGGGTGGGGGGAGCGTTCAGCAATCATGTCTGCTACCTGACGAGCCGGATCGTTAGTAAACGGAGCAAAAGTGTTGTAGCCGTGAATCTGGTTCATTTGATTGGTGACGGCGTCGACAATCTCGGTGCGTCCGTAACCTACCTGGCAGAGCCAAAGGTTGGCAATACCATCGATGTACCCGTTGCCCGCCTCGTCGTAAACAGTAGAACCCTCACCGCGGACGATGTTGATGTAATCACTTTCATCTTGGGCTGCTAGGGAAAAGGGGTGAAGTAGTGCTCCGCTCATTCGTAAAGTCTCCTCAATGGTTCGGTAGGCACACCAGGGCGTACCCGTTTATGATCTTCGGGTTGGGTTAACACCGTCCCGATTATTAGCAGTACGGCCATAGTAATGACCGTGACGGTCCACGCAATAGTGTCGCCGCTCATCCCATAAATAAAAGCAATGGTTAGCGAAGAAATAGCACCGGCGGCTACCTCAACGGCGCTGAGCAAGCCTTGAGCGGCCGCCTGGCGTTCTTCGGGTACGGCGGCCGAGGCCAACATGGGAATAGTCGGGAAGCCAAAACCTTCGATTACTGAGGTAAGGGTGGTGACGGCCACCAGCCACCACACCCCGGGTACCAAACCATAGAAAAAGATAATGATTACCATGCCGGCCATGGTGCCCACCGCCCAACGGCGCGCTCCGTAACGTTGGGCCAGAACCCCACCGAGGGGCGAAAGAAGCGGCATGGGAAGAGCAGCCAGCGTTAAAGCAATACCGATGGTGGTTTGGTCAGCGCCGCGGAAGTCCATTTCGAGTATCCACACCGATTCAAAAGCTCCGATGAAAACAAAGTAAGCGGCGGCCATAACGAGAGCGCCAACGAGCCGGCGAATACGTAAAAGCCCAGAGAGACCAAGACGCTCGGTGTCTTGGGGAGCGCTGTCTGTTTGTGCTTTAAAAGAAGCAGGGAGCAAAAGAAACAAAAATGCCGCTAAGGCCCAAAAAGAAGCACGAAACCCCGCCACTGCAGTAATGCCGGTAACCAGCAGCGGAGACACCATAAATCCCGCCACATCGAAGGCCCCTAAGCGGCCCAGATTACGGCCCAAGTTCTTGGGGTCGGCCACAATAACGGTACGGCGCACTGCCGGGCCGCCGGTGCCCAAAGCAAAACCATAAAGCGAACGACCCAAAACGTAATGCCAAAGTTCGTCTCCTACCGCCAAGGTCACTAAAGAAAGCCCACCCAGAATTAAAGATGTTCGCAACATAAGGGGGGCTCGCCCTCGATCGGCCAAGGGGGCCATCAGTAAACTGGCCACGAAGGCCGTAGCGAAGCCCGAAGAGATAGCTAACCCGATGCCGAAGTTGGAGAACCCCAACTCATTTTTAAGTTCGGCCAACAACACCACTACCCCACCTAATCCAGCGGTGAGGCCAAACAAAATCAAATAGTAAGGAGCCAAACTCGGCCCGGAACGCTCGGCGGTGGCCATAACTAGTCTCGGTAAACCACGCCGGGCATGACGCACAGCATTTCGTACAACAAGTTGGCGCCCGTCAAGCTCGTTAAGCCCGAAGTGTCATAAATAGGAGCCACCTCCACCAAGTCACAACCCACCAGGTTCAACCCGCGACAACCGCGCACAATCTCTAACGCCTGCGGCATGGTAAGCCCACCAACCTCCGGGGTGCCAGTACCCGGAGCAAACGACGGGTCTAACCCATCAATATCGAAACTTACATAAACCGGGCCATCGCCCACCTGCTCTCGCACCTCGGCCATCAGCGGGGTCAAACTTTTGTGCCAACACTCTTCAGCTTGAACCACACGAAAGCCCTGTTTGCGAGACCAGTCAAAATCTTCAGCGGTGTAACCGGTACCCCGCATGCCGATCTGCACTACCCGAGAACAATCCAACAGGCCCTCTTCTACCGCCCGGCGAAACGGGGTGCCGTGAGCAATCTTGGACCCAAACATGGTGTCGCTTATATCGGTATGGGCATCAATATGTATCAACCCCACCGGCCCATGCTTTTTGGCCATAGCCCGCAAAATAGGCAACACAATGGTGTGGTCGCCGCCCATGGTGGCAGTAATCAAATCATGAGTCAGCAACTGGTCGAAACGTTTTTCAATAGCGGCGATGGCTGCTAAAAGGTCAAAAGGGCTCGAAGCCACATCGCCGATGTCGTCAATGCGTAAAGAGTCAAAAGGAGCCGCCCGAGTGCCCATGTTGTAGGGCCGCAAGAGCACCGACTCGTCACGGATACCTCGTGGGCCAAAACGAGCGCCGGGTCGGTTCGAGGTGCCGATATCAAAAGGCACCCCTACCACAGCAATGTCCAGGTCTTTGGGTTCGCTCTGGCCAGGCAAGCGCATGAAGGTAGCGATGCCCCCGTAACGAGGCATTTCATTCCCGCCCAAAGGTTGAGGGTTTGTGTTATCAGCCATGGCTTCTCCAACGGGTTACTGAAAGGCAGTCTGCCACAAAGATACGGTAATGCAGGCATCGGATTCCTATGGCAGACTGCGAACCTGAGTGAGAGGATTCTGGTGAGCGACAAATTTCAAGAAGCGACAAAAAAAGCCCAAGCAGTAACCGAAAAAGGTGCTGAGCGTTTAGCCCGTGACGCCAAACTCCCCGTGCGAGAGCGTGTCGCCTTGTTGTTCGATGAAGGGACTTTTATCGAAGACGGTCTGCTGGCCAATGCCTTGGCAGAAAATCTGCCGGCCGACGGCGTGGTAACCGGAGGAGGGCTAGTAGAGGGACGCCCCGCCTTGGTGGTAGCTAACGACCCCACAGTAAAAGCCGGCTCCTGGGGGGCACGGACCGTCGAAAAAATTATTCGCCTAACCGAAAGAGCGTTAGAAACTGACCTGCCGATCTTCTGGTTCATTGACTCCGCCGGGGCCCGCATCACCGACCAAGTAGAACTCTTCCCGGGCCGCCGAGGAGCGGGACGCATTTTTCACAACCAAGTGGCTTTATCGGGCCGGGTGCCGCAAATCTGTTGCCTGTTTGGCCCCTCAGCAGCTGGCGGAGCGTACATTCCGGCTTTTTGCGACGCCGTGATCATGGTAGAAGGCAACGCCTCAATGTATTTGGGGTCACCGCGCATGGCCGAAATGGTGGTGGGCGAACAAGTCACGCTAGAAGAAATGGGCGGGGCCCGCATGCACGCCACCGTTTCGGGCTGCGGCGACAACTTGGCCGTCGACGACACCGATGCCATTGACCAAGCACGCTGGCTGTTCTCTTACCTACCCACCAGTTGGGAAGAGGCCCCACCGGTCGCCGCCCCCGCCGAACCGGACACCCCGCTCACCGCTCAGACCATCCCCACCGACGACAAAGAGGGCTACGACGTACGGCGGGTAATTAAAAGCCTGGTAGACGCCGACACGTTTTTCGAGATCAAGCCGCTCTTTGCCCCCGAACTCGTCGTGGGTTTTGCTCGCTTGGCTGGCAACACCGTGGGTTTGGTGGCCAACAACCCGGCAGTAACCGGCGGTGTACTTTTCGTAGACTCAGCCGACAAAGCGGCCCGTTTCATTTGGTGGTGCGATGCTTTCAACGTGCCACTCATCTACCTCGCCGACGTACCGGGGTTCATGATCGGCACCCAAGTAGAACGCCAAGGCATCATTCGTCACGGCGCCAAAATGATTACTGCGGTGTCAGAAGCCACCGTGCCCACCGTGTCGGTTATTTTACGCAAGGCCTACGGCGCAGGGCTTTATGCCATGGCTGGCCCCGGGTTCGGGCCCGATGCCTGCCTGGCTTTGCCCACCGCAGAGATCGCCGTAATGGGCGCCGAAGCTGCCGTAAACGCCGTGTATGCCAACAAAATTGCCGCCATAGAAGACCCACAAGAACAAGAAGACTTTATTGAACAACGGCGCAATGAATACGATGAAGACGTCGACCTGATGCGTCTCGCTGCCGACCTGGTCGTAGATGCGGTGGTGCAACCCGAAGACCTGCGCCGAGAACTTATTTTGCGCTTGGCCCTGGCGGCCAGCAAAGACCGCCACTTTTCACGCCGCCGCCACGGCGTCCCCCCGGTATAAGGAGCAGCCATGCTGGAGTTCACCGAAGAACAAGAATCATTTCGCCACGTAGTGCGAGAGTTCGCCGAAGCAGAAATACGCCCCCACGTTGAAAAATGGGACCGCGACCATATTTTTCCCACTGACACCGTGCGGGCCATGGGCGACCTCGGCTTGTGCGGCATCATGTTTGACGAAGAGTGGGGAGGCGCCGGCGCCGGTTTGACCACCCAGTGCATCGCCATTGAAGAAATTGGTCGAGTGGACCAGTCCATGGGCATCACCTTGGAAGCCGCAGTTTCGTTGGGGGCACGCCCCTTGGCCGAATACGGCACCGCCGATCAAAAAGCAGAATGGCTGCCCGATCTCGTGGCCGGGCGCCGGTTAGCGGCCTTTGGTCTCACCGAACCCGACGGCGGATCTGACGCTGGGGCCACCGCCACCCGAGCCGAATTAGTAGACGGCCATTGGGTGATAAACGGTGCCAAAACATTTATCACCAATGCGGGTACCGACATCACCTCGTTGGTCACGGTGACCGCTCGAACCAGCGAGGGTATCTCGTCCATCATTATCCCATCGGGCACCGAAGGCTTTATTGTTGAACCTCCGTATCGCAAGATGGGCTGGCACGCCTCAGACACCCACGGGTTGGTGTTCAACGACTGTGTGGTGCCTGAAGCCAACTTGTTGGGTAAACCCGGCCGAGGGTTCGCTCAGTTTTTATCCACCTTGGATGACGGCCGGGTGGCTATTGCTGCGTTAGCCGTTGGCCTTATTTCCGCTTGCCTTGAAGAGTGTGTGGTTTACGCCAACCAGCGTAAAGCTTTCGGTAAAACCATTGGTTCTTATCAAGCGGTGGCCTTTAAATGTGCCGACATGGCCACTTCGTTACATACCGCTCGCCTCGCTACCTACCATGCAGCCGGGTTGCGTGATGCGGGTCGGCCTTACAAGCGTGAAGCCGCTATCGCCAAGTTGCATGCCACCGAGGCGGCGGTTACTGCTACCCGAGAAGCTACTCAAATCTTTGGTGGTTACGGTTTCATGGATGAGACTGCTGTGGCACGCTATTATCGGGACGGTAAGATCTTAGAAATTGGCGAAGGCACCAGCGAAATACAGCGTATGGTGATTAGCCGGGATTTAGGACTTGGTGAATCCGCCTCAAAGTAACGAGGTGGTGTAGAGAAAAGATATTTAGAAGTGAGTGAAAGTGAATACGGGCTGGCTGCCTTACTTCGCGAGGCTTACACGGCTTCTGCTCTTTTGCCTCTGCGTGACCGCATGCCTGAAGTCAGCGTGGCCGCCGCTTACCGCATCCAAGACCTCAACACCGCTTGGTGGGTAGCCCAAGGCCGAGAGCCAGTGGGACGCAAAATTGGTTTGACCTCGCCAGCGGTGCAACAACAACTCGGCGTTGACCAACCCGACATGGGGGTGTTATTTGCCGACACCCAAGTAGCCGATGGCGCCGCCGTCGATCTCAACGGCTATTTGCAACCCAAGATTGAAGCTGAAATAGCTTTAGTTCTCGCCCACGACCTTGAAAACCCTGCCCCCACGGTGGCCGAAATAGAAAAAGCAGTGGACTACGTGGTGCCGGCTATAGAAATTGTGGACAGTCGCATTGCTGACTGGGACATCAAAATCTATGACACGGTGGCCGACAACGGTTCTTCAGCCGGGTTCGTGTTGGGCAGCACGCCCAGAGCACTCGGCGAACTTGATTTGCTGCTGTGTGGCATGAAAATTACCTGTGGTGAGGAAATTATTTCTTCCGGTGTCGGAGCCGCCTGCTTAGGTCACCCGCTGAACGCTGCCGCGTGGCTCGCCCAATACCAAGCCAGTACTGGTGTGCCTTTGCGAGCGGGAGAAATTGTGTTGACCGGTGCTTTGGGGCCTATGGTGGTCGCCGTCGCTGGTGAAACCTATGACATAGATATCAACGGGGTAGGAGAGGTAAGCGTGAGTTTTCAATGAGTGAAGTAGCAGCCAAAGTGGCCATCATCGGGTCGGGCAACATTGCCTCTGACCTGATGATCAAAATTAAGCGACTCTCAGAATCTTTGGAGATGACGGCCATGGCGGGCATCGACCCGGAGTCCGATGGCTTAGCCCGCGCAAAACGCATGGGGGTGGCGACCACCAGCGAAGGGATCGACGGCCTAGTGGCTTTAGATGAGTTCGCCGATATCTCGCTGGTTTTTGATGCCACCTCAGCCGGGGCACACGCCCACCATGCCGCAGTGCTGGCCACCCACGGCAAACAAGTAATCGACCTCACCCCAGCGGCCATCGGCCCGTATGTCGTGCCGCCAGTCAACCTTGATGTCAACCTTGAAGCTCCCAACCTCAACATGGTGACCTGCGGCGGACAAGCAACCATTCCTATGGTGGCTGCTTTGGCGGCTCATGCTGAAGTGCATTACGCCGAGATCGTGGCTTCCATTGCTTCACGCTCGGCTGGCCCCGGTACGCGAGCCAACATTGATGAGTTCACCGAAACCACTTCGCGGGCAATAGAAAAAATAGGCGGCGCCACCCACGGAAAAGCCATCATTGTGTTGAACCCGGCGGAGCCACCGCTGACCATGCGCGACACCGTGTTTTGCCTTACCGGACCCGGCGACCAAGGAGCGATGCGTCAAGCGGTGGAAGCCATGGTGGCCGATGTGCGAGCTTACGTGCCCGGCTACCGGCTTAAACAAGACGTACAGTTTGAAGCTATTGAAGAACCTTTGTTGTTGCCGGGTATCGGCACGTTTAGCGAAGGCTGGAAGGTCACGGTGTTTTTAGAAGTGGAAGGCGCCGCCCACTATTTGCCTTCTTACGCCGGGAACTTAGACATCATGACCTCGGCGGCTTTACGCACCGGTGAACAAGTAGTGGCGGCCCGAAAAGGAGCATCCTCGTGACTGTCGTTGACCGTCTTTACATCTCTGACGTCACCTTGCGTGACGGCATGCATGCCATTAATCATCAATATGACCTCGACACTGTGCGGTCTATCGCCGCGGCGCTTGATGCCGCCGGGGTGGACTCCATTGAGATCGCTCATGGTGATGGCTTAGCCGGGTCAAGTTTTAACTACGGCTTTGGCCTGCACACCGACGCTGAATGGATAAGCGCAGTGGCCGAGGTGGTCACCCAAGCCCGTATCACGGTGCTCTTGTTGCCCGGTATCGGCACCATTGATGACCTCCGTCAAGCTCATGACCTCGGGGCCACCTCGGTGCGGGTGGCCACCCATTGCACCGAAGCCGATGTGGCTCTCCAGCATTTAGCCGAAGCCCGCAACTTGGGTATGGACACGGTGGGTTTTTTGATGATGTCCCACATGAACGACCCGGAGCCTTTAGCTCAACAAGCCAAAATAATGGAAGATGCGGGAGCACAATGCGTCTATGTGGTTGATTCAGCTGGTGCTATGCATATGAACGACATTGCGGCCCGCTTCGAAGCCTTTGATCGAGTGCTGCAACCGGAAACTGAGCGAGGGATGCATGCCCATCACAACCTGGCTCTTGGGGTAGCCAACGCAGTGATCGCCGTAGAACACGGGGTGACCCGGGTTGATGCTTCGTTGGCGTCTATGGGGGCGGCCGCGGGTAACACGCCGTTAGAAGCTTTTATCGCTACTGCGGATCGCTTGGGTTGGAACCACGGGTGTGACCTTTTTGCCTTGATGGATGCTGCCGACGATTTGGTACGCCCGTTGCAAGACCGGCCGGTACGGGTAGATCGAGAAACCTTGTCTATTGGCTATGCCGGGGTGTACTCCAGCTTTTTGCGTCACGCCGAACGAGCAGCGGCCGCCCACGGGCTAGAAACCCGTGAGGTGCTGGTGGAAGCCGGCCGCCGCCGTTTGGTTGGGGGCCAAGAAGACATGTTGATGGATATCGCCTTAGACATGGTGGCCAAAAAGGAACAAGCATGATTGAGATTCAAGCAATAGCCGAGCGGTTAGATGCGGCCCAGGCTCAAGCAACCGCTATTGACCAACTCGCCGAACCGTTAGACATCGCCGAGGCCTACCAGGTGCAAACGGCTTTATTGGCGCTGCGAGTTAACCGTGGCGAAACCCTTACCGGGGTCAAGATGGGCTTTACCTCGGCCGCCAAACGAGAACAAATGGGGGTCGATGACCTCATCTTTGGTGTGCTCACCGACGCCATGGCCATAGATAACGGCGGCACCACCGGCCTGACCGCCTATGTGCACCCGCGGGTAGAACCTGAGGTGGCTTTTCGTCTCGGAAAAACCGTGTCTGGGGACCTCTCGCTCGGCGAAGCCCGGTTGGCCGTTGATGCGGTGGCTCCGGCGCTCGAGATCATTGATTCTCGTTACCGAGACTTCAAGTTTTCGTTAAGCGATGTAGTGGCCGATAACTGTTCGTCAGCGGGTTATGTGCTGGGGCCTTGGCAAAATCAAACCGACTTACTTGACGACACCACCAACTTGGGCATGGTCATGAGCGTCAACGGGCAACAAGTGCAGGTGGGGAGCAGCGCCGCCATTAGCGGCAACCCGTTGCAGTCGGTGATAGATGCCGCCCGCTTAGCCAAAGAATGCGGTGCCGAACTCCCAGCCGGCAGCATCTTGTTAGCGGGGGCCGCTACGGCAGCGGTACCGCTAGAAGCAAACAGCACGGTCACCTTGGCTGTGCAGCATTTGGGCGAAATTTCTTTTCGGGTAGTGGGCTCATGAGCGACCAGTCCTCAACCAGCAACTCTGGAGTCCAAGATTCGGGGGTTATTGCCGGCAAAGCCCAACCACGCGGCAAGTACCCGCATTACCGCCGTGCCGGGGATTTTATTTTTGTTTCTGGCACCAGTTCTCGCCGCCCCGACGACACTTTTGTGGGTGCGGAAGTGGACTCTGCTGGCCAAACCACTTTCGACATAAAAGCTCAGACTCGGTCAGTGATCGAAAATATTGCCGACACCTTGCATGCCGCCGGATCAGACCTCAGCAATGTGGTGGAGATCTCGTCGTTTTTGATTGATATGGAAGATTTTGCTGGCTACAACGAGGTGTACGGCGAGTTTTTTGATCACGACGGCCCGGCCCGTACCACGGTGGCTGTGCATCAGTTACCTCACCCGCTGATCCGTATCGAAATTAAAGCCGTCGCTTACCACCCGCAAGAAAAATAAGGAGTAGCCCATGCCTGACGCAAGAAGTTTGAAGGCTTTCAATTTTAAAAGCTGGATTGACGATCATCGTGACCTCTTAAAGCCCCCGGTCAACAACAAGTTGATTTGGGAAAACAGCGACCTGATGGCTTTTGTAGTGGGCGGGCCCAACGTGCGCACCGACTATCACGATGACCCGGTAGACGAGTTCTTTTACCAAATCGAAGGTGACATGTTCTTGCGGATAGTCGAAGAATCTGGCCAACCCCCGATTGATATTGAGATCAAAGAGGGCGAAGTGTTTTTCTTGCCTGCGCATACTCGTCATTCGCCGCAACGCCCGGACGCTAACAGCGTGGGTTTGGTCATTGAACCGGCTCGGCCTCCCGGCGCAGCGGACGCTTTTGAGTGGTATTGCCCACAGTGCTTTGCCTTGGTTTATCGAGCGGAGGTCATCTTGAACTCCATCGTGGATGACCTCCCACCGCTGTTTAGTGCTTTTTATGACAGTGAAGAAAAGCGCACTTGTGGTTCGTGCGGCCACCTGCACCCCAGCCGGGATGAAGCGTGAAAATAGATATTCATGCGCATTTTTTTCCTGAGGTCAGCCGGGAAGAAGCCCAAGTTTTAGGTGTTGAAGATGCCCCTTGGCTGCGGGTAGACAACGACCAAGCGGGAATGATTATGGCCGGTGATCGGGAATACCGCCCGGTCCACGCTCCCCTTTGGGATCCGCATGCCCGTTTGGCCGAGATGGACGTCAACGGGGTGGACATTCAGGTCATTTCGGCTACGCCGATTCTCTTTTCCTATGTGGGTGACCCCGACCGAACCACCCAGTGGGCTGCACAAATAAATGATTTGGCGTTAGAAATGTGTGCTGCCGACTCTCAACGCTTGCGCCCTCTCTGCCAGGTGCCGCTACAAGATCTCGATCGAGCATGTCAAGAGGTTTCTCGAGCGGTGACCGCCGGCCATGTCGGGGTGCACATCGGTAACCATGTGGAAGGCCGCAACCTCGATGACCCGACTATGTTGGCTTTTCTTGAGCATTGTGCTGGTGAAGGTATTCCGGTGCTGGTGCACCCGTGGTCCATGATGGCGGCAGAACGGATGCCGAAATACATGTTGCAATGGTTGGTGGGCATGCCGGCCGAAACTCATTTAGCTATTTTGTCGCTGATTCTGTCGGGGGCTTTTGAACGCCTGCCCCGCGACCTAAAAATCTGCTTTGCTCACGGGGGCGGCAACTTTGCCCAACAACTGGGGCGGGTAGAGAACGCTTGGCATCGTCGGGACATTGTGCGCCAAGACTGCCCGCGCCCTCCTTCAGAATATGTGGAGCGCTTTAGTGTGGATTCAGCGGTGTTTGATGACACCACTTTGCGTTTCCTGCTTGATGTAATGGGGGAGTCGCGGGTGCTTATGGGCTCCGACTACCCGTTTCCTTTGGGAGAAATCCACCCCGGCAAGATGATCGAAGAGTCACCATTATTTAGCGACGCAACTCGCCAAGCAGTGCTTTACGACAATGCGGCAAACTTTTTTGGAGTAGGAAATGACTGAAGTTTTTGACCTCACCGAGGCCTGCGCCCAACGCCTTGACGACCAAGACCCGATGGCTTCTTTTCGCCACGAGTTCGTGTTGCCCGTCACCCCAGAAGGAGAAACCGAAACCTATTTGGTGGGCAACTCACTGGGTATACCGCCGGCCCAAACCGGCGCATATCTGCAAGCAGAGTTTGCCAAATGGGGCAAGATGGGAGTGCGAGGCCACGAGGTGACCGACCAAGAGCCCGACTACCCGTGGGCCTCTTATCAAGAGTCGTTGGCTGGCCCCATGGCCGAACTGGTGGGCGCTAAACCCGAAGAGGTCACGGTAATGAACAGCCTGACCACCAACTTGCATTTGTTGATGGTCAGTTTTTACCAACCCACCGCTCAGCGGTTCAAAATCCTTATTGAAGGGCACGCTTTTCCTTCGGACCATTTCGCCGTGGAATCTCAAATACGGCAACGAGGCTTCGACCCAACCGGCGCACTGGTCACCGTGGACCCCCGGCCCGGAGAAGACTGCCTAAGAGAAGAAGACATCGCCGCGGCCATAGAACAACACGGCGATCAACTGGCTTTGGTGTTGTTCCCCGGCGTGCAGTACTACACCGGCCAAGTGTTCGACATGGCAAGCATCGCCACTCAAGGCCACGCCGTGGGAGCCATGGTGGGCTTCGACTTGGCCCATGCGGTAGGCAACATTGAGTTAGAACTGCATGATTGGGATGCCGACTTTGCCGCCTGGTGCACCTACAAATACCTCAACTCGGGGGCCGGAGCCACCGCCGGATGCTTCGTGCATCAACGCCACATCACCCGCACCGACCTGCCGCGTTTCGAAGGCTGGTGGGGCACCAACAAGGCCACCCGTTTCGAAATGGAAAACGTATTTGACCCCATACCCACCGTTGAGGGGTGGCAAACCTCAAACCCACCAGTGTTTGCCATGGCGCCTATTCGGTCATCGCTAGAAGTCTTTACCCGAGCAGGCGGCATGGGCCCCTTGCGAGAAAAAACCGAAAAACAAATCGCTTACCTGGATTTCTTGTTGGCCCAAGAATTGCCAACAGAAATACAAAACATCACCCCGCAAGACCTTGCACAACGAGGCTGCCAGTTCTCTTTGCGGGTCATGCCTGGGCATCGGCCCGGACGAGAAGTCTTCGAAGCATTGGAAGCCGCAGGGGTGGCTTGCGACTGGCGTTACCCCGATGTGATCCGCATCGCCCCCGTGCCGCTCTACAACACGTTTCTTGATATTTATCGCTTTGTGCAAATACTTAAAGAAATGCTGCAATGAGCAAACACCTGACCATTATTGGGGCTGGCCCAGCGGGGTCCATGCTGAGCGTTTTGTTGGCTCGGCAAGGCCACACCGTCACGGTCTACGAGAGCCGCCCCGACATGCGCATCACCGATATTTCGGCCGGGCGTTCCATCAACCTGGCTTTGGCCACTCGAGGCATTGAGGCCTTGAAAGCCATTGGGGTTATGGAAGAGGTGGAGCCCTCGCTGATTCCGATGTATGGGCGCATGATCCACGACGAAGACGGGCAAACATCGCTCCAAACTTATGGAAGCCGCCCCCATGAATACATCAGCTCGGTGTCCCGTACGGCGCTGAACAGTGTGTTGCTTGACGCCGCTGAAGCCACCGGCCGGGTAACCATTCATTTCGACATGCGTTGCCGGGGCGTGGACTTTGACCAGAACCTCCTCACCTTTACCAGAGGTGAAGAAACGGTGGAGGTTCCCTTTGTCATGGTATTTGGCACCGACGGTTCGGCTTCGGCAGTGCGAGAGTCGGTGTTGGAAGCCAACGGGGGTCAACTAACTTTGGAGCCTTTAGTGCACGGCTACAAAGAACTCACTTTGCCCGCCGGCCCCCACGGGGAGTTTCTTATCGAGCGAGCGGCCTTACATATTTGGCCCCATAAAGACTTTATGTTGATCGCTTTGCCCGACCCCGACGGCTCTTTTACCGTCACCATATATTTGCCCGTGGAAGGCCCGGGCAACACCTTTGAACAACTAGTTACCGACGAACAAGTAACCGACTTCTTTGCCCAGCACTTCGCAGACTTTGCGGCCCTGGCTCCCGACCTGACCGCCCAGTTTGCCGCCAACCCTTTGGGCTTGTTGGCTACCGTGCGCACCACCGGGTGGGCTTTTCAAGACCGTGCGGTCTTGCTGGGTGATGCCTCACACGGGGTGGTGCCTTTTCATGGTCAAGGCATGAATGCGGCGTTTGAATCATGTATTGAACTCGACCGTTTTCTCAAAGAGCACCCTGACGATTGGGCAACGGCCTTTGCCGCTTTTGAACAAAGCCGCAAACCAGACACCGACGCCATTGCTGACATGGCGGTCGACAATTATGTTGAGATGAGCACCAGCGTGGTTGATGAGCGCTACGTGCTGAAGCGAGCGTTGGCCCTAGAAATGGAAAAACGTTGGCCCGAAACGTTTGTGCCGCGCTACGGCATGGTCATGTTCAGCACCGTTCCGTACGCGGTGGCCCAAAGCCGGGCTCGGGCTCAGGGAAAGATTTTAGATCAACTCACGGCCGGGATTGCCACAGTGGATGAGGTGTGTTGGGAAACCGCCGCTGCCTTGGTGGCTGACCTCGAACCGCTACCCAGTTAAGGAGAAAAGCATGGACCTCACTTACGGTGATTACCTCAAAATAGATGAACTGCTGGACCTTCAGCAGTGTCTCTCGGATGGGCCTGAACACGACGAAATGCTGTTCATCATCATCCACCAGGTGTATGAGCTTTGGTTTAAACAGGTGCTCCATGAAGCCGACCAGTTGGCGGTCTACATCACCGAAGGCGAACCCGCCCGGGGCTCGCATCAACTGAAACGTATTTTGAAAATCTTTAAAACCTTGGTCGGGCAACTTGATGTGCTGGAGACCATGACTCCGCTGGAGTTTGTTTCTTTCCGGGATTTTTTAGATTCGGCCAGTGGTTTTCAGTCGGCCCAGTTTCGGGAGTTGGAGTACCTGCTGGGCTTAAAAGATCCGCAGCATCTGGCCCACTTTGCCGACCGGCCCAAAGAGTTGCGGCGCCTTGAAGACCGCTTTGGCGCCCCCAGCCTATGGGACGCCTTTTTGCGTTACCTGGCTAACGAAGGTTCGGCAGTGCCTCAAGAAATCCTGGACCGTGACGTCACCCAACCCACCGAATCTTCACCTGAGGTGCAGGCCATCTTGCTGGACGCTTACCGCAACCGGCCGGACATCGCCCAACTTTGTGAATCCCTCACCGACCTTGATGAGGGGTTACAAGAGTGGCGGTACCGGCATGTAAAGATGGTACAGCGCACCATTGGGGCCAAGATGGGCAGCGGCGGGTCATTAGGGGTGGAATATTTGCAGGCCACCTTGTTTAACCCCGTCTTCCCAGACCTTTGGATTATCCGCACCGAGTTCTAAATTCGAGTTCTAGGCTGGAGGAATGGGCCATCATCAGCATGTACACGAACACGACAAAGGCTTACGGGCCAACCTGCATTGGTTGCGGCAGATCCGCAAGTTTTGGCAGTCTGATACCAACCGGGCGGTCACCGCTTTAGTAAACGTGCAGGCCGGCGAAACGGTGCTTGATATAGGTGCTGGTATGGGCCCGGCTACCGTGGTGGCGGCTCGTAAAGGGGCCACAGTTATTGCCGTGGACCCTTCACCGATGATGCGAAAGATGTTGTCTTTTCGTCGATTGGGACAACGAGCCCGCAGTCGTATAACCGTGGCCGATGGGGTGGCAGAGAACCTGCCCGCCGAAGATGGCGCCATTAACGCAGCATGGACAGTCAACGCTATTCACCATTGGGTAGATCTCGAAGCGGCTTTCGACGAACTGGCTCGGGTGCTGGCCCCTGGTGGCCGCATTATTTTACTTGATGAAGATTTCACCCACCCTGACCACCCGTTGTACGCCACCCACAGTGGGCACGAAGACGAACTCACCAACGTGGTGGTTGATGAAATCGCTGCTTCGTTGACCGCCCGAGGCATTGAAGCCACCGGCGAGTTGACCACCATGGCTGGGGTACCGGTCAAACTGATTCAGGGTGCAAAAACTCTTTAGACCACTGGGTCAATGGGGGTGATAATCCCCAGTTGGGCTTCAATGGCCCCGGCAGCGGCTAGGGCTAAATCGTCTCGCCAGCGGTCGGCCACGCATTGCACGCCTTGCGCTAAACCTTCGCTTACCCCTACCGGCACGCAAGCGGCCGGTAGGTTTAAAATATTGGGTGGGGTAATGCAGCGCAACAAGTTGGTCAAACCGGGGATGCCCATTGAATCCAAGTCGGCATCGTGTTCAAAAGGTTTAGTGGTCCAGGTGGGCATGATAACCACGGGGTTTTCATCAAAGAAGGTGCTCCACAAGCGACTGAGGCGTACGAACTCGGCTTGCACTAAGGGCGGCGGCATACTTTCACTGGGAAAGTTTTCGCCCATTTCGTCCAAGCTGTCGGCCAAACCTTCACTAAGCATGGGGCGAGCCATTTGCATTATCACTCCAATGTCAAGGGACAGTAGGTGGCCCCAGACTTCTTGGCAGCGTTCCATCTCCGGCGGGGTGGCATCAGTGATCTCCCATCCGGCAGCGACCAAAGCATCGGCAGCTTTGTTGACGGCATCAGTAACCCACGGGTCACAAGGGCCCCCGGGCACTTCACGCAAAATGGCCGCTTTGCGGGGAGCCTCGAGGCTTTCCATGGCTACGGTTACTGAGCGAGGATCGCGAGAGTCCCGACCGTTGAGGATGGCCATAGCTGTCCAAAGGTCGTCAACCGAGCGAGCCATCGGGCCATCGGTGCCCATGAGGTAGAAAGAAAGCGGATCATTTTGGTCGTGTTCGAAAGAACTAAAGTGGGGCAGACGCCCGTGGGTAGGTTTTAACGAGGCGATGCCACAACAAAAGGCTGGGTTGCGCAACGAACCGCCGATGTCGTTGCCGAGGCCAATGGGGGACATGCCTGAACTAATGGCTGAGCCTTCGCCGCCGCTGGAACCACCCGCGGTCAGGTTGGGGTGCCATGGGTTGCGGGTGAGGCCTCGTAGGGGATTGTTGGTGGAAACCCTCAAGCCTAGTTCGGGCAGGTTGGTGCGACCCAAAGGCACGGCACCGGCATTACGCATGCGCTCTACCAGTGGGGCATCAACCGCGGAAACCATTTCGGCAAAGACGGGGAGTCCACTAGTGGTGGCGGTGCCGGCCACGTCAATATTTTCTTTAATGGTGAACGGGACCCCATGGAGTGGGCCGAGGTCTTCGCCGGCGGCGATAGCCGCATCAGCAGCATCCGCCTCCGTTTGGGCCCGTTCGGTCAAAGTGACGGTCACGGCATTGAGGTGGCCATTGACCTGTCCAATGCGGTCAAGGTGGGCATCAATGACTTCGCGACTTGATACCTGCTTAGATGAAATAAGGTCGGCGAGCTCGCCGGCCGTACGCTGCCATAGTTGTTCGCTCATTTAGAGAACATAGCCTTAAGACCATTGATCACACCACTTGGAGTAACCGTGCCACAGTTAGAAGCCAACAACTTGACTTTCGAATACGAGACTTTTGGAGACGCTGAGGCGCCCCCCGTACTGTTCATCATGGGTTTGGGTGCGCAGATGATCACCTGGCCAGCAGAACTTTGCCAAGCGGTAGCGGATGAGGGTTATCGGGTGGTTCGCTTTGATAATCGAGATATTGGTTTATCAAGTTATTTGGATCACCTTGGTGACCCCGACATGATGGAAATCTTTGGGGCTGCTGTAGCCGGTGAGTCGGTTGATGCCCCGTACGTGTTAGCAGATATGGCGCTTGATTCGATCGGGGTGCTTGATGCTTTGGGTTATGAGACGGCGCATATTGTGGGGGCTTCCATGGGCGGAATGATTGCCCAGCGTTTGGTAATCAACCACCCAGAGCGGGCTCGCTCGTTAACGTCTATTTTCTCTATGCCGCGGTTTATTCTTGGTGACGATGAGGTTTCGGCTGCGTTGATGGGTGAAGCCCCAGAAACTCGCGAAGAGCGCATCGTGGCAGGGATTGAGGCAGCCCGACTTTTCTCGGGCGGCGGGTTTCCTTTTGATGAGGATGAGGTGCGCCTACGGGTGGCGGAAGGCATTGACCGAGCTTGGCACCCGGAGGGGCAGGTGCGGCAAACAGCAGCTATTGTTGCTGACGGCGATCGCACCGAGGGCTTGCAACAGGTTGATCTTCCGACGGTGGTAATTCATGGCACAGGTGATCGTTTGGTTATTCCGCAAGGTGGCCAAGAAACTGCCGATGCCGTGCCGGGTGCCGAGTTGGTGTGGATCGATGGCATGGGTCATGAACTTCCCGAAGCGGCTTGGCCCACCATGATTAACGCTATGGCCACCCTGTTCGCCCGAGCTGAAGCTTAATCTTCTACGGGCCTGGGTCAGACCATGGATCCGCAGTTTGGGTTTGAGATATTAGGCGAAGTTAGGCCTGCATGATGATGAGGCGTTTTGGGATACCAAGGTTGTTCGGGATTACCGGGTGCAATTGGTAGACGAATAAGGCGGGTTCTCTTCGGTGGGGCTACCCGGCCGAGAGGCCGTAGCGAAACTTGCTTTGATAGCTCGAGCCAATGCCCTACGAAAAGAACAGGGCCAGCCTTTATCGAGCTTCGCCGTGACTATAAACCCAGCTACTTGGACTAAAAACTAGGTATACCCCGACATTGTCACACCCCGCGTCTACCTTTGAGGCATGGAAATCATTACCGTCATTGCTTTGTTGGTTGCCCTTGTCGCAGTGGTCTGGGCTTTGCGGCAATCTTCAGAACCCAGCGGCCCTCCGTTGGATAACGCTGCGTTAGCCCACCACATTGGGGCGGAGGTAAAAGCGCAAATGTCCGAGGTGGCCACGGCGGCCCTCGAATCAAACAACAAACAGTTCCTCACCTTGGCTGACCAAAAAATGCAAGGCCTTCAAGCGCCGTTTGATGCCGAAATGAAAAAACTGGCCGAGGAGGTTGGGCGCTTGGAGGAATCAAACAAAGAACGCAAAGGGGCCGTTGATGAGCTGATGAAACAAATGGGCACCAAGATCACCGAGTTGAATACCTCCACGGTGACTTTGTCGCAGGCCTTGCGCTCACCGACCTACCGAGGTTCCTGGGGCGAACAACAACTGCGCAATGTGATTGAGATGGCCGGCATGACGGCCTATTGCGATTTTGAAGAACAAAAACAAGGAGAAAACCAAGAAGGTAATCGGGTGCGTCCCGATGTTCGGGTACGGCTACCTAATGGTGCTCATCTCGCTATTGATGCCAAAACCCCTTTTGAGGCTTACGCCCGAGCCCAAGAAGCTACTGACCCCGCGGTGGTGGAGTTAGAACTTAAGGCCCATGCCCTCGCTCTGAAAAAACATGTAGATGAATTGGCTTCTAAAAAATATTGGGAGCACAACGATGGCCCTGCACCGGAGTACGTCATCTTGTTTGTGCCTGGTGAATCGTTTCTGGCCGATGCTGCTCGGGCCCGTCCCGAGTTGTTGGCTGAGGCCATGAACAAGCAGGTGTTGTTGGCTTCGCCGGTGAACCTGTTGGCTTTACTTTGGGCTGTGCATCGCGGGTGGCAAGAGGCCCGTATTTCAGAAAACGCTCGAGAGATTGCCGAGTTGGGCGAAGAACTTTATAACCGGGTCGGTGTGTTGCTTGAGCATGTAGACAAAACCGGGCGAGGCCTAAGCACTGCGGTCAATGCCTACAACAAACTGGTGGGTTCAGTAGATGGGCGTCTCATGCCTTCGCTGCGCAAGTTCCCCGAACTGGGGGTGGGAAGCGACGAGTTGACTACCCCACAAGCATTGGAAGCATTGCCGCAAAAAATACAGTCTGAAGAGCTAGCGCTCCCGGTCGGTGAAGACTAAAACTGCCAAGTATTAATTACCGCAAGCGCTTCTTCAACTATTTGATCATCGCTCCAAGTCTCTATTTTGGTGGCTGACCGAGCAGTGTTGTAGCCACCCAAAATCGGTTTACCGGTCCATTTCATAGCGTTGTAGCACTCAACAAAATGCCCACGTTGATTCGGCATGTGACCAATGAGGTCAGTCCGGTATCCCAAAACGGTTTTTAAATTTTAAAACCACTTTGTTGATGAGCCCTATACCGAGGTTGTCCACCGCTGATTGTTGTTTAAGGGGCAACGCAGGATTAAACGAAACCGTACCGGCCGGTAACACCCCTAACGGCAAAGTGATTACCACCGAATCTGCAGTGAATTCCCCGCTGTTTGTTGCCACCTGAACCTCGCTGGCAGCATGATTGATTGACGAAACTGCCGTGGAGAGCCGAATGTCAAGATCGGTGTTCGTGTCTTGAAACAAAGGAAGATAGCCACCCACCGAAACGGCGCCGCCTCCTCGCGTTTGGTCCTCTTCCCATGAAGTAGCCATGGCCAACTCATCAATGTGGGCAGGTCATCAGTGTTCAATTTCGGTGGCCACCGCATAGTCAAACCAGCGCTGTTCTTGAGAGGTAAGTGCAGCACGTAAAGGTGCCAACTGTGGGCCCATAGCGCGGGAAGTAAGGTATGCCGATGGCCGCCCAGTTTATTGGCCGAGAAATTGATGCAAGTTGAGACCACTGAATCTACGTGCCATCCCAGTCAAAGAGCGGACCGTTGTTCTCGTCGGTCGAAACAAGATCAATACCCAACAATCGAGCTCGTTGTTTAAGCGGGGTGAAAAGTTGGTGCTGACTAGAGGCTAGGCGCTGATGCGTCGCCCACCGGAAGCCCGGGCCGCTTCGGCTAACAATTTTGCCAACTGGTCGTAGTCCCCGTCTACTGTGCTCACCGTTAAACGGAGGTGGTCGCTTTTTTTATTTACGCAAAAAGGGCTCCCTGGGGCGGCCCCAATGCCGTGAGAAGCCAAGCTGATGAGGGCCGTGGATTCGTCAGCGACCTCCAGCCAAAGATTGAAACCTGACTCTCCGGGAATGCTGACCCCCTGCTCAGCGAGTGCCGCCACCAGCGCCGAGCGTCTTTGGGCGTAGGTATGGCTGGATGTGTTTACCAGTTGAGCCACTGCCGGGTCGGTAAGTAAGTGAAGGAGAACCCCCTGTAATAAGCGGCTGCTCCAGGCTGGCCCGAGTTGGCGGCGGTGAATGAGCGCATTGATGATTTTGGCTGGGCCACCTACGGCGCCCAGTCGAAGGTCGGGGCCGTAGGCCTTGGAAAAACTATGAATGTGTACTACCTGGTTGGAGAGTCGGCTCCCCAAAGAGTTGAGGTCAGACCCGGCAACTTCGCCAGAATGGTCATCTTCGATAATTAATAAATCACGGCCTTCAAGAAGTTCGGCTAATTGGTCGGCTCGTTGGGCAGAAAGATTCCAACCGGTGGGGTTGTGGGCCCGAGGTTGTAAGAGCACCGCTTGAGGGTCAAGTTCAAGGGCTGCGGCAAAGGCCTCTGGGTCGGGTCCGTCTTTTGCCATGGCCACTGGGAGGAGTTCAGCACCAGCCAACTCCAGCATGTCTAAGGCTGGTGGAAACCCGGGGTCGGTAACGATGACCCGGTCGCCGAAGTTTATGTTGCTGGTAATAATGCGATCTAAACCGTCCATGGCTCCGTCAACCACGGTGATTAATTGGGCCGGGTACGGCCATTGTTCAACCAATAAATCATTCAGGGCGGGAAGGGTTGGCCAATCAAGGTAACTCGAAACGGGTAGTTCGTTGCGTAAAGAGGCGAGGGCGGTTTCTAGCGAGGGCAGCAATTTGGGGTCGGGGGTGCCGGTGCTGAGATCCCATTGGTAAGTATCGGGGTCAACAGGGACTTGCCAAAAACGGCCAGGGTCGTCTGGTTGACGGCGCGATCGAACAAAGGTACCGCGCCGGCCGTCAGTAGTGACCAGCCCCGCATGCTGCAAACGACGCCAAGCATCGGTCACCGTAGAAGGGCTAATGCCTAGGGCTTGAGCGACGGAGCGCACCGTGGGAAGCCGATCGTTGCCGCTGACCTCGCCGGAGCTAATTAAACGCCCCACGGCGGCGGCGATACCCGCCGGGCTTTTGTCGGTGACGGAGTTGGTAATGATGTTGAGGAGGTTGTGCATATTTTTTTGATTGTTACTAAATGGGTATTGTGTGTGTGCCGATTGGCACATAGTGTGTCAGAAAGAAAATGATGTTGCAAGACCCGATTGAAACATTTTGAGGAGAAACCCATGACAAACATCGTTCGTTCAGCCATGGTCCAAGCAGCGTGGACCGGCGATAAAGAATCAATGATTCAACTTCACGAGCAATACGTAGCCGAGGCAGCAGCCAATGGGGTGCAAGTTATGTGCTTCCAGGAGTTGTTCTACGGCCCGTACTTTTGCCAAGTGCAAGACGCCGCTTTTTATGACTACGCCGAAGCCATTCCTGACGGCCCCATCACCAAACGCTTTCAAGAACTTGCAGCTAAACACAACATGGTGTTGATTTTGCCCATGTACGAAAAAGCCCAAGAAGGTTTTTTGTATAACACCGCAGCGGTCATCGACGCTGACGGCACCTACCTAGGCAAATATCGCAAGACCCATATCCCGCAGGTCAAAGGTTTCTGGGAAAAGTTCTACTTCCGTCCCGGCAACTTGGGCTACCCGGTGTTCGACACGGCAGTAGGCCGAGTGGGCGTTTACATCTGTTATGACCGTCATTTCCCCGAAGGATGGCGTGCCTTGGGCCTCAACGGTGCCCAAATGGTCTTTAACCCATCGGCCACCAGTCGTGGACTTTCTAAGTACCTGTGGCAAATTGAGCAACCCGCTTCTGCGGTGGCCAACATGTACTTCGTGGGCGCCATTAACCGGGTAGGAATTGAAGACTTGGGTGAAAACGATTTCTACGGCACCACTTATTTTGTCGACCCCCGAGGCCAGTACGTGGGCGATGTTTGTTCAGAAACCGAAAACGAACTCATCGTACGAGACCTTGACCTTGACCAAGTAGAAGAAACCCGCAACCAATGGGCCTTTTACCGTGACCGCCGCCCCGACATGTACGACCCACTGGTTCAACCGTAGTTCAACGACCCATCGGAGAAAAATATGGCTACCAACGCAGAACTCTTAGCACGCCATAAGGCGGTGTTGCCGTCTTGGCTGGCCCAGTACTACAACCCTCCTATTTCTTTGGATAGCGGTGAAGGACGCCACGTTTTTGATGTGGAAGGCAACCGTTACCTCGACTTCTTTGGTGGTATTTTGACCACCAGCCTGGGTTACAACATCCCAGAGGTCACTCAAGCTATTCAAGCGCAGGCCCCCAAAACCCTGCACTCGTCAACGCTTTATCTTTCGGAACCCATGATTGAGTTGGCTGAACTCATTGCTGACCTTTCGGGTATTCCCGATGCCAAAGTATTTTTTACCACCTCGGGAACCGAAGCCAATGATGCTGCTTTGATGCTGGCCACTACTTATCGGAAGTCCAACCAAGTGTTGGCTATGCGCAACAGTTACCACGGCCGGTCGTTTACTACCATTGCCATTACTGCGCAACGGTCTTGGTCACCCACCAGCGTGAGCGGGCTCTCGGTCAATTACGTCCACGGCGGCTACCGCTTGCGGAGCCCTTTCCGGGCTTTCGATGACGAGGCTTACACCACAGCCTGTGTCGACGACCTGACCCAAGTGTTTGACATGATGACCTCCGGTGACGTGGCGGCCATGATCGCTGAACCCATTCAAGGAGTGGGCGGCTTTGCCACCCCACCCGACGGTTTCTTTGGCGCCATGAAAAAAGAACTCGACAACCGCGGTGTGCTCTTTATCTCTGATGAGGTCCAAACCGGCTGGGGCCGCACCGGCGACCATTTCTGGGGCTACCAAGCTCACGGCATTACTCCCGACATTTTGACCTTTGCCAAAGGGGTGGGCAACGGTTTGGCTTTAGGCGGGGTAGTGGCTAGCGCCGAATTGATGGACTCTTTGCCCGGCAACTCGCTTTCGACCTTCGGCGGGAACCCGCTGAGTAGCGCCGGTGCCCTCGCCACCATCAACTACATGTTGGACAACGACACTCAAGGCAACTCGAAACGTATGGGTGAGCGCTTGGTGGCCAAACTGCAACCAGCAGTTGATGACTCCACCGTAGTGGCCGAACTCCGTGGTCGCGGATTGATGCAAGCCATCGAGACCGTGCAGCCCGGCTCATTAGAGCCTAATGTTGAAGCGGCTAGTCAAATCATTGAACAAGCTCGTGTCGCTGGCCTGTTAATCGGTAAGGGCGGGCTCTACGGCAACGTTTTACGTATCGCTCCACCCATGACGGTGACCGAAGCAGAAATTGACGAAGCAGGCGACATTTTAGTTGACTGTATAAAAGCATTGGATTAATAAACCAAGACAAAGAGGGGAAATCATGACCAAGCTCATTAAAAATGGAACCGTAGTTAGCGCTACCGGCCGCCACGCAGCAGAAGTGTTGGTGGATGGAGCAACCATTGTGGCGCTATTGCAACCCGGTTCGGATACGGCATTAGCTGCCGAAGCCGGCGCCGAAGAGGTTATCGATGCCACTGGTAAATACGTCATACCCGGCGGTATCGACAGCCACACCCACATGGAATTGCCTTTCGGTGGAACCGCCGCCTCCGACACTTTCGAAACGGGAAGCCGTGCTGCTGCTTGGGGCGGAACCACTACCATTATTGACTTTGCTGTTCAAACCTATGGCCAAAATGTACGCGATTCGCTAGAGGCCTGGTTCGCAAAAGCCGAAGGTGAATGCGCCGTGGACTACGGATTCCACATGATTCTGGGCGACATTAACGAAGCGTCATTAAAAGAAATGGACACTTTGGTCGGCGAAGGCATTAGCAGTTTCAAACTATTCATGGCTTACCCCGGCGTCTTCTACAGCGATGATGGCCAAATCTTGCGAGCCATGCAAGTAGCGGCCAACAACGGCTCGCTTATTTCTATGCACGCCGAGAACGGTATTGCCATTGATGTGTTGGCCGAACAGGCAGCTTCTCGTGGCGATACTGGCCCGGTGTTTCACGGGTTGACCCGCCCGTCGTTGTTGGAAGGTGAAGCCACTTTCCGAGCGATTCAATTGGCCCTGGTGGCTGGCGCTCCGGTTTATTTTGTGCACCTTTCATCGAGCGAAGCACTCGAAGCCGTGGCTGCGGCAAAAGACAAAGGCCACAACGTTTTTGCCGAGACCTGCCCGCAATACCTGTACCTCAACCTGGAAGACCACCTCGGTGCTCCAGGTTTTGCCGGGGCTGGTTACGTTTGTTCAGCGCCCCTGCGCACCAAGCACCACTCCCACCAAACCGATTTATGGAAGGGCCTACGCACCAACGATCTGTCCATCGTGGCCACCGACCATTGCCCTTTCTGCATGAAGGATCAAAAAGACCTTGGGGTAGATGACTTCCGGGCTATCCCCAACGGAATCGGCGGGGTTGAACACCGCATGGACCTCATTTACCAGGGTGTGGTTATGGGCGAAATGACCCTCGAGCGTTGGGTAGAAACTTGTTCCACTACCCCGGCCCGCATGTTTGGTATCTACCCGCAAAAGGGCGTTATCGCCCCCGGTTCAGATGCCGACATTGTGCTCTACGACCCGCAAGCCACCAGCACCATTTCGGTAGACACCCATCACATGAACATGGATTACTCGGCCTACGAAGGCATAGAGATTGCCGGCAAAGTCGACACCGTCATGTCTAAAGGCAAGGTCATTATTTCTGATAACGCTTATCACGGCCGAAAAGGTGACGGCAGTTACCTTAAACGTGGTTTGTCTACTTACCTTCACTAATCATTTTCAGGAGCACCAATGCAAGAAATTCATCACCTCGTTGATGGCCAAGCCAAACCGGGCACTTCGGGAAACACCGCACCAGTGTTTAACCCGGCGACCGGTGAACAAACCGGCCAGATCGGCTTGGCATCAATCGAAGAAGTCGACCAAGCAGTCGCTTCGTCTAAAGCAGCTTTTCAAGAGTGGGGCACCGTGTCGGTGGCTCGCCGTACCAAGTTGCTTTACAACTTTCGCAACCTTGTGGAAGCCAACGCTGACGAAATTGCTCGTCGTTTAACCGCCGAACACGGAAAAGTAGGCGACGATGCCCGTGGCGAAGTAGCACGAGGCATTGAAAACATTGAGTTTGCTTGCGGCGTAGCCGATGCGCTTAAAGGCACCCACACCGAACACGCCTCAACGGGAGTAGACGTTTATTCAGTGCGGCAGCCGTTGGGGGTTTGTGCGGGAATAACCCCATTTAATTTTCCAGCAATGGTGCCTTTGTGGATGATCCCGAATGCCGTGGCTTGCGGAAACACGTTCATCTTGAAGCCTTCAGAGCGTGACCCTTCTGCTCCTCGCTTCATTGTTGAACTCGCCCAAGAAGCCGGCTTCCCTCCAGGGGTCATCAACATGGTTAACGGCGACAAAGTAGCAGTGGACCGCTTGCTGGAACACCCTGATATCAAAGCAGTGAGCTTTGTCGGGTCAACCCCCATCGCTAAATATGTTTACGCCACCGGGGCCGCCCACGGCAAACGAGTACAAGCCCTCGGAGGCGCCAAAAACCATATGATCGTGTTGCCCGATGCCGACATCAATTTGGCCGCCGATGCCGCAGTCTCTGCCGCTTATGGTTCAGCTGGCGAACGCTGCATGGCTATTTCAGTGGTGGTGGCTGTGGGTGGCGTAGCCGACCAATTGGTTCCGGCCATTAAAGAACGCATGTCCAAGTTGGTTATTGGCCACGGTGATGATCCCGCCTCAGAAATGGGCCCGGTAATCACCTGTGAGCATCGTGACCGGGTAGCGGGTTACATCGCCGCCGGTGCCGAAGCAGGCGCCGATGTGGTGGTCGATGGACGAGATTTCGCCTTTGAAGGCAACGGGTCGTTTATTGGTGTTTCTTTGTTGGACAACGTCACCACCGATATGAGCGTTTACACCGACGAGATTTTTGGTCCAGTGCTTTGCGTGGTCCGGGTAGACACCTATGCCGAAGGCGTGCAAATGATTGCCGACAATGATTTCGGTAACGGAGCGGCCATCTTTACCCGAGACGGGGGAGCAGCTCGTCAGTTCCAACAAGATGCCGACGCAGGCATGGTGGGTATTAACGTGCCTATTCCTGTACCGGTAGGTTACCACTCGTTTGGTGGTTGGAAAGACTCACTCTTTGGCGACACCACCATGTATGGCCCAGAGGGAATGCGTTTTTACACCCGCCCCAAGGTGGTAACCAGCCGCTGGCCCGACCCCGCAACCAGCAGCGTTGACCTGGGCTTCCCCCAAAACGATTGATCGGAGACTAGTAATGGATTTTGGTGTAGTACTTCAAACTGACCCCCCGGCCTCTCGGGTGGTTGAGTTGGCTCGTTTGGCTGAAACCTTAGGTTTTACCCACGGGTACACCTTCGACAGCCACGTGCTTTGGCAAGAGCCGTTTCCGATTTATGGCGCCATGTTGGCCGCTACCGAAAAAATGATCATTGGCCCGATGGTCACCAACCCCGGTACACGAGACTGGACGGTTATCGCCTCGTTGTTCGCCACGCTAAACGACATGTACGGCGAACGTACCGTTTGTGGTATCGGCCGAGGCGACTCCGCTATGCGGGTTATTGGTAAAAAGCCGTGCAACTTGGCCACTCTGGAAGAATCCATGAAGGTCATCAAAGCCTTAGCCGAAGGCGAAGAAGTCGACTATCACGGAACACCCCTCTCGTTTCCTTGGCGCCAAGGAGGGTCGCTGCCCGTCTGGATGGCTGCCTATGGCCCTAAAGCCTTGGCGCTCTGTGGCCGACAAGCCGACGGGTATGTTTTGCAGTTAGCCGACCCACAAATAGCGGCCTGGACCATCGGCGCCGTTCGACAGTCCGCTGAAGAAGCAGGCCGCGACCCGGATTCCATCACTTTCTGTGTGGTAGCACCGGCCTATGTGGGTGACGACATCGCCCACCAGCGAGACCAAGTTCGTTGGTTTGGCGGCATGGTGGGTAATCACGTAGCCGACTTGGTGGGTCGTTATGGCGCCGACAGTTCCATGGTTCCTCAAGCCCTGACCGATTACATCGAAGGCCGCAAAGGCTACGACTACGCCGACCACGGTCGGGCGGGTGCTGAACATACCGACTTTGTACCCGACGAGATTTTGGATCGCTTCTGTATTTTGGGCAACGAGGCAGCGCACATTGAGCGTTTAGAAGAACTCCGTGCTTTGGGCGTTGACCAGTTTGCGGTGTACCTGATGCACGACCAAAAAGAAGAGACGCTAAACGCTTACGGCCAACACATTATTCCGGCTTTTCAGTGATCAACAAACGCCTCCGCCTGGTGTTGACCGTGGTGGTGGCTTTGGTCGTGGTGGTAGCCCTCTGGGAGGGTTATAAGTGGATGGGCCAACAAACCGATGATCACTGGCCGGGCACCAATTTTGGTTTACCAACCGCCACCAACGACATCATCATGCCGCATGCCGCTGTTCGAGACGGTCGAGACACCCTGCCCATGTATGTGTTCCTCTTGAAAAAGGCATGGTTTACTTTTCAAGAGGCATCTATTGGTTTCGTGTTGGGGCTTTCTATCGGCATGGGTTTAGCGGTGTTAATGACCCGATGGAAGGTGGCTGAAAAGGGGTTGCTGCCGTGGATAAATGTGTCACAAACTATTCCGCTTATTGCTTTAGCTCCGTTGGTGGTTACTTGGGGCCGTCAACAAAACATGCCTGACTTGTTGAGTATTTCGCTTATTTCCACCTACCTAACCTTTTTCCCCGTAGCGGTAAGCGGACTGCGGGGTTTGCAATCCCCAGATGCCGACCATGTTGAGTTGATGCGTTCTTATGCCGCTTCGTGGCGCACTACTTTGTTTAAGTTGCGCTTACCAGCCTCCCGTCCCTATCTTTTTCCGGCTTTAAAAATTGCTGGCACCCTAAGCATCGTGGGGGCCATTGTGGGTGAAATATCCATTGGCACCAAAACAGGCCTTGGGCGAGCCATTTTGGAGTACGCCCAACGCTATGCCGTGGCGCCCGAACGGCTTTATGCATCAGTAATCGGGGCGGCTTTTTTAGGCCTAACTGTATTTGGTCTTATCAATTTGACTGAGCGCTGGGTTATGCGGCGCACCAGAGAGGTTATTTAGTGAGCAGCGAACACGCAGTATCAGTAACTGAGGTAGGAAAAGTCTTCAACGAGGGAAGCGTCGATGAGGTAGCGGCCCTTTCTGGTATTGATCTCAACATTGAGCCCGGTGAGTTTGTTTCTTTAATTGGGCCCTCAGGGTGCGGTAAATCTACTTTGCTTCGTCTCATTGGCGACTTATTGGAACCCTCAGCGGGAGCGGTCAGTGTGTTTGGAAAATCAGCCCACCAAGCCCGCATGGACCAGGACTATGGCATGGTGTTCCAGCATGCCGGTTTGTTTGATTGGCGCAAGGTAGCGGCCAACATTGAGTTGCCGTTGGAGTTACGTGACTGGTCAAAAGCCGACCGAGCGGCCCGATCAAAAGAAATGTTAGACCTTGTTAAGTTGCCTGATTTTGGTAACCATTACCCACGCCAACTTTCTGGCGGGATGCAGCAAAGGGTCTCTATCGCTCGGGCTTTGTCTTTCAAGCCGAAATTGCTACTGATGGATGAACCCTTTGGCGCCCTTGACGAGATGACCCGGGAACACATGCAGATTGAATTGCTGCGCATTTGGGAAGAAACAGGTACCACCGTGGTTTTTGTTACGCACTCCATCCCCGAAGCAGCTTTTTTGTCTAATCGCGTGGTGGTGCTTTCACCACGCCCTGGTCGGGTGCATTCAATAATTGAGGTAGATCTTGGGCAGCGCACAGAAGATACTCGTGAAAACCCAGAGTTTTTTTCTACGGCTACAAAAATCCGTGAAGCACTTCGGGCCGTGGAGGCCGCTCAATAATGCGCTCTCGCTGGTCGGCTCTTTGGCCCCCTTTGTTGACGGGGGTAGGGGGCTTATTGCTGTGGGAAGGCATGATTATAGTTTTTGGGATTAGAGAGTTTTTGCTTCCCAAGCCATCGTCGATCTGGGCTGAGTTGTTCGCCGAGTGGCCTGTCTTAAGTCATGCCGGTTGGGAAACTGGGCGCATAGCTTTTAGCGGACTGGTGTTGGGTGTACTCGCTGGGGTGGTTTTGGCCTTTGTCACCAATCGCTTCCGCTCGCTTAACGAGGGGCTGACTCCGTTAGCGGTGGCGGTGAACGCCACCCCTATTGTCGCTTTGGCTCCCATTTTTAATGCTTGGTTTGGTATTACTGGAGTAGTTAGCAACCAAGCCGTGGTAATTGCTGTGGTGTTCTTTCCGGTATTTATTAATACCGCTAAAGGACTAACTGAGGTGCACCCTGATGAAATTGAACTGATGCGTTCGTACGCTTCTAGCGAATGGACTATTCTCCGTGAGGTGCGCGTTCCTAATGCTCTTCCATTTTTTGCCAACGCTTTGCGAGTGGTCGCTCCGCTTTCGGTGATTGCCGCCATCGTGGCCGAATATTTCGGTGGCCCACAAGACCGCATCGGCAATGTCATCACCTCAAATGCCGCCTTCGCCCGCTATGACGTGGCCTGGGCCGCTATTGCCGTGGCCTCCGCTTTTGGTCTTGCTCTTTTTGCCGGAGCCGTGCTCATCGAACGCCTGAGCACACCGTGGCGTATGGCCACCCAAGTCGAAATAACCAACAATAAACCCGGGAGGGGAAAATGAATAAGAAAAAAATAACAATGCGTATCCTCGCATTACTGGCCGCCATGTCGTTGTTTTCTGCAGCTTGCGGCTCTGACGACGTAGCGGTAGGCACTGGCGACTGCGAGACCGTTGATTCGATTAGTTTGCAATTGCAATGGCTTACTCAAGCACAGTTTGCTGGTTACTACGCAGCGGTTGATAGTGGCATTTACGCTAACTACTGCCTTAACGTGACCATCCTTGAAGGTGGTGTAGACATCGTGCCTCAGCAGCAACTTGCTTCGGGCGCCGTTGACTTCGCTATTTCATGGGTACCAAAAGCCTTGGTTTCTCGCGAAGGCGACATGGACATCGTGAACGTGGCGCAGGTCTTCCAGCGCTCCGGTACCTTGCAGGTTTCATGGGCTGATTCCGGTATCAACACCCCTGCCGATTTGGCAGGCAAGACCGTTGGTAACTGGGGTTGGGGTAACGAGTTCGAGTTGCTGGCTGGCGCCCGCAGCGCTGGTTTAGACCCAGCAACCGACTTCACCTTGGTGCAACAGTCCTTTGACATGCTGGCTTTGTTGACCGGCGAAATTGATGCCTCTCAAGCCATGATCTACAACGAATATGCACAGGTATTGGAAGCCACCAACCCGGATACCGGCGAGTTATACACCGCAGATGACCTTTCGGTAATCAACTGGAACGATGTCGGTACCGCCATGTTGCAAGACGCTATTTGGGCTGACGGTGCCCGTCTTTCCGACGAGGCTTACGCCGACATCACCACTCGTTTTGTGGCCGGCTCCCTTGAAGGTTGGGCTTACTGCCGTGACAACGCACAAGCATGTGTTGACATTGTGTTGAACAATGGTTCAGCACTGGGTGCTTCACACCAGGCTTGGCAAATGAATGAGATCAACGGTCTCATTTGGCCATCGGCTGGTGGCGTAGGAGTCATGGATTCAGCGCAATGGGATCAAACCATCAGCGTTGCTACTTCAGAATCCATTTTGGCTGCTGCTCCGGACTCGGGTGCCTACACCTCAGAGTATGCCGAAGCTGCGGTAGCTATTTTGGAAGCTAAGGACATTGATACCAAGGGCAATGGTTGGACACGAGCCACCATTACCTTGAACGCAGGCGGCGAATAATCTTCGCTTGACGCACTAAGCGGGCGGTAGGGTCAGGTTTCTGGCTCTCCCGCCCGCTTTTGCGCGCTTACCCATTTAAGGAAAGGCTTAATCTTCTATGGAAAAACGTCTCCCACGGCCTAATGGGCCGCTCGCGGGCCGCCTCTTGTCAATGCTTGCAGGGTTGGTTCTTTTTGGTGCAGGTATTTCACTACTTTTTCTGGCTGATTTTGGCGTGGGCCCTTGGGATGTTTTTCATGATGGGTTAGCCAATCAAATCGACCGATCAGTGGGAACAGTAATCATTGGCGTGGGGGTGTTGATGCTGGTTCTTTTGGTGGCTTTTCGTCAACCATTAGGGATAGCCACTTTGGCCAATGTGGTCATCATTGGGGTGGTGGTTGATGCAACAATGGATGCTTTTGCCATGCCATCAACGATGTGGGTTCGCTTGTTGTTGATGTTTGGTTCTCCAGTCATGGTGGGGCTCGCCTCCATGCTTTATCTAGGGGCAGGTTTAGGGGTAGGCCCACGAGACGGCATGATGACCGCTTTAATGGATTCAGGGCGCAGCGCTCGCCTAGCGCGCACCAGCATTGAGTTAGGAATTCTCGTTTTGGGCATCTTGCTGGGAGGGTCCTATGGGGTAGGTACGGTGGTTTTCGCCTTAGGAGTAGGGCCGTCTTACCAGTTCTTTAGCCACCGGGTTTGGCCCGGTTGGGTTGAACTCACCGGCTTTGGGGTATATCGCCGCTAGCCCATCTAGGCATTTCGGGTAGCCATCTTCTAGCGTCTTGTATATGGGCGGAAACATTGATCAGTTAACACCGGTAGAACGGCGAGCCTGGTTGGCCCTTAGCGTGGCCACCCTCGCGGCATTGCTTACCGTTATAGATATCTCTATTGTCAATGTGGCGTTTCCTTCTATTCGTCGAGACTTAGGGGCGAGCGAAGCGGGCCTTTCTTGGGTGCTTTCGGGTTACTCAGTGGCCGTTGGGGCATTTTTGTTAATTTCGGGTCGGCTGGCCGATCAAAAAGGTCGCCGTAAGCTTTTCCTTATTGGGGTAGCGGTTTTTATGGTTGGCTCTTTATTGTCGGGTGTAGCGCCAAGCCCTGGTTTTCTTATTGCTGCTCGGGTGCTGCAAGGCGTAGGGGCTTCTATTTTGAGTCCCGCCTCGCTCTCTATGATTCTTCCTGAGTTTCCTCCCGACCGGCACTCCATGGTTATCGGTATTTGGGGTGCCTCCGCGGCCTTAGGGGCAGCGATTGGCCCGACCATGGGGGCAATTTTGATTGATGCTTTTAATTGGCGGTGGGTATTTTTTGTCAACGTGCCGGTGGGTTTGGTCATTTTTGTTTTGACTCCACGGTTTGTTCACGAAAGTAGCGACCCGGATGCCGAAGATGGCTTTGATTCGTTAGGGGTTCCTGCCGGCACCTTAGGCGTAGCGCTTTTGTTGGTGGCTGTAGTGCAGGGCGGGGAGTGGGGGTATGGCTCTCCTTCTACGTTAGCTACGGCGCTGGTGGGGCTTTTGTTGGTTTTGGTTTTGATTCGCCGGTCGGCCACGCACCCGTACCCGTTGCTGGACCTCAACTTATTTCGGATCCGTGCTTTTTGGTCGGCGGCGGTGGGGCAAACATTATTCTCCACGGCGTTTATTGCCACGGTGCTGTTCAACACACTGCTTCTCCAAGAACTTTGGGGCTGGTCGGTGTTAGCGGCAGGTTTCGGCGTGGTACCTGGCCCGGCTTTAGCAGCGCTGCTGGGTGGGCCGATTGGGTCAGTCGCTGATCGGGTGGGCCACCGAACGCTGGTAGTCATCGGCAGCGCTTCGGCCGCTTGTTGCCCCCTGTGGCTTATTATCCGGGCGAACGGAGAGGGCGGGTATTTCTCTACTTTGCTTCCGGCTCACCTTATGTTGGGCATCGGGGTGGCCTGTTCGTTCGCTACTTTTTCTTCTATGGGGATGAAAAATGTTCCTCCGCAACGTTTTGCTACGGCCAGTGCAACTTTGCGCACGGGCTCGTCGATGGGCTTTGCCGCCGGGGTCGCCATAGCGGTAGCGGTATTCACTTCGCAAACTAGTAAAGGGCCGTTGGTGGCTTTTGATCGAACCTGGCTGTTTATGGCGGTAACTTTTGCCAGTGGGTCGATTTTCTGTGCGCTCGCTTGCCCTTCTAAAAAGGAACTTATGCAGGGGTCCCCAAGCTAACGGGGAAGGTTTCTCGACCCCGCAAAATGATGCGGCCATTCATGACGGGGTCCCCGTGGTGCGCCAGGTCGGGGAAGCGGCGGAGCAATCGGGTAATAGCGATTTCGCCTTCCATGCGGGCTAAGGCTGCGCCGAGACAATGGTGAATGCCGCTGCCAAATGCAAGGTGACGGCCTGCTTCGGGGCGAGTGACGTCAAGGTCGTTGGCGGTGGGTCCCCAAAAGGTTTCGTCTCGGTTGGCGCTCCCGAGGGCAGTGAGGACCATCTGGTCTGCGGCTATTTCTACTCCGCTTATTGTGGTGTTTTGGGTGAGGCGCCGGCCCGAGGTTTGAACTGGGCTGTCGTAGCGAAGGAGTTCTTCGACCATGTTTTCATCAACCGAGAGATCGGTTTGCACGAGGCGCATTTGATCGGGGTGACTGAGGAGAGCGTGGGTCCCGTTGCCAATCAAGTTGACGGTGGTTTCATGGCCGGCTACAAAGAGTAGGCCGGTCATTGATAAGAGCTCTTCTTCGTCGAGGCGGTCGCCTTCTTCTTCGGCTTCTACCAGCGCAGTTAATAGGTCACCTTGTGGATTTTTGCGTTTCTGGGCGATGGCATCAAGCAAGTATTCATCCATTTTTTTACCGCTGCTTATAGCGGCGTCTACTTGCTCGGGGGTAAGAAAGGGTTCCAGGGTGCGGGCTAAATCTTGCGACCACTGGCGCACCATGTAGATGTCGGTATCGGGAAGTCCCAACATGCGATGGATAACCATAAAGGGAATAATGAAGGCGTATTCAGTGATGAGGTCAATGTGGTCGGCGTCGGCTAACTCATCAAGTAACTCGTCTACGATGACTGCTGTTTGGTCCCGCATGCGAGCAATGGCCCGAGGGGTGAAGGTGCGTTGTACCAATTTACGTAAGCGGGTGTGGTCGGGTGGGTCGAGGCCCAAAATTGATGGCCCGCGCTCTTCGCGTCGGTCTTGCAGGGCCTTCATGTGTTCGGGGATTTCCCGGTCGGTTTCGAAGCGTTGTACAGAAGTGGTGGGGTCGCGAAGCAACTGGAATGCGTCTTCGTATCTTGACAAGATGAGGATGCCCAGTGGGGTGCGGTGCACGGGATCTTCGGTGCGGAGGCGGGCGTAGGTCGGGTAGGGGTCGACCATAAACTCTGCGTCGAAGGGGTTCCAAGAAGGCGGGTTAAGCGTGGTGGTCATAGCCAAACGCTACCGAGTTCGCTTCCTTGATGGCGAGTTGGCCAAGTTAGTTTTTTATTTTGGCGAGGGTTTTTAGGCGCCAGTCTTCGGTGGTGTCCACGGCGTTGAAGGTAAAGCAGTGGATGTTGGTGATGTTGAGCTTGTTGGCGTGGTTAGAGAGTTGAGCAAGGAGTTTGCTGGGGTTATAGCCACCTGGTGAAAGGAGGCGAATGACCGAGGAGTTGTTCTTTTTGAGATAACGGGCCGAATGGCCAATGCCGAGACGTAAAGAGATGGTTATTAGTCGGGTGCGGTCAATGGCCCCCGGCACTCCGATATGGCAGGGCAAGGTGAGGCCGGTGGCTCGTTGTTCGCTAAGCCAAGATTTGATTTTGTTGGGGTCAAAACACATTTGCGTGGCTATATACCCGTGGTAACCGGCTTCGGTGATAAGGGTTTGTTTTTCTCGTAAAGCGTCAAGAAGCGCTTGGTCGGGAATGCCCTGGTGTCCGTCGGGGTAGCAGCCAATGCCTACGGTGTCGATGTTGGGGCTAAGGGCAAAAAAGGCCCGCATGAAGCTGGCCGCATCATAAAAAGGGCCGCGTTGGTCGGCGTCTCCGCCGATAATGAAAACCTTTTTTATACCTTGTTCGTTGACTCGCTTTACGATGTGCTCCACATGTTCTTGGCTTTCCACCATGCGAGCGGCGAAGTGAGGAATGGTGGTGTGCCCTTGGGCGGCAAATTCGGCACAAAGGTCAAGGGTGTCGTCAATGGTTTTTGCGGGCGAGCAGGTCACCGACATAGTGGAGTTGGCGGGCAAAAATGCTTCTTGGTCGCGTACGTTCTTAAGCGGAATCAACTCATAGGTCATGTTTTCCAATAACCGGTGCTGAACCGTTTGGTCGCCTCGAGTTTTGCGGGGGAGTGCTTTTGCGCCACCCATATTAGCTGAGCCCTACGATTTCACCGTTTTCGTCTATGTCAATTCTGGCCGCCGCGGGGCTTGAGCCAAGGCCCGGCATGGTGCGCATGTCACCACAAATGGGGTAAACAAAACCGGCGCCTACCGAAGCCCGTACTTCGCGTACGGGCAGGGTCCAGCCGGTGGGGGCGCCCTTAAGGGAAGCGTCAGAACTGATGGAGAGATGTGTTTTGGCGATGCAAACCGGAAGTTCGCCGAAGCCGTTTGCTTCGTAGGTGTCAATTTGTTTGTTGGCTTTGGCCGAGAAGTCCACACCGTCGGCCCCGTAGATTTTTTGGGCCACCGTACGAATCTTGTCCCGGATAGACATTTCGTCGGGGTACAGAACCTTAAAGTTGGAGGGTTCATCGGCTGCTTCGGCTACCGCTTCGGCCAGTTGGGCGGCGCCTTTTCCGCCATCGGCAAAGTGGGTGGTGATGGCTACTCGAGTACCGTATTCGTCGGCGATTTCTTCAATGGCTTTAATGTCAGCGTCGTAGTCGCCGGGGAAAACGTTGATGGCTACCACCGGGGAAACACCGTGGATTTGCATGTTTTCCAGTTGCTTGCGCAGGTTGTCGCCACCTTGATGCACTTCATCGGGGTTTTCAGCCAAGAGGGCTTCGGGAAGTGGCTTGCCGGCCACAATTTTGTGGTTACCGCTGTGGGCTTTGAGGCCACGAACGGTAGCCACCAGCACCGCGGCATCGGGGGCGATGCCAGAGTAGCGGCACTTGATGTTGAAGAACCTTTCGGCGCCCATGTCGGCACCGAAGCCTGCTTCGGTAAGTAAGAAGTCCCCGGTGTGGATACCGATTTGGTCGGCCACGATAGATGAGTTGCCGGTGGCAATATTGCCGAAAGGGCCGCAGTGCACTAAAGCAGGGGTGCCTTCAAGGGTTTGCATCAGGTTGGGTTTGATGGCTTCGCGTAGGATCACCGTCATGGCGCCCGCTACCTCAATGTCTTCGGCGGTTACTGGACTGCCATCTTTGTCGTAGCCCACCACGATGCGACCCATGCGGGTGCGGAGGTCTTGGAGTGAGGTGCACAAGGCGAGGGCGGCCATTACTTCTGAAGCGGCAGAAATATCAAAGCCGGTTTCGCGGGGTATGCCGTCAAGGCGCCCGCCTAAGCCGATGACCACGTTGCGTAAAGCACGCTCGTTAATGTCGACTACGCGTCGCCAAGTGATGTTATGCAAGTCAAGGTTGCTTTTGTTTCCGTGAAAAAGGTGAGCGTCGAGCATGGCCGAGCACATGTTGTGGGCGGCGGTAACGGCGTGGGTGTCGCCGGTGAGGTGTAAATTTAGGAGTTCCATAGGAACGACCTGGCTGTAACCGCCCCCGGCGGCCCCACCTTTAATGCCGAAGGTGGGGCCCATAGATGGTTGCCGAATGGCAATGGTGGCTTTTTTGCCGATATGGCTGAACCCTTGCCCGAGGCCGACCACAGTGGTGGTTTTGCCTTCGCCGAGGGGAGTGGGGGTAATGGCGGAGACCACTACGTAACGAGCTTTAGGCCGGTCGCTCATGGCCTCAATGGCTTCAAGTTTTATCTTGGCTGTGCTATCACCGTAGGGCTCTAAATATTCGGTGGGGATCCCCGCATCGGTGGCGACATCAACGAGAGGTCGCAACTTTGCGGCGCGAGCGATTTTTAGGTCAGAGGGGAACGGCATTGTTCTCAATTCGAATCTTCAGGGCACTAAGGCGCAGGACGGTTATTAAGCCTTTCAGGCGTGGCCTGACTGGTTTAACGAGTGTAGTTCTTTTTTCTTAAGATTTCCACTAAGCGGGATACACATCCCACTTAGTGGGAATTTTTAAACGAAGCTGTCGGGAATCTCTTCTTTGCGCCGGGCCATGAAATCTAACAAAGACTCGTCAATGGACTCATCTAGAGCAGGAGCCTCATACTCGGCGAGCTGCTTTTTCCAAATAGCGTTGGCCCGTTGAGCGGCATCCAAACTGCCGTCTTCTTCCCATTTCTCATAGCTGTCGTTGTTGGCAATCTCCGAGCGAGCAAAGGCTGTTTCAAAGTTGGCGTAGGTGTGAGCGGCCCCCAAGAAGTGTTGCCCCGGGCCTACCTCGCGGATTGCATCCATGGCTTGGCCGTTTTCGCTGAGGTCAACACCGGCCACCAACTTGGACATCAACCCGCATTGGTCGGCATCAATGATGAACTTTTCGTAACCCATGCTGAGCCCGCCTTCGAGCCAGCCCGCAGAATGCAACATAAAGTTTACTCCACCCAATAAGGATGGCAAGAGGGTGGCCATGCTTTCGGCCGCTGCTTGCGCATCAGCAATTTTGGATCCACACAGGCTGCCCCCGGAACGAAATGGCACACCCAAACGTCGAGCTAAAGCGCCGATGGTAAAAAGCACTAAGGCTGGTTCGGGAGTGCCAAAGGTGGGGGCGCCGGTTTGCATAGACATGGAGGAGGCAAACGAGCCAAAGACCACCGGTGCCCCGGGGTTAACTAATTGTACGAAGGTCATGCCAGCTAAGGCCTCGGCCAGGGTCTGTGCGGCGACTCCGGCCACCGTTACTGGGGCCATGGCGCCGGCTAAAATAAAGGGGCTGATGACGGTGGCCTGCATGCTTTTGGCGTAGGCCTCGGCCGCTCCCAACATGGTGGCATCCCATGATAAAGGCGATGAAGCATTGATGAGGCTGGTCATCACCGTGTTTTGGCTTACAAACTCATCACCAAAAACGAACTTGGCCATGTCAATAGAATCTTGCGCTCGTTCGGCCGCAGTAACCGAACCCATGAAGGGTTTATCGCCGTAACGCAAATGGGCGTAAACCATGTCGAGGTGGCGGTGAGAAACGGGGATATCTACCGGCTCGCAAACCGTTCCTCCGGTGGAGTGCATGTGAGGGCTGAGGTAAGCCAACTTGACGAAGTTTCGAAAATCTTCGATGGTGGCGTAGCGGCGGCCTTGGTCGAGGTCGCGTACAAAGGGCGGCCCATAAGCAGGGACAAATACTGTGGCGTCGCCACCGATTTGCACGCTTCGCGCTGGGTTGCGAGCATGATGGGTGTACATGCTTGGTGCGTTAGCGGTAATGATTTCTCGACACATGCCCCGGGGAAAGCGCACCCTTTCGCCATCTACTGAGGCCCCAGCATTTTTTAATAAAGTAAGAGCCGAAGGGTAGTCACGAAAGTCAATACCAATTTCTTCCAAAATGGTGTCGGCGTTTTTTTCAATTTGAATCAGGCCTTCTTCAGGAACTAACTCCACCGGGGCAATAGAGCGAGTGAGGTAGGGCTTGACCTCTGCGGTGTTTTCGCGGCGAGCAGCCTGGCGAGCCGAGCGGCCGCCAGATCGACGACGGGGAGTTTCACTCATAGGGGTCTTCCTTTCAACGGGTGTGCCGGCGACGGCGCCTTGGGCCGGTCTCGGTAATGGTTCGTTCGGGCAAGGTCATGCGCGTAGACAGGCCGGGGTAAAGGGCGGTGCGGTGAGGAATAGCCATGGCGTCAATGAAATGCGCTTGAAAAGCTGGTTCGGTGGCTGTTTCGATTTTTTCTATTTCGGTGACTATGCGTTGAATGTCTTGTCGGGCGGCTCCGGAGAGCAAGGCGATGACTGCACCGGCCCCGGCGGCGTTACCCACCGAACGCACTTGGTCGGGGAGACAATCAGGGATAAGCCCCAAAACTGTAGCCCGCAAGGTGTCTATATGGCTTCCAAAAGCACCAGCTAACTCAATGTGATCAAGGTGATCTACTTCGAGATGGTCCATGAGCAACCGGATCCCGGCATAAAGAGCGGACTTGGCCAGTTGGATAGCTCGAATATCGTTTTGGGTAACAACTAAAGGAGGGCTGCCGTCTTGTGGATCATGTAAGACGTAGCGCATGGTGCGACCGTCGGGTTCGATGCGAAAACTCGGGCGAGTGCCTGCTCCGCCGATCACCCCATCGGCGTCCATGAGCCCGGCCAAAAAAAGCTCGGCTACTACTTCAATAATTCCCGAGCCGCAGATGCCGGTTACTCCTGTTGGTGCTACGGCTTCAACAAACCCTGGTTCGTCCGACCACGGGTCAACCCCCAGTACCCGAATACGAGGTTCACCGGTTTCGGGGTCGATGCGTACCCGTTCAATGGCCCCGGGGGTGGCTCGTTGTCCTGCGGTAATTTGTGCCCCTTCAAATGCCGGGCCAGTTGGGCTGGAGGCGGCCAACAGGCGGCCTTTGCCGGCCAGTAAAATCTCTGCGTTGGTGCCCACATCAACCACCAAGGTGACCTGATCTTTGGGATTGTCTTGTGGCCGGGTGGCCAAGATGACCGCCGCTGTGTCGGCCCCGACGTGACCGGCGATACAAGGCAACACATGGATGCGTCCCGCAGGGTGAATGTCAAGATCAAGGTCTTGCGGGGTGCGGTCAACTGCTTTTTCGATACCCAAAATAAACGGTGCTTGGCCAAGGGGTATCGGGTCAATGCCGAGAAATAAGTGGTGCATAACCGGGTTGCCGACCAGAACCATTTCTAAGACATGGTGAGGCGACACATCAATTTGTTGGCAAAGCTCACCAATGAGGTCGTTAAGAGATTGACGTACGGCGGTGGTCATTTCGGTGTCTCCGCCGGGGTTCATCATGACGTAAGAGACTCGACTCATGAGGTCTTCGCCAAAACGAATTTGTGGGTTCATGGTGCCTGCGGTGGCCAGCACATCACCAGTGGCCAGATCGCATAAGTGGGCGGCGATGGTGGTCGAGCCAACGTCTATCGCTATGCCAAGTGCTTGGTCTTTTAGCCCCGGCCAATGGGCTACTACTTGGTGGTCGTCTCGAATGGCCACCGTGCAAAGTCCAGAAGAAATTGGTTCTTGCGAAACAAGAGGACTAATGGTCAGGGTGGTGAGTCCCCATTGCTCTTCAAGTGCCTCAAGGATGAGTTCTTGTGGGTTGTCGTTGTTGGTGGCCTTTATCTCAATTAGGCGAAGTACCAGAACTGGGTCAAGTTCGAGACGGCCAAGGTCTATTTCTTTCCGGATGACCTGCTGGTGGACTTGGCTCTCGGTGGGCACATCAATAACAAGGTCGCCGCAAACGGTGGCGGCGCAAGCCAAATTGTTTTGGGTCAGGAGGGGACGGCGGCCCTGATAGTTGGTTTCCATGATGGAAGAAACCGAAAGGTGTTGTCGTTGAGCGGTGATGCCATGTTTAGAAAATTCGCCAAACATCGGTTCCACTTGGCAGCGTCCACAGATGCCACGACCTCCACAGACAGAGTCGAGGTCTACGCCGAGTTGTCGAGCTGCATCGAGCACCGTGGTGCCGGCAGTTATTTGGCCGCGTCGTCCTGAGGGGGTAAAAACAACGAGGTGGTCGTCGACGGCGGTCATGTCAAGATGAGCGGCGACGCCCTCCACGGCGTTCGCGGGTAGGGGCGTTGGGATCGCGGTTGGCGCGTATCCAGGCGGCACAGTCGGAGTCGGTTCCGGCCAGAACGTCGGCGGCCATTACTGCTGATTTAACTTCGGCGTGCATGGGGTTCATGATGGCCGAGGTCATGCCGTGACTCATGGCCATGGCCAAAAAGGTGCCGGTTATTATGTGCCGGTTGGGTAGCCCAAAACTGACGTTGGAGGCTCCGCAGGTGGTATTGACCTTGAGCTCTTCACGAAGGCGCCGCACCAAAGCAAAAACTTGCTGGCCGGCCGTGCCCATGGCGCCGATTGGCATTACCAGAGGGTCAACGACCACATCACAGGCGGGGATTCCATGGTCGGCGGCCCGTTCAACAATGCGCTTGGCTACGGCAAAACGTACGTTGGGGTCTTCGGAGATTCCAGTGTCGTCGTTGGATATTGCGACTACTGCTGCGCCGTGGCGGGCCACCAAAGGCAACACGCGCTCCATGACTTCTTCTTCGCCGGTCACTGAGTTGACCAAGGCTTTTCCTTGGTAGACCCCGAGGCCTGCTTCGAGGGCCTCAATGATTGAGGAATCAATAGAGATAGGGAGGTCGGTCACCGATTGTACGAGTTGAATAGCTTGGGCTAACAGAGCGGGCTCGTCGGCGAGGGGAATGCCGGCGTTGACATCGAGCATGTGGGCGCCGGCTTCGGTTTGGGCTATAGCGTCAGCGGCCACTCGGCTGAAGTCACCGTTTTTCATTTCTTCGGCCAACAGTTTGCGCCCGGTGGGGTTAATGCGTTCGCCAATCATGACGAATGGCCGACCGAAGCCGATAGCGACCTCTTTGCTGGCTGAACTAAGAATGGTGTCGGTCATGAGGTTCTCCTCTTAAGAGTTTTGATCTTCTGTTGGTTCAAGGCCGCCGGAGCGTACAAGTTTTTTGATTCGTTCGGCCGGGTAATCGATGTCAACACGAATCAGGGCGTCAGCGACTTCTTGAGCCAAGTCAGCACTACAAGGCTGACTTTCTCGGCGCCATTGGGTGACGTAATCGTCGATCCCAGTAAGGCCCGCCACCATGGCCGCTTGGTCAATGGCTAACTGAAAACGTGCGTCAAGGAGCCCTTTTTCTCGGGTGCGGCCTTTTTGTGCGGTTATCTGCGCTGGGATATCGCGCCAAAAGATAGTTACCAATGCGGTGGCCATGGTGTTAATACGCTCCTATGGGTTGCCGGTTGGGGGAACTCAGTTCAACCACGCTGGTGGCAAGTTCTCCGTAGCCGGTGGGGCAAAGTTCAAAACGTAAGCCAAGCCGTTGGGCGGCGGTTTCGGCTTGAGCCACCAAGTCTGGGTTATCAGTTTGTGCGAGGTAAACCAAACGAGTGTAGTTGCCAAAGTAATCGCTGAGCAACTCGGGGTGGGTGTCTAGCCAGAGGGCTTTGATGACCAGGCGGTCAAAGTGTTTGACTAAAAAATCGGTGAGGTAAAAGGTGCCTGGTTCGGCGTCGTGGAGTCGGGCGAAGGTTTGTTGGCCGGCAAAAAATTCGTAGCAGTGGGCACCAGGGAGGCGTTCTACGCCGAGTTCTTCGCAGACTGCGTCGAGGCGGCCGCCGGTGCCGCAATCGGCATAACCCACGTAGATGGTGTCGTAAAGTCCGGCGGCGGCACGTACTCGCTGGGCCACGGCGTCAGGAATTTTGTCTGGAGTGTTGTGATAAGAGGCGGGCAAGCACGCTATTTCTACCCCCGGCAGGTTGTTGACCTCTATCACCTGCAAGAGTTCACGCGATAAGGCCCCACAAGCCACAATGAGCGTGCGTTCGCCGGTCATGTGCCCGGCTGGGCTTTCGGAGGTCATGGCTTAGGGTTAAGCAGCGGCGCGGCGCTCGGCGATAAGGCGCTGAGCGGTTTCGGCGGCTACGGCAGCATCTCGGCAGTAAGCATCGGCTCCGATGGCTTCGCCAAATTCTTCGTTGAGGGGGGCTCCGCCTACGATGACTATGTATTCCTCGCGAAGGCTTTTCTCTTTGAGGACGTCGATAACGACCTTCATGTAGGGCATGGTGGTGGTCAACAAAGCGGACATGCCAAGGAAATCTGGCTTGTGTTCATCTAGAGCGCCGAGGAATTCTTCAACATCGGTGTTGATGCCCAGGTCGATAACTTCGAAGCCGGCACCTTCGAGCATCATGCCCACCAAGTTTTTCCCAATATCGTGGATGTCTCCCTTGACGGTACCGATAACGATTTTGCCAATCGGTTCTACGCCGGTTTCGGCCAGCAGGGGGCGCAAGATGGCCATGCCGGCTTTCATGGCGTTGGCCGAGAGAAGTACCTCGGGGACAAAGAGGATGCCGTCGCGGAAGTCGATGCCGACGATGCGCATTCCTTCTACTAGGGCGTCGTTGAGTACCCGTCCGGGTTCCCAGCCGCGGGCTAATAAAATGTTGGTGCCTTCGGCAATTTCGTCGGCCAGTCCGTCGTAAAGGTCGTCATGCATTTGGGCGGCGAGGTCCTCGTCGGACAGGTCGGCTAAGATGATTTCTTCTTCGGGTTGTTCTTCTACCATGGTTCCTCCGTAGATAAGGGACGTGCCCTATTGGCCGCTTTATGAGACGAACCCACAAAGTGGTGAATTTTGCAATGTTCCCATAATGCGGGAAATACCTATATGGTGGGAACTCTACTCATCTTTTCACTAAGCGTCCACCATCATCTCCATACTTCCCGGATGGTGGCAAGCAGCCAAAAGTTACCCAAAGAGGCAAAATATGAAAACTGTACAAAGCATTGATCGGGCGTTCTCCCTTCTTGAAGAAATCACGCGAAAACCAGCCGGCATAAGTGACCTGGCCCGCAGCGTAGATCTGCCCACCAGCACGGTGGCTCGGTTGCTTTACACCTTGGAAGACTTAGGGGCAATCGTGCGCACAGCCGACGACACCACTTACCAAATCGGCCCGGCTTTATTGACCATGGCCACCACCGTGGACCCCACACAAAGCCTCTTGGCCGTTGCTCAACCGCATTTGCTTGACCTCGTAGAGGCTCTGGGCGAAACGGTTGGCTTGTCTATACCCGCCGGTTATGACGTGCATTATATCGGTGAGGCAGATTCTCCCCATCCGGTTCAGATAAGAGATTGGACCGGGGTGAGTTTACCCATGCATGTGGTGCCTGCCGGCTTGGTCATTTTGTCTCAATGGCCAAACGATGCAGTAGACAGATTTCTGGATCGGCCGCTTGATCGCTTTACCTCAAAAACGGTGATCGACCCTGAGCAGATTCGTCCACGCCTGGAGGTTGCTCGCCGTCAGGGCTACCTATGGGCCCACGAAGAATTCTCTGAAGGCATTAACTCGGTGGCTGCCCCGCTCTACAACAACACTGGCGTGGTGATGGGTGCGTTGCATAGTCACGGGCCGGCCTATCGTTTTCCCGACGAAACCATGGAAGAAATCATTGGCCAGCGGTTAGCTCAAGTAGCAGCCATTATCTCTGAAGCCTTGGGATACCACCCTTAAAAAACATGAAAAGGCCGGGTTAAACATGTCGGCGATTTATGGAGTAGCAGCAGCACTAGGGGTCGGGGTGGGCGATCATTTCACCCGCAACTCCTCAGACCGTGCCACCATCAGTCAGTCGTTAGGGGCGTTCCTTTTTGGCGGTTTTTTTCTTGCTCTCACCGCAGCAGCGGTAGCGGGTAGCGAGTGGCGAACCGTTGACTTGTTGATCGGAGCGGCCAGCGGGTTTATCGGAGTGGCTGCGTTGGGCGCGCTTTACTTGGGTTACCAGTCGGCCAACGTGGCAGTCGTGGGCCCTCCGGCTGCTGTTCTCTCAGTGGCCTTACCTACGGTGTTTTCTTTACTTTGGGGAAACGCTCCGTCATCAGCAGTATTAGGTGGCATTGCTTTGGGAGTGCTTTCTGTACTGCTCATTACCTTTGATCCGAATTTTACGGGCGACTTAAAAAAGGGCGTGCTTTTTAGTGCTCTCTCCGGAGTCAGTTACGCCGCTCTTTTCGTGGTGCTTGACCTGGCCTCTCCAGAGAGCGGGCATTGGCCGATGGTTTCGCAAAGGTTGGTGGGTTTTGGAGTTTTTGCTTTTTTGAGCAAACGGGCCACGGTTTCGATATTTCCAGATCGACGAGCGATTGGGCTAGCCAGCCTGGGCGCTTTTTGGGGCGGGCTAGGCGCATTGTCTTTTCTTTACGGCTTGCAACATGGCGACCTCGCCCCAGTTGCTGCCGCCGGTACGCAGTACGCCGCCGTCACCGTGGCCTGTGGTTGGCTTTTTCGGGGAGAAACTCTACGCCTCTGGCAATGGCTAGGGCTGTTGGGCACTATGGGTTCGCTGACCCTCATTGTCTTTGGCTAAGGACGCCATCTTTTTAGGATCAACGGTCTTGGATCCAAGCAGGGAATAGGATTCATCTATGACGAGAGCGAACAAAGATTCTGCTGAGAGTTCAACTACTGGGCAGCAAAGGGTATTGATTACGGCAGGAGCCTCAGGTATTGGCGCGGCCATGGTGACTGCTTTTTTAGACGATGAGGCTCAAGTGCATGTTGCTGACTTGCCGGGGCAACTCCACGACCTTCCTCCCGGAGTTACGGCCACCGCCGCAGACGTGTCGGACCCTGACCAGGTAGATCAACTTTTTGACGAAGCGGTGCAGGTCATGGGTGGGGTAGATGTGTTGTGCAACAACGTGGGCATCGCTGGGCCAACCGGGGCGCTAGAGGAACTTGAGGTATCCGAGTGGGACCGAACGATGGCCGTCAACGTGCGCTCCATGTTTCTTTGTTGCCGTCGGGCCATCCCGTTGATGAGAGCCCAAGAGTCCGGAATTATTTTGAATACGGCTTCCACGGCGGGCTTAGTGGGCTACCCCTTGCGGAGCCCTTACGCCGCTTCAAAATGGGCGGTGGTGGGGTTAAGCGCCACCTTGGCCATGGAGTTGGGTGAGTTCAATATTCGGGTGAATACCTTATGCCCGGGTTCGGTGGGTGGTGACCGCATGGATCGAGTAATCGCTGCCGAAGCTGTTGCGCTGGGTCTCTCTGAAACGGTTATTCGTGAGCGTTACCAGGACCAAGTGTCCATGCGGTCGTTTATCGAAGGAGCGGATGTGGCTGCTATGGCAGTTTTTCTAGCTTCACCGGCGGCGCGTTTTGTTAACGGGCAGGTCATCTCGGTTGATGGTGGTTTGGAAACCCTGCGTACCGTTTTCCGCCGATAAAAAAGTTTCCCGCTAGGTGGTCAGGCTTCCCATTATGTGGTTGACTTTTACTTTTGTTGGATTAAGATCCCCGCAGGACACCGGCTATGTGCTCACGTGCCCTATCTTGCAAATAACCTAACCAGAGTCGCCTCTCACAGTCGGTCTCTGCTGCCTACTGGAGTATTTCAATGAGCGAATTTCCCACTAACGCCAAAGTCGTGGTTATCGGGGCCGGCATCGTCGGCAACTGTTTAGTAGGTCACTTGGCCCGCTTGGGTTGGACCGACCTTGTTCTCATAGAAAAAGGGCCTCTTCCTAACCCCGGCGGCTCCACTGGCCACGCCTCAAACTTCATTTTTCCGGTTGACCACAATAAAGAAATGGCCCTGCTAGGCGAGCAAAGCGCCGACCAATACCGAGACATGGACCTCTCAGTAGATTCTGGCGGCATCGAAGTCGCCCGTACCCAAGAACGCATGGATGAACTTGACCGCCGCATGACCTCCGCTAAAGCCTGGGGTATCGAAGCCCACCTACTCAGCCCAGCCGAAGTAAAAGAACTCGTTCCCTTCATCAACGAAGAGGTCATCTTGGGCGGTTTCTACTGCCCAACCGTTTCGGTCGTTGACTCGCTAGAAACCGGCACCGTAATGCGCAAAGAAGCCATCGAAACCGCCGGCTGTCAAGTATTCGCCAACACCGAAGTTCTGGACATCGAAACCACCCAAGGCGAAGGCGGCGTCACCACGGTGAGCGCCGTAGTCACCGACAAAGGCCGTATCGAAGCCGAGTACGTGGTCGTGGCCTGCGGCGTGTGGTCAAACCGCATCGCCAACATGGCCGGAGCCACCATCCCCTTGGTGCCCACCGTGCACCAAATGGCCGACGTGGGCCCCATGGACATCTTGGCCGAAACCAACAACGAAATCGGCTACCCCATCGTGCGCGACATGGACACCTTCTGTTACGAGCGCCAATCCTCAGGCTCCATGGAAGTCGGCTCCTACGGCCACCGGGCCATCTTGCATCACCCCGATGAAATCCCCTCCAACCAAGAAGCCGCCTTATCGCCCACCGAAATGCCCTTCACCCCCGATGACTTCGATGACCAAATGGAAACAGCCATCGAACTCATAGACATGCTTGGCGACGCCGAAATAAAATACGCCATCAATGGTTTGCTGTCTTTAACACCCGACGGCATGCCCTGCCTCGGCGAAACTATTGAGGTACGTAACCTTTGGTCAGCGGCCGCCGTTTGGGTAAAAGAAGGCCCCGGCATGGCTCAAGTAGTCGCCGAATGGATGACCTACGGCTACCCCCGAGTTATCGACGCCCACGGCGCAGACCTGGCTCGCTTTTACGAAGGCGAACGCTCCGACGAACACATCTGGTCACGAGCCGACGAAAGCTTCATCAAAACCTACGGCATCGTGCACCCCGCCGAGCAATGGGAAGGGCGCCGCAACATCGACGTCGGCCCCTATTTCTCACGCCAAGAAGACCTCGACGCCATGTTTTTCCAAGCCCGCACCTGGGAACGCCCCCAGTGGTACGGCGCCAACGCCGACCTTGTCGAGCGCTACGACCTTTCGGAACGCACCGTGGAATGGGACAACCGGTGGTGGAGCCCCATCACCGTTGGCGAACACCTCAACCTGCGAGAAAACTGCGGCCTAGTAGACCTCAGCGCCTTCCAAATCTACGAACTCGAAGGCCCGGGGGCCGTCCAGTACGCCGACTACCTCGCCGTAAATAAAGTAGACGTCGCCGTAGGCCGCTCTATCTACACCCCGTGGCTAACCCCCGACGGCGGTTTCCACTCTGACCTCACCATGATGCGCACCGCCCAAGACAAGGTACGCATCGTCACCGGGGTATTCGACGGCGGCCGTGACTCTTTCTGGGTCAACCGCCACATGCCCCTCGACGGTTCGGTGAAGTTCACCAACATCACCAAACAGGTCACCACCTTAGGTTTATGGGGCCCCAACGCCCCGACCGTGTTAGGCCAACTCACCGATGCTGACCTTTCACAAAACGGATCACCTTACGGCTCGGTCATAGACGTAGAAATTGCTGGCCTGCCCTGCACCCTCTTTAGAGTTTCTTACGTGGGCGATACCGGTTGGGAAATCTACACCAACTGGGCCAACGGGCCCGCTTTGTGGGATGCCCTCATGGCCGCTGGCGCCGACCAAGGTATTCGCCCCACCGGCGGCGGCGTTTACGGCAGCTCCGGACGCTTAGAAAAGGGTTACCGCCTGATGGGCGCCGAATTGGAAAGCGAATACAACCCGTTAGAAGCCGGGTTGGCTCGCCCCAAGGTAAAAGCCGCCGACTTTATTGGTAAAGAGGCCTACCTAGCGGCCCGTGAAGGGACCACTGAAGTAGCAATGTGCACCCTGACCGTAGAAGACCAAACCGATAGCCAAGGCCACCAACGCTTTATGCAGGGTGGGAACGAACCCATCTTGACGTTAGATGGCGGTCGCATTGTGGACTCCCACGGGCGAGCCAGTCGAGTAACCTCAGCCGGCTTTGGTCCCTCTGTTGGCAAGCACCTGCTTATGGCCTACTTGCCCACCGAACTGGCGGCACCCGGTACCGATCTGCAGGTCATGTACATGAACGAACTGTTCCCGGTCAAGGTGGGCTCTACCGGTGCCATCTTTGATCCGGAAAACACTCGTCTCAAGTCCTAGGAGCCATCATGCGACTTTTGGTTTGTGTTAAGCGTGTGCCGGCGCCCGGAGCACGCATCAATATTACGGCCGATGAACAAGCAGTGGATTCCGCTCACCTTGGTTTTACCACCAGCCCCCACGAAGAATGTGCGCTGGAAGAAGCAGTACAAATTGCTGAAGCCCACGAAGGCCAGGTCACGGTGCTTACCTTGGGACCCGCCGAAGCCGAAGAACAATTGCGCTACGCAGCCAGCGTGGGAGCAAACCACTTCGTCTTATTGCCTATAACCGAAGTGGACTGGGATGCCCAACGCACCGCAGCGGCCTTAGCTAAAGCTATCAGCGACCTTGAAGAGGCCGAAGGGCCATTCGATTTGGTACTTTTCGGCAACGAATCTGCCGATGCCGGCGGGTTTCAAGTAGGGGTACGCGTTGCTCACGCCTTGGGCCGCCCCATTGTCAACGGTATTAAAGGCATAGACGTAGCCGAAGGCACGGTCACCGCTCGTCGTGAAATAGACGGAGGTTTCGAAGTTTATGAAATACCCACCCCGGCCGTTTTGGGTATTAAAGAAGGTATCAACTTGCCTCGTTACCCAACCATGAAGGGTCGCTTGGCTTCGAAAAAAGCAGTAATAGAAGCCACCGAACCTACCTCCGAACCGGGCGGCCAAAAGCGACGCCGATTGCATCGCCCTGAAGAAGCGGCCTCCACTACAGTAATTCTTGGCGAAGGCCCCGAGGCGGCCCCGGCCGTTGTTGACTTGTTAGAAGAACTTGGGGTGCTGTCATGACCCTGTTAATTCTTTGCGATCACGATCGCGGCATCTTGGCCGAGGCCTCACTAGAGGCCCTGACTTTTGGGCGTCAGTTGGCTTCCACCGCCGGTATGGCCTGCCACGCCGTAGTCATAGGCCAAGGAGCGCAAGAAGCCAGCCCACAGTTGGCGGCCTACGGTGCCGAAACCATACACGTGATTAACCACGAGATCTTGACCGACTTCGGCCCTGAAGCTTGGGGCGAAGCGCTCACTCAATTGGTTCGATCCGTCGATGTTTCCGCAGCGATGGCTTGCGGCACCGACCGAGGCAACGAGGTAATGGCCCAGGTAGCCGCCCGCTTAGACGTACCTTTCGTCGCCAACTGTCTAGACGTAACCCCGAACTCTGAGCAATGGGAAATGACTCGTGTGCAGTGGGGTGGCTCGTTGCTTGAAGACGCCACCTTGGAAACCGACGGCGTCAAAATTGTTTCGGTGACCCATCACAGTTGTGAAGCCGCCCCGGCCGCCAATCCTGCTGCTGGGGCCGTGGCCGTGTTCACACCTGAACTAGAGAGCGCTCTGGCTCGCACCGTGGTAACCGACCGGGTGGTACTCACCCAAGGAATTACTTTGGCCACCGCCCCGGTAGTGGTAGGTGGCGGTCGCGGGGTGGGCTCTGCCGACGCTTTCGTACCCCTTGAAGAATTGGCCGCAGCATTAGGTGGGGTTGTGGGCTGCTCAAGAGCGGTTACCAACAACGGTTGGCGCCCTCACTCTGACCAAGTTGGACAAACCGGTACCCGAATTGCCCCGCAAATTTATATCGCTAACGGTATTTCAGGCGCCATCCAGCATTGGGTGGGCGCCATGGCGGCCAAAAACATTTTGGCTATCAATACCGACGCCGAAGCCAATATGGTGACCAAAGCCGGTCACGCGGTAATCGGCGATCTGCATAAAGTAATACCAGCAATATTAGAAGAAATCGAACGCCGCAAAGGTTAAAGCGTTCAGCTTTGCCGAGAGGATTTTTTAGCGCTCTCTGTAGAGCGAGAAGAAAAATCAAAGACCACCGGCACCCAGCGGCGTACCGAGTTAATCATCCATGCTTTTGTCTCTGCGGTCACCTGAGTACGTAAAATAGGAGCTTCACTTATGACCCCTTGGGCCAGCAAATGCGCTCGAAAAGTGCCAGGTAGTAGCCCACAAGAGATCGGGGGAGTCACCAACCGTCCGTCAATCTCAATTACTAAGTTCCCGGTCGTGGTTTCGGTGAGTTCTCCCCGCTCGTTCCAAAGCACCACATCAGGGGCTTGAGGGAACTGTTCCCGGGCTTGAGTAAATACATCTCGATAAGTGGTTTTGTGAAAAAGGTATTCGTTTTCGCTAAGCACCGGATGGGTGTTAAAAGGCACCAACCACGGCTCAGTTTCAGTCAACGGAAGGTCTAAAACTTGAAGCTCGACCGCCCCGTCAGGAGCCACCAGCAAACGCAAACGGTGGGGCCCCTCAGCGGCCACCTCATCTAAAACATGGTTGACCGTTTCAAGGTCTAAGTCAAAACTAAAGTGTTGCGCTGAAGCAACCAAACGCTCAAGATGCAACGAGCGTAAATCAACGCCATGAGTGGGGTCCCAGCGCATGGTTTCTAACAAGCGAAAATCAGGGCGGGCCCGGTTCAGGACACGAGTCTTTTGTTCAACCTCTCGCCACTCTTCATCGGGGTCGGAATCCCAGACAATGCCACCCCCTACCCCATACTCCGCTCGACCTTGGGCGAGATCTACCCATACGGTGCGGATGGCAATGTTGAACTCGAAGTCACCGCCAGGAGCCATAACCCCGATAGCCCCGGTGTAGGCCCCTCGGCCGTCGCCTTCGAGGGCCTCAATGATCTCCGTGGTGCGTACTTTTGGTGCCCCGGTAATAGAAGCCGGAGGAAACAAAGCACTAAACACCTCCGCTACCGAAGCATCCGATTCGGCAGTCACCGTTGAGGTCATGGTATGCACGGTGGGGTAACTCTCTACGGTGTGCAAAGCTGAAACCTTGACGGAACCAAGATCGGCGATGCGGCTCAAATCGTTGCGCACCATGTCGACAATCATGGTGTTTTCGGCTAGATCTTTTTCGGAACGGGCCAAATGTTCAGCGGCCAAGGCATCCCAAAGAGGATCAGGGTGGCGGCCGATGGTGCCTTTCATTGGCCGGGCGGTGAGTTGGCGCCCTTCTCTAGAAACAAAGAGTTCCGGTGAAACCGAACACACCGCACGGTCACCAAGGTCCAGATAAGCCGCATGGTCGGCTTGTTGGGCACGCACCAGATCACCGAACAGCCCTCTCGGATCGCCAGAAAAAGGCGACCGTAAGCGCACCGTATGATTGACTTGGTAAGTTTCTCCGGCCCCAATGAGCTCTCGGATAGTACGAATGGTGGTTAGGTAGGCCGGTTGAGACCGATTGGCCACCCATGGCCCAACTTGGTAGCCCCCACTTTGGGTAGGTGGGTCTTCCCGTTGTGGGGCAGAAAAAACGCCAAAAGAAACCAGCGGAACCCGCCGCATTCGGGCAGACCGAACGGCTTGGTCAAAGGCTGGCCCCGCATCGTAAGAAACCATGCCTACCACCCAATTACCTTGAGCAACGGCCTGTTCAGCGGCTGCTAATGCTGAAGGAACCTCGTGGAGTTCGTCGGCTCCGATGACATAAAGCGGTTGGGTAAAAGACAACCATTGCCGTACCCCGTCAAGCGGGTATTGCAACAACGCTTGCCGGACGGCCGCTTGGCTCATCCGTAGGGGGCTTCCCACCCCGGTTCACGATCCAAGCAACGAATGAAAACCCCTGACTGAGGTTTGGGTTCAAAGTAAGAGGATTTTGGCGGCATGCGTTCGCCAGTATCGGCCACCGCCATTAACTCAGCGACCGAGGTGGGGTGCATGACGAACCCGGTGGCGTTGTCATCTAAGCAACGGGTCTCTAAAGCAAACAAACCAACCGGTTCGGGAAGATAATCAATGGAGGGGTCATTCCCAGGGTCCTTGATGTCATACACCGGGTTCAACACACCGTGTTGCAAACGGGAAACGTCGAGTTGGTCAACAGCCAATGCTCCACGGGCTTCCGGAAGGTCCATGCAGAACCATGAGCCGTTGATGAATATCCCAACTTGACCGTGTTCTGGGCGGGCCTGCTCAGCATTTTCTTTCGGGATCAGGGTTCCGATGACTGCAAGGTCAGCGAAAAGTTGCTGAGCGGTGCGCTCTTGGCGGTCGTGGATACGCCGATGAAAAGGCAAGACCAGCATTTCGGTGTCGGGGAACAAAACCACTTGGGTCCAATCCAGCGGGCCACCAACTCCGTCAAAAAGGTCACGTGCGGTAGCGGCGGCCGCTAAACGGTGGTGCCCGTCGGTGACATAAAGGGTGCGGTCTCCAACCAAATCAGCCAGATGTTGAGCCTCTGGGCCAGAAACCACCCACACTTCTTGATCGACACCATCGCTGGTTGAAACAAGGGCGGGTTCGCTATTACACAAACGATGGACTTCTTTTTCGAGCGCTGAATCGCTGCGGTAGGTCAACGAAACCGGGCTTGATGAAGACCCAACTTCAACAAGATGGCGAGCCAGTAAATCGGTGCGACCAGGGCGCACCGCTTCGTGGCGCAAAATCCTCCGGTCGTCGTCTTCGGTTACTGGCACCAAACCCATGATGCCGGTTTGTTGATGACCGTCAATGGTCATGCGGTAAAGGAACAACGAAAGTTCGTCGTAACAGCGGTAAGCCTCAGCATCATGCAACCGTTGCATGGCTTCAGCGCAACTGGCCAACAGGTTGCCAATATCGTCACGTTGTTCTAAAGGAAGGTCTTCACGTGAACGGGTCACGTGAAGAAAACTGTAGGGGTTGTCGGCGATGATGGCCACCCGCTCAGCGGGGGAGTAAGCATCGTAAGGGCCGGTAGTTACCCGGTCGGCCCACTCGGGTTTTACTAAAAGGCCAGGGAAGGGGCGAAGTACGCTCATGCTTATCGCTTGCGAATCTGAACTTGAATAACGTTGTCAAGTTCGTTGAGTTCTTGGGAAATTTCGTCGGTAATTTCACCGCCCACATCTATTAAAGCCACCGCAGCGTTCGAACCAAGGAACACCTTATTTTGCATAGTTTGTACGTTTACCCGGGCGTTTCGAAGCACCCGTAAAGCTTCGGCGAGTACGCCGACCTGGTCGAAGTGGCGAATGGTGATGGTGTAAGTACCAACCCGGGCATCAGCCATGTTGACGCAGTTCATGAGTTCACCACTGCGGTAAGCCTCAATAACGTCAATGGTTCCCGCCGATGTGGCATCTTGAGCTTGTTGAGTAGAGGCACCAATATGGTGGGTGCCGGTCACCTTGGGATGAGCAGCAACCGCCGAAGCAAAGGAGCCGGTACTTGAACCCGGTTCGTTGCAGAAGACGTCGAGACCAGCGCGCAAACCAGTGGTTTCTAGCGCATGAAGTAGAGCTTCTTCATCCACGACCTCTCCTCGGCTGGTGTTGAGCAAAATAGCGTCGTCTTTCATGCGGCCCAAAAAGTCGGCGTCGACCAACCCTTGGGTGGCTTGCCCTCCGGGGACATGGAGCGAAACAATGTCAGATTCGTCAAGCAACGCAGAGAGGTCGTCAACTAACCGGATGCCCAGAGAGCGGATGCGCATTTCCACGCCGGCAGATCGGTTGGTTTTTCGTTCCGCTACCACGGTGATGCCAAAGGATCGGGCCCGTTCGGCCACCGCCAAGCCGATTTCCCCGAGACCGATAATACCCATCGTTTTGCCGAGCAAGCCGTCGGCTTTACTGTAAGTTTTTTTGTTCCACTGACCGTTGCGGAGATCGGCGGTGGCTTGGGCAATATGACGATCAATGGCTACCAGCAACCCCATGGTGAGTTCTGCTACGGCCACCGAGTTGGTTCCCGGCACGTTGCAGACATACACCCCGGCATCGGCAGCCGCTTGGCAATCAATGGTGTTGGTGCCCGCACCGGCCCGCACAATAAGCCCCAACTGGTTGGCGCTTTCTATGGCGGCCGCCGTGACTTCGGTACTGCGGACGATCAAAATATCCATCCCATCGAGTGCTCCAAAAAGCTCGTTGGGGCCGAGATCTGTGTTAACCAAGCAATCGTCCCCCCTTTGCCGGAGGGCATCAACGTAAGATTCTGGAAGAGCGTCTGCGAAAAGAATTTTCATAAGGTTCCTTTGACACGCCGCTCCCGGCACACGTGATGCGGGAAGCGGGGTAGTCTCTGCGGATCGGGTTAGAGAAACTCTAGACACTCGAACGAACAATGGCAAGAGGAACGGGTTTTGCTTCGGCGAAAACCCCCAAAGCGAGGAGTTGTGATGGGTCGGTCCATGAACCGGAAGGTCATTATTTCATGTGCAGTTACGGGGTCGGGAGACACTACGGGCAAAAGCCCTCATGTGCCGGTAACCCCCGAAGCCATCGCCGATTCGGCTTTAGCGGCCGCCTCTGCCGGTGCGGCCATTGTGCATTGTCACGTACGCAATCTCGAAACTGGCCAAGGGGCCCGCACGGTGGCTTACTACCAAGAGGTGGTAGAGCGCATCCGCGCCGAGAATCAAGAGGTGGTGGTCAACTTGACCGCCGGTATGGGTGGAGACCTCAACGTGGGTCCCGATCATGACCCTATGGATTGGCAACCCGGGACCGACTTGGTAGGTGGGGCCGAGCGGTTAGCTCATGTGGAAGCTATCCGCCCGGATATTTGCTCGTTGGATTGTGGCTCGCTCAACTTTGGTGACGGGAATGCGGTTTATGTTTCGACACCGGACATGTTGCGCATTATGGCCGAACGGGTGCGTGAACTTGGGGTAAAACCGGAGCTTGAAGTTTTTGATACGGGGAACTTGTGGTTTGCTGAAACCATGATTGCTGAGGGGCTGGTTGATGCGCCGTACTGGTTGCAACTTTGCTTGTCTATTCCTTACGGCACCCCTATGGATGTGGGTATTTTGCAAGCCATGGTAAATCGTTTGCCAGAACAAGCCGAGTTCACCTCTTTTGGTTTGGGAGCGATGCAAATGCCCATGGTGGCTCAGTCCGTCATGTTGGGCGGCCACGTAAGGGTGGGCCTCGAAGACAACCTTTATTTGGAGCGTGGCGTGTTAGCCACCAATGAACAGTTGGTAGCTAAGGCGGTGAATATCATTGAACTCATGGGGGCTCGGGCGCAAACAGCGGCCGAGGCTCGTGAAACGTTGCAGTTGACCCGATGAGCAATCAATCTTCGTCAACCGTGGCCTGCATTGGCATGGGGGTCATTGGGTGCGGCTGGGCAGCACATTTTCTAGGCCAGGGGTACGACGTACAGGCTTGGGACCCGGCTCCGGGAGGCGAGCAGCGCCTCGAAGAGTTTTTAGATTTAGCGTGGCCGGCCATGGAGCAACTGGGTCTTGCTGCGGGCGCTGACCGCAGCAGGGTAACTTTTTGTGCCACCACTGAGGAGGCGGTAAGCGGAGCCCTGCTGGTGCAAGAGAACGCTCCCGAACGCTTGGAACTGAAACAAGGTTTGCTGGCCGAACTTGACCAGTTATGTGGTCCGGAAGTGATTATTGCTTCATCCACCTCAGGGTATTTGATTAGCGATATGACGGAGCAATGCCGGCATGCCCCGGAACGCGTGGTGGTGGGCCATCCCTTCAACCCGGTGTATTTGTTGCCCCTAGTAGAGGTGGTGGCGGGACCGCAAACCTCCAGCGCCGCTATGGACCGAGCGGTGAAAATTTATGAATCCACCGGGAAAACGGTGATGCGCTTAGATAAAGAAGTCGAAGGGTTTGTCTCGGACCGTTTACAAGAAGCCATGTGGCGTGAGGCGCTCCATATGGTGGCCAACGGTGAAGCCACAGTCGAACAATTAGATTTAGCTATTACTGCCGGCCCGGGGCTGCGGTGGGCTTTGATGGGCCCCATGTTGACCTTTCATTTAGCGGGCGGGGAGGGCGGCATGGCCCACATGCTTGACCACTTTGGGCCGTCCCTGCAGTCGCCGTGGACCAGGCTGGTGGCTCCTGAACTCACGACTGAACTTCGTGACGCAGTGGTTGAAGGCTGCCTTGATGAGGCGGCAGGCCGCACGGTGGCCGACTTGGTCGAAGAACGAGACCGTGGCTTGGTCAAGATTTTACAAGCCTTACGAGCAGGAGATTAGGAGAACAGATGGAACCTGAAGACCGGGCGCTGCTTGCGGCACCCCATAACCTGCCCACCGGGGATTTTTCGCTTTACCCCATAGAACACCACCTAACTGCGGCGGAAGTGGCTGGCCAAAAAGTAACGCTGCGGTGGAGCGACAGCCGGGTCAGCGAGTTTCATGCTCTGTGGCTACGCGATAATTGCCCGTGTTGTGTACACCACTACACCATGGAACAAACCTACGAAGTTTCTCAGGCACCCGTTGATTTGCACCCGGCCACGGTGGGGTTAAACAAAGAAGGTGCTTTGGTGGTGGAGTGGGCACCCGAAGAACATCGAAGCGTTTTTCACCCAGGATGGTTGCGGGCTTACTGCTCCTCGGCCCAGAGCCAAGCCGACCGCTGGGTTTCCCCCACCGTGTGGGATGGCTCAACTCGTCAACGCCCGGACGGGTTTGCCTGGGATGCGGTTTGCATCGACCAAAGCGTTGAGTTGGCATGGTTAAAAGCTATCCGTGACGATGCTTGTGCCTTACTGCACGGGGTGCCTACCACCACCGAAGCAGTAGGGCAGGTCGCAGACCGCATTGGGGTGGTGCGCCACACCAACTTTGGTGGACTTTTTGATGTGAAGGTAGAAGCTGACCCGGTAAGTAACTCCAATACCGGCATCGGGCTTCCCCCGCATACTGATCTCCCGACCCGCGAGTATCAACCGGGGTTGCAGTTATTGCACTGTTTGGCGAACAGCGTGGAGGGTGGTTTCAGTTTTTTGGTAGATGGGTTTCGAGTGGCGGAAGAAATTCGTCAAGTGGACCCTCGGGCGTTCACTTTGTTGACCACCGTTCCGTGGGATTTTGCCAACCGCAGTCGCACCAGCGATTATCGGTGGCGCGCCCCGATGATTGGTCTTGACGCCGATGGCCACCTTTTTGAGGTTCGGGCCGGGAGTTGGTTACGGGGCCCATTGATTGCCCCGTTTGATTTAGTAGAAGAAATGTATGCCGCTTACCAGTTGTTTGAAAAAATAAGCCACAGCGAACGTTTTCAAATTCATTTCCGTCTCGAGCCAGGCGACTGTTTAATTTTTGATAATCGTCGGGCCCTGCATGCTCGTACGGCTTTCGAAACAGGGAGTGGACACCGGCATTTGCGGGGCTGTTACCTCGATCGAGACGAACTGCGTTCCAGCATTCGCCTTTTGGAACGCCATGAGAAACAAGAACAAGTTTTTTCTTCTTTTGAGAGTAAGAAAAAGGCCCCCCGGGTTTAATTCTGCGCTAGTCTGCGGCAACATTGAAGGGCCTCGGCCCGCCGGTCAACGAAGATTGGAAGATTATGGGCAAGCGTTTAACCACCCCGATGGTGCGAGAAAATGGCCAATTGCGTGAAGCCACATGGGATGAAGCGTTAGATCGGGTGGCTGACGGTTTTCGCTCGGTGGTTGATCAACATGGGCCAGATGCTTTCGGCATGTTTTGTTGTTCAAAAACCATCAACGAGGTGAACTACGCCGCCCAAAAGTTCGCTCGAACGATCATCGGGACCAACAACATTGACAGTTGTAATCGAACTTGACACGCTCCTAGCGTCGTCGGTCTGGCGACAGTATTCGGAGCAGGGGGTGGAACCTCCTCTTATCAAGAGATTGAAGAAACTGAAGCCATCGTGCTGTGGGGCTCCAATGCTCGGGCCGCCCACCCGATTTTCTTTCACCATCTTTTAAAGGGCATTAGCAACGGAGCGCGCATGTGGGCTATTGACCCGCGGCGTACCGCTTCGGCCAAGTTTGCCGATGCCTGGTTGGGGCTCAACGTGGGCACTGATATTGCTTTAGCTAATGGGGTGGCCCGAGAGATTATTCACGCCGGCTTAGTTAACGACGAGTTTGTAGAACACGCCACCGAAGGGTTCGAAGCTTTCGCCGCTTTTGTCGAACCATGGACGCTGGATTACACCGCGGAAATAACCGGGGTACCCGCAGAAGCAATCGCCGATTTAGCACACGGTTACGCCCAGGCGGCTACCGCTCAACTTATGTGGACCTTGGGGATCACCGAACACCACACCGGGGTGGACAACGTGTTGGCTTTGTCCAACCTGTCGCTGCTTACTGGGCACGTGGGCCGTTGGGGCTCAGGGCTGGTGCCGTTGCGGGGGCAAAACAATGTGCAAGGTGGAGGAGACATGGGTGCGTTGCCCAACAAACTCCCCGGTTTTCAAGATGTGGCCGACGATGCCCTGCGGGCCCGGTTCGAAACAGTTTGGGGCACTACCTTTACTGGCGAAGTGGGGTTAAACCTTACGCAAATGTTCGAGGCCATGGCCACAAAAGATTTACGGGCCGTGTGGGTAATTGGCGAAAACCCGGCTGACTCTGAGGCCGATGCCAAGCATGCGCGAGCCATGTTGGAGGGTCTTGATGTGTTGGTGGTTCAAGACGTGTTTATGACCCGTACGGCACAACTGGCCGATGTGGTTTTGCCGGCTGCTTTGGGTTGGGCAGAGTCCGATGGAACGGTGACCTCTAGCGAGCGGCGGGTGCAAAGAACCCGAGCGGCTATTACCCCTCCGGGGCAGGCTCGTCAAGAAATTGACATTATTGCAGATTTGGCTGCACGCATGGGGGCCAAGGACTGGGGTTATCCCACGGCGGAAGAACTGTGGGAAGAGCTCCGCACGGTGTCACCCATGCACGGTGGCATGTCGTGGAAACGCTTAGCTGAGGAGGGTGGGTTGCAGTGGCCTTGCCCCGACGAAGATCACCCCGGGAGTCGTTTTTTGCACGGTCGGCTTTGGGAGCGACCCATCAGCGGCCGGCGAGCCCCGTTTTCTTGTGTAGAACATCAGCCTCCGGTGGATGCCCTTACCGAAGAGTTTCCGTTGCGCCTAACCACTGGGCGGGCCTTGGATTCATACAACACCGGGGTGCAAACCGAAAACTTCAACTCGCCGATTCGTTCCGGTGAGGCCTTAGACCTCTCTACTGCTGACGCCTTGGCTTTAGGAGTGCAGGCCGGTGACCGAGTGCAAGTGTCGTCGCGCCGAGGTTCTATTGAGATGACCATTGATATTGATGCCTCGCTGCAAACCGGTTTGGCTTTCACTACCTTTCATTTTCCCGAATTGGCCGACATCAACCAACTGACCAGCGATGCGTACGACAGCAAATCGGGGACGGCCGAATTTAAAGCGGCCGCTATTCGGGTAGAAAAGATTGCCGAGACCACCCGTGTCTGACCTTCGTTTTAGTACCGAGACTCCAACGGACGCTGAAAAGCAAGCGGTAGATGAGGTGGTGGCCTTAATGGGTCCGGCCACCTTGCATCTTGATGAGCGCTACGTGGTGGGCGGCCGTCAACGGGCTGACCAGCGCCGCACCTTGTTGTTGCCGGCCCTACATGCTTTGCAAAACGCTGCTGGGTGGGTGAGCCCTGGGGGGCTTGACTATGTCTGCCGGATGCTTGAGGTGCCGCCGGCTGAGGCATACGGGGTGGCTACTTTTTACCATTTGTTGGGTCAAGAGAGCCCAGAAAACAATGACCTCATCCATGTATGCGATGACGTGGCTTGCCGGTTATTTGGCGCCACCGACCTTATGGATGACCTCACCGCGGTTGGTCAACAAGTAAAGGCCAGCCCATGTTTGGGTCAGTGCGAGCGGGGTCCGGCAGTGTTGGTGCAACGTATTGGGCAACAAGACCTCTCCGTGGTGGCAGCCACTAAGCAAAATGTTGAAGCAGCGTTGGGTGCTCAAGATTCCGCCGCTTCGGTGGTCCTTCCCCAACAAGGCCAAGAAGGTTTGCCGCTTCTGGCCCGGATTGGATTAGTGGACCCGCAGTCTCTTGAGAGTTACCGAGAGCACGGCGGCTATGGGGCGCTTAGCGCAGCCTTGGAGCTCGGCGGCGACCGGGTCATCGAAGAAATAACTACCGCCGGGCTTTCTGGTCGCGGGGGAGCGGCTTTTCCTACCGGGGTGAAATGGCGCGCCGTGGCCGACCAGCAAGGCCGCCCTCGGCATGTGGTCTGTAACGCCGATGAATCAGAACCGGGCACCTTCAAGGACCGCACGGTCATGGAAGGCGACCCGTTTGCTTTGCTAGAAGCGATGACCATTGCTGGGGTGTCGATGGGTGCTCAACAAGGGTGGATTTATTTACGGGGCGAATACCCAGTGGCGGCACAACGCCTGCAAGAAGCCATTAACCAAGCTAATGCTGCGGGGCTTTTAGGTGATGATGTGGCAGGTTCTGGCCACAAATTTACGGTAACGCTGCGTCTCGGTGCAGGGGCCTATATCTGTGGCGAAGAAACGGCATTGTTTAATTCCATTGAAGGGTTCCGGGGTGAGCCTCGTAACAAGCCACCGTTTCCCACTACTCACGGCTTGTTTGGTGAACCAACAGCGATCAACAATGTAGAGACCCTGCTTAACGTGCTGCCGATAGTACTTTTGGGCGGAGCGGCTTATGCCGCTTCGGGTACCAAAGGGTCGCCGGGCACCCGCTTGTTTTGTTTAAGTGGCCGGGTGGTAACCCCCGGCACGTATGAACACGAGTTTGGGGTGACCTTGCGTCAGGTCATTGAGGCCGCTGGTGGGGTGACCGACGAGGCCAGCATTCGGACGGTCTTGTTGGGGGGAGCGGCCGGCAATTTTGTGGGCCCTGAGCAATTGGACTTACCCCTTACCTTGGAAGACACCCGAGCTGCCGGGGTTTCTTTGGGCTCCGGGGTAGTCATGGTCTTTACGGCCCAAGACGACTTAGTAGACACGGTGCGGCGTATTGCTCAGTTTTTTCGTGACGAGTCTTGTGGGCAATGTGTGCCTTGCCGGGTAGGGACGGTTCGGCAAGAAGAGGTGCTGGTCCGGTTGGGTCGGGGCAAAGCCCTGCCCACCGATGAGGCGTTATTTGGCGATCTTGAAGCAGTAATGAAAGATGCATCTATCTGTGGTTTAGGCCAGGCCGCTGCGTCGGCCGTGCGCTCAGCCATGGCCTTGGGTTTGTTGGAGGTAACTCAATGAACGAAACGCCAGTAAATGCGCCACGACCTTTGGTGTCGTGCGTCATTGATGGACAAGAGGTACGGGTACCCCAGGGGTCAACCATTTTGGATGCTTGTACCAAACAGGGGATTGATACCCCCACGTTGTGTTGGGCGGCCAACCTTACGCCGGTAAATGTGTGTCGGGTGTGTGTAGTTGAGGTGGAAGGTTCACGCACTTTGGTGCCATCGTGCTCGCGCCCAGTAGAAGAAAACATGGTGGTGGCTACCGATAGTGAACGGGTGCGTACCAGTCGCCGCATGGTTTATGAGCTTTTGGCTTCGTCGGTAGAAATGGATCGTTCCGAACCTGAAGTCTTGGCTTGGATGGATCACTACGGGGCCGACCCGGACCGCATGGGGCCGGTAGACGAAAGGGCTACGGTGGCTCAACCGGTCAAGGTAGAAGATGACCTTTATGTCCGAGATTATGAGCGGTGCATTTTGTGTTACAAGTGTGTGGAAGCTTGCGGAGATGATGCCCAACACACTTTTGCTATTGCCACGGCAGGCCGTGGGTTTGATGCCCATATTTCCACAGAGTTCGATAAGTCGCTGCCTGATTCGGCGTGTGTTTATTGCGGGAACTGCATAGGGGTGTGCCCTACCGGGGCTTTGGTGTTTAAAACCGAACATGATATGCGCCAAGAGGGCACATGGGATCAAGCAGCACAAGAGGTAACCACCACGGTGTGTTCTTTCTGTGGCGTGGGCTGCAATTTAGAACTCCATGTGCAAGACGACCGTATTGTCAAGGTCACCTCGCCGGCTGATCACTCGGTCACCTCGGGCCATCTCTGCATTAAGGGTCGTTTCGGGTGGCAACACGCTCAACCATGAGCCAAAGTTTGTGGAAATTGCCGTGGGGCCGTCGGTTTACCCGCTAGGGTGCCGTGGGTCACATTGCTTGACGGCGAGAGTCGAGCGAAAGTGAACGGGTTCAATGGTTCGAACAAAGAAGTTCGGCACATCAATCGGGTAGCCGGAGGGTAATAAAACAGTGACTGCTGTTCAGGAACGAAAGTCAATAAGTCGGGTTTCAGTGGTTGATCGTTTTTTGACGGTCATTAAAACCTTGTTAGTGAGTTTGGTGGTTGTCGGGGTGGTGGCGTTTATCGCTCAACAGATAGACCCTTCCAATGCTTTCGCTCAGTGGCGCAACCCGGGCGCTCGGGCGCTTACCGCCGACCAGTTCAAAGGCTTGGTTATCTCTGGCCTCTCTCAGGGTGTGCTTTATGGTTTGATTGCGCTGGGCTACTCCATGGTTTACGGCGTTTTAGGGTTTATTAACTTTGCTCACGGCGAAGTCTTCATGGTGAGTGTTTATACCGGCTATATCGCTTCACACAAGTTCGCTGCTAACGGCATGTGGGAAAGCAACTTTTTGCTTTGCTTGGTCATTGTGTTGTTGCTGGCCACGACGGTAGCTACCGCTACGGCCATTTTGATGGAGCGCATTGCTTACCGGCCGTTGCGTAACTCGCCTCGCTTGATTCCCCTGATTACTTCAATCGGGGTGTCTTTCTTTTTGCAAAACGCCGTGCTGGGCTTCTTCGGCCCGTCTACTCGCAGTTACCCACAGTTGCCTGAGTGGTTGTCGAAGCAATATTCAATTCTTACTTTTGAAATTTCTGGCACCAAACTAATGGTGTTGCTGGTGACCGTGGTTTCTATGACGGGTCTTTGGTATTTGGTGGAACGCACTAAAACCGGCAAAGCCATGCGAGCGGTGGCCGAAGACAAAGAAATTGCTTCACTTATGGGTATTAATGTCAACCGCATCATCGTGACTACCTTCGGGGTGGGCGGGGCCATGGCAGGTGTAGCGGGGATCATGTTCGGTTTGTTGTTCCGGGCGGTACACCCCATGACCGGTTTCTTGCCTGGTATTAAGGCCTTCACCGCTGCTGTGGTGGGGGGTATCGGCAACCTTGGAGGGGCCATGACCGGCGGAATTGCTTTGGGTTCCGCAGAGTCGATCGCTCCGATGATGATTCTTGAACCTTTGGGGGTTCCCGGGGTGACACAGTTAAAGGACGCCGTGGCTTTCACCGTATTGGTGATGGTGCTTTTGTTTAAGCCTGCCGGGCTCTTCGGAGAGCAACTTTCATCGGAGGACCGGCCATGACGGAAATTAAGATGGCTCCTGCCGCCAAAATACTTGACCAAGACTGGCGAAACATATTTCGTTGGGGCGCAATTTGTGCCATTACGTTGGTCTTTATTTCATTGGTCGGCATGCCCGCAAAGTTGAACCTGCGATTAATCATTAACCCCACTTTGAGCCTGGGTTATGTCTCTTTGTTCTGGATTCCAGTGATGTTCGGCTTTGTGGCTTCGACGCATATTGCGCTTGAAGGTATGGAGGTCTCTCGTCCGGGCATACGTGATGTAGTGACCGGTTTAGTGACCGGCCTGATCGGTAGCTTCGGCTTGGTTCTGCTCATTTTGGGCATGGACAACTTCGATATCACCGACCCGTTGGTGAACTGGGGCCCGAACCTTCTTGAATTGTTGACTACGGGCCGGGGCGTCGGCACCGGTATTTTGGGCTGGATGGCAGCCAGTGCATTTTTAGGCATGGCCGGTGCGTCACTCCATGTACTCACTCCGTTGCTGAGGCGCATTGTTTCTTCAGCGATCCTGGGCATGATCTCTATCGCGATTTTAGAAGACGCTATTGACGACTTTTCTGAAGGGTTTCGTTTGGAATGGTTGGTGGATTTGGTCTACGCCAAGCGTGGGGGTTTGACGAATAAGTCAGCAATTATTGTGGCTATTTTGATGGCGGCCGTTTCTGTATTGTCAAAAGGCCGGATCAAAAAAGCTAAAGCGAATTTCCGTGCCCTTGACGAGGTGCAACGTAAGAAGAAGTCGATGGTTCTTTTTGCCTTAGTTACTGCTGCGGTAGTGATATTGCCTATGTTTGCCGGGGGTTACGTCAACTCCTTGCTGGCTAACGTGGGTATTTTTCTTCTCTTGGCTTTGGGGTTGAACATTGTGGTTGGTTTGGCCGGCATCTTGGATCTTGGCTACGTAGCTTTCTTCGCCGTCGGTGGCTATGCAACTGCGGTGCTTACCTCGCCGCAGTCGCCTTGGTTTGCTCCAGAAATTGGGTTTGTGCCGGCCATGTTGATCGCGGTGGTGCTGGCCGGTATAACCGGTTTGGCTATTGGGGCACCAGTTATTCGTATGCGCGGTGATTATTTGGCCATTGTGACTTTGGGCTTTGGTGAGATCATTCGTTTGCTCTTCATGTCCGACTTCTTGAAGCCTTATTTTGGTGGGGCGCAGGGGATTACCAACGTGCCCGGTGTTGATCTGGGTTTCCTTACTATTTCAGGGACCGACCCGAAGGGGGTTTTCTACCTAGTCCTCGTATTTAGCGCTTTGGCAGTTTACATTTCGTGGCGGCTGCAGGCCTCTCGCTTGGGTCGATCTTGGATGGCCATTCGTGAAGATGAGCAGGTGGCAGAAGCTATGGGTATTAACACGGTGAACTCAAAACTTATGGCTTTTGTGGTGGGAGCAATTTTGGCTTCTTTCGCTGGCTCGGTCATGGTGGCTCGTGTTGGTTCGGTCTTCCCTAACAGCTTCATGATTTTGGTTTCCATCATTATTTTGGTGGTGGTAATTGTGGGTGGCATGGGTTCCATCCCCGGGGTGTTCGTCGGATCCTTTGTGCTGATTGGGGTGTTAGGTGGCCCAAGGCAACCTGGGTTACTCCAAGAGTTCGGTCAGTTGAAGTTGCTTATCTACGGGGCTTTGCTGGTATTTATGATGTTGAAGCGCCCAGAAGGTTTGGTGCCGAGTGCTCGACGAAGCCAGGAACTCCACCAAGACGAGTTCTTGCAGGATGCCTGGTTTAAGGGCGACGATGAAGCCGAGGGGTCTGATGAGCAGACTACGTCGGCCGAGGGAGAGGGGGCATCTGTATGAGCCACTTGCTTGAAATTAGAGAGCTTCAGGTGACCTTTGGCGGCCTGGATGCTTTGTCGGGTTTGAACTTTCATATTGATGAAGGGGAAATCGTTAGCGTCATCGGCCCTAACGGTGCGGGTAAGACCACCTTCTTCAACACGATTTCTGGTTTGGTGGAGCCCACTTCGGGAGACATTTTGTTTGAAGATGAGTCAATCCGTGGCCTTGACCCCAACCAGGTGACGTCCTTAGGTATTGCTCGTACTTTCCAGAATGTGCGCCTTTTCCCTAACATGACCATTCTGGAAAACGTCATGGTGGCTCAGCATTGCCGTACTTCCCAAAACGTGATTGGGGCGTTGTTCCAAACCAAGGCCTTCAAAAAAGAAGAAGAAGAGATTCGCGAGAATGCTAAAGAGATTTTAAGTTTCTTTGGTTCTCGCCTTGTTGGCTATCGGCTTGATCAACCTGCTTTTATGTTGTCTTACGCCAACCGTCGTCGTTTGGAAATTGCTCGAGCGATGGCTACTCGCCCACGGTTGATGCTTCTTGATGAGCCGGTTGCCGGGATGAACCCCAAAGAAACGGCCGAGTTGACGGAACTCATTGGCCGCTTGCGTTCTGAGTGGGGTTTCACCATTGTCATGATCGAACACGACATGCGGGTGGTGCGTGATGTTTCCGACCGAGTGGTTGTTCTTGATCATGGGGTACCAATTGCCCAAGGAAGTTATGACGAAGTGTCCATTAACCCCGATGTGGTCGAGGCTTATCTTGGCCGCCCTGTGGAGAATAAATCGTGAGCACAGAAACCAGCACCTCAACAAACCCTTCGTCTTCTGACAAAGGGCAGGCTCTTTTAGAATTCCGTAAGGTAAATACTCATTACGGGGCTGTCCATATTCTTAAAGATGTAGACCTTGAAATTTACCCTGGAGAGTTGGTTTGTTTGCTGGGCGGAAACGCCAGCGGCAAAACCACAACACTAAAGGCTCTTTTGGGCATGGTGAAACCAACATCGGGTGAAGTGGTGCTTAATGGCGAAGTGGTAAATAACCAGACGACCAGTTACCGCGTGTCTAACGGGGTGACCATGGTCCCCGAAAACCGTCGCCTTTTTAAACGCCTGTCGGTGCTGGAGAACCTCATGTTGGGGGCCTACCTGCGTAACGATAAAGACGGGATTAAAGAAGACCTCGAATATGTCTACGATCTTTTTCCTCGTGTAAAAGAGCGTTTGACGCAAAAATCGGGGACTCTTTCTGGTGGCGAGCAGCAGATGGTGGCCATTGGTCGTGCTTTGATGTCTCGCCCTAAAGTGTTGTTGATGGATGAACCTTCAATGGGCTTGGCCCCGGCTTTGGTGCAACAAAACTTTGAGTTGATTGAGAAAATCAACAACGAAGGCATGGCGATCTTTATGGTGGAACAAAACGCCAACATGGCGCTTTCTATCGCTGACCGTGGCTGGGTGCTACAGACCGGCATGGTGGTGTTGAATGATTCTGCCGAAGCGTTGCTGGCTAATCCAGAAATGCGGGCTGCTTACCTCGGTGAGGCCTAAAGGCCGCTGAGCCTTGGCTAGTCCAGGTCTTCGAGTTTAGGAAAGCCACTGGGGGGCATGATGTCTACGGTGGCCGAGCGTTGTTGTGAGAGCATGCCGCCGTCGATTTTTAGTACATCGCCGGTGATGTAGGCGGCGTCGTCGGAAGCCAAGAATAAGGCTGGACCGGCCATGTCGTCGGGAGTACCGGGGTAGCCCAAAGGTATGTTTTCTCCGCGAAGCCGACGGGCGGCTTCATCCATGTTTTCTGTGTCTATGGAGCCCGGCATGAGGGCACAGACGCGAATTCCGTAGGGGCCAAGGTCGAGGGCCATGGCTCGGGTGAGGGCTTCAATCCCACCTTTGGAGGCGTCGTAAGCGCAAAAAGCTCGGTGGGCTCGGGTGGCGCCACCCGAAGACATGTTGATGATGACCCCGTGGCCTTTTTTGGCCATGATGCGGGCCGCTCTTTGAGAGCAAAGAAAGTGGCCGGTGAGGTTGACGTCTATTATTTTGCGCCACCAGTCTTCATCGGCGTTAAAGAAGTGGCGCATGGGGCCGATTAGGCCAGCGTTGTTCACCAAAACGTCGAGGGTGCCAAAGGCCTCGAGGGTTTGGTCAAACATTTCGGCAACCTGCTGACTGTTTGAAACGTCGGCCATGATGGCCAATGCGGTCCCCCCGGCGGCGGTAATGACGCCGGTGGTGGCTTGGGCGGTAGCGAGGGTTACGTCGTTAACGACAACATGTGCACCTGCTTCGGCAAAACGTTGGGCGATGGCTTGCCCAATGCCTGCTCCGGCTCCGGTTACCAAGACGACTTTCCCTTGATGGCTATAGGTCATGATGTGCTGTCCTTAATCATTGAGCGAGTTAGGTTCTTCTGCGCATGATAGGTCCAAGAAGAGAAGTAGGGGGCGCTGTTGGGCGAAAGCAACAATGGGCAGCATTTTTCACATTGTGGGAAAAGTTGTTTACCACTTTCCATTTGGAAAAAAATCAACTAGAGTGTCTACGGTCACATCGCTGCGATAGCTGGGTCTCGCCGAAAAGCAGATCGATTTAGCAAAGGGTGTGCGTCATAACCACTATGGAGGGTAATTTATAATGAAAAAACGTGTAAGTCTTTTGACTGCCGTTCTGCTGGGCTTCGCGTTAATCGCGGGTGCTTGCGGATCGGATGATGAGGCCGGCGGCGAGTTGACCATGTGTCGCGCCAACTGGGCCTCTGGTTACATTCAAGCAGAGATCGTTCGCCAAATTGTCGAAGAAGCTGGATTTACGGTTTCAGATCCATCGGTAATTGAACTTGGACCAGCTAATGCCTACTTGACCATGGCTGATGGTACTTGTGACTTTTGGGCCAACTCTTGGTACCCAGGTCACTTCTCCTGGTACGAAAACGAATTACCTGACGGTTCTTTGGTCGCTGACCATGTAGAACCAATGGACGGCTTGTTCCAAGACTCGGGTGTTCAGGGTTTCTTGGTTACTAAGTCATGGGCTGAAGAAAACAACGTTGTTTCCATTGACCAGATCAACAGCGACGAAGCGTTGTACTCGGACCTCGACACTGATGGTGACGGCGTTGGCGAGATCTTGGGCTGCCCTGAGGACTGGACTTGCGACGACATCATTGAGAACATGATTGCTTTCTCAGGTTGGGACAACTTGGTTGAGACCAAAGCTGATTATGACGCAATGTTTGCTGAGTTTGTCGGTCGGGTAAACGCCGGCGAAGCAGCCATTATCTACACCTGGACGCCTGCGTCTTACGTAGTAGAGATGGTTCCCGGTGTTGATGTCTTGTGGATTTCTGTAGAGAACGTCCTCGATGATTCAAACCCATTAGGTAAAACTGGTGGCGAAAACCACGCACAGGGTGAAGGCTTCACTGGTTTGGGCGCAGACACCTGCACCCAGCCTTGCCAACTTGGTTGGGAAGCTGCCGATATTCAGGTCAGCGCTCGCACCGCGACGCTGGATGCCAACCCAGTCTTGCGGGCTTTGTTCCCTCTTATTCGTCCATCCATTCTTGATATTTCAATCCTTCAGGTTGAACAATCCAATGGTGATGCTTCTGAAGCACATGTAGTAGAACTTGCTACGCAGTGGATGACCGATAACGCTGACTTAGTTGCCGGCTGGGTAGCGGAGGCCAAAGGTTAGTTCGAGTAACTAGGTGTTTATTTAAACGAAGTGGGGCGAGGCTTTACGGCCTCGCTCCACTTTGCGTTTAAACGCTCCTGCATTGTGGGAGAAGAAAAAAATGTAAATATGGTGTGTCATCAGTCACAGGCAGAGTGCTATTCTGCTAACCACGACCTATCTGACCACCAGCGCCGTTAACGAAAATTACTACTTGGGGGAAAAATGAGTGAAGCCGGCGAGACGACAATCTCTCTGAAAAATGTTTACAAGATCTTTGGGCCAGATCCCCGAGGTCGAGCATTTGACTTGAGTAGTGCGGGTGTGCACAAAGATGAGGTTCAGCGTCTCTCTGGTCATGTGGTGGGTATGTCTGACATTTCCTTTGATGTAAAGCGTGGCGAAATTTTTGTAGTAATGGGTTTGTCTGGCTCTGGTAAATCCACGGCTATCCGTACGGTAAATAAACTGCACGACATCACCTCCGGGTCGGTAACCGTAGAAGGTGTGGATGTTCAAGCCTTGCAGGGTAAAGCCCTCCAGGAATTCCGTCGAGAGAAAATGGGCATGGTGTTTCAACACTTTGCCTTATTCCCTCATATAAACGTTATCCAAAATACCAGTTATGGGCTTAAGGTGCAAGGCGTTGATCGCCGTGAACGTGAGGTAGCAGCGATGGAGGCCTTAGCCATGGTGGGCTTAGAGGCTTATGCCAACAACAACATTTCTGAACTTTCGGGTGGCATGCAACAAAGGGTGGGCTTAGCTCGTGCGCTTTGCTCCAACCCACCAATTTTGCTTATGGATGAAGCATTTAGTGCTCTTGACCCGCTTATTCGTCGGCAAATGCAAGACGAACTCATGGTTATCCAAAGTCAACTCCACAAGACCATTCTTTTTATTACTCATGATCTCAACGAGGCATTACGCATCGGTACCCGGGTTTGTATTTTGCGTGACGGCAAAGTGGTACAAATCGGTACCCCAGAAGAAATCCTGACCGAGCCGGCCAACGCCTATGTAGCCGAATTTGTTCAAGATGTAGATCAGGGCCGGGTCATAGCCGTTGACGAGGTTATGAAAGAAGCAATGATTATAGATTCCAACAGCACAGTGGCCGAGGCGGTGACCGCTCTTGGTAAGCGTGACGGCGGGTTTGTGATCGATACCGACGGGCGACCTACTGGTCTTTTAACGAAGGCCGATGCTGGGGTGGCTCTGGCTCAGGGGACGACGAACTTGAGGGATGTTTTAAGGGCCGATTATGAAACCACTTTGGCTTCTCAACGCCTGAATGAGAATTATGCGGCGGGCGGTCGTGGCCTCCCTATAGCCGTCATAAACGAAAAAGGCTGCTTGATCGGCGAACTTGAACCGCGAGAGATTATGGAAGAAATGGGTCGGGTAGAGCAACTTATAGATGGATTCGAGCGGGAGGTATTTCTATGATCCGGTTGTTAGCGGTAATGCAGACGAAGGCTGGATCGGTTAGCGTTTTTGACTCAGATATTCTTGACCAGTGGGAGATCCCTTTTGGAGAGTGGATTGACCAAATGGTTGACTGGATTGACGCCAACATGACTTGGCTACTTGACGCCATTGAGTGGCCCTTTACTTTCCTGCTGAAAAACTTTGTAGATAATTTTTTAGCGGTCATTCCGTGGATTTGGGTTGTCTTGGCTATCGCCATTATTGGCTCGCTGGTGAGAAGCCCTAAAATTGGGGTTTATGCCGGTTTGGCTCTGGCACTTTGCGGGCTTTTGGGCACCGAATATTGGCTAGAAACAGTACGAACTGTGGGCATGGTGCTGGTGGCGGTCCTGCTCTGCGCCCTCGTAGGTATTCCTTTGGGGGTTGCTTCTGGCCGCCTAGATGCGGTGTGGAATGCTGTGCGACCAATTTTGGATGCCATGCAAGTGGTCCACGCTTTTGTCTACATGTTGCCGGTTATTTTCTTCTGGGGCATCGGGGTGGTTCCGGGAACCATGGTCACCATGGTCTTTGCTTTGCCTCCGTTGATACGCCTTACCAACCTGGGGATCAGACAGGTGCCCGAAGAGGTGGTGGAAGCCAGTCGAGCTTTTGGTGCTTCGGAGTTTCGCGTCCTCACTCATGTGCAGTTGCCTTTGGCCCGCCAAGCGATCATGACTGGCTTAAACCAAACTCTTTTGATGTCTATCGCCATGATCGGCATTGTGGCCATCATGGGAGCGGGCGGCTTAGGCCGTTTGGTTTACAAGGCGGTGCAAAACTTTGATATTGCGGCTTCGGCCGCTTCAGGCTTGGCATTGTTTTTGGTGGCGGTAATTTTGGACCGCCTTTCTCAACCAGAAGAGGGAGACACCGGCAACCTTTTTTCTCGTATTCATCGTGCCTGGTCACATCGGTCTGACCCAGAAGCATTGTTGCCGAGTGGCGAGAGTGCCGCAGCGAAGCCTTCAAACGCTGATAACGATGCTCCGGCCAATGCGGCCGAAAAAGTGGGTATGCGTATAGCGGGAGTCGGTGGCTTGCTGGCGGTGGTTTCGGTATTCCTTACCTGGGGTAGCGGTGCAGGCCGTTTGAGCGGCCATGCTCGTTTTAGTGACCTTGACTTAACCGGGGAATCATTTAACGGATTGGCCGCCTCGGGAGGCTCAATGGCCGGTTATGCGGTACTGGCTTGTGGGGTGTTGTTGCTCCTTATAGCGATTGTTTTTGAGCGTCAGCCGGGGAGTGGGTCACGGTGGTTTAGCCCCGATGGTGCGGTACTTCTTTCGGCAGCGATGTTTTTCTCGGCTTTAACCTATTTCCTTGTTCGAACTGCTCCAGATACGGTTAGTTACAGTTACGGCATAGGAATCTACGTTGCTTTGCTGGCATCGGGGGCCGCGGTTGGTGGCTCAATTTATGCTCTTTGGGCGGGCCAGTACGCAGCATTGCGGCCCCTTACCCTTAATGTTTCTTGGGGCAAGGTCGTTGCCGGGTTCTTTGCTTTGATAATGATCAGCATTGGCACTATTTCAGGCTGGACCTTTGATGAACGTTTGTCGGGCCAATTGACAGAAGACCAACAGGTCAGGGTGGAGGAACTAAGACAAGAAGCAGTGGACGATCCTTCTTCGGCTGCCTTGAATACTTTGGCCGTAGGCCGCATATACAACGAAGCCCGGTTAAGCAGCTTGATTATCTTGGACGGATGGAACGAAGACGGGGGTGGCCTGGGAGGGTTTACTTTGGTCGGCGGAATCATCGGAGCATTAATGATTTTCCCTGCTGCGGGCGTATTTGGAACCAGTGAACATTTGCGTTGGCGTTGGAGCGCTTTGGTGGCCGCCGTGGGCCTCGGAGTAACAATGATCGGAGTCATTTGGGTGGGAGCGCTCTTGCGAGTAGGAGAGAACCTCATTGTGACCGGCACCGGGGCCTTTTTAACCATGCTGGGAGGGTTCTTTTTGCTGGCTACCTCAAAGTCGCTACTTAAAGAGTTCCATCGCAATAAGGTCTACGACGATGCTCATTTGTCTCCAGAAATTAAAAAAGTTCTGGCAACATCCGCCTAGTTGCTATGGGGCCGATGGAAGCTTTCGAGATGGGCAATGTTAGATTTTGTTCATGATTAAAGGTACCGAAGAACTCTTGGTAGGGCGTGAGGGCGACATCGTTACCCTCACGCTTAACCGGCCAAAAACAATGAACGCCATGACTAGCAAAATGTTTGCTGACTTTGGTGAAATTTGCCGCCAAGTAAACGCCGACTCGTCAATTAGGGTGCTGGTGATTGACGGCGCCGGGGGAAACTTTTGCTCAGGTGCTGATGTAGGCGCGCAAGCTGCTCGAGCGACCGGTGAAGAGCCTTCGGTCCCGCTGCGGAACTTACGTATGATCAAAGCTTCAGCGCAGGCCCTGCATGAAATCCAACACCCGGTTATTGCCAAGGTGTACGGAGTGGCGGCCGGAGCGGGCCTCAACCTGGCCTTAGGGTGTGATTTAGTTTATGCCGCCGACACGGCTCGTTTTTCTGAAATCTTTGCCCGCCGGGGGCTAACTATTGATTTTGGCGGGTCCTGGGTTTTGCCCCGCCGGGTTGGTTTGCATCGGGCCAAAGAGTTGGCTTTGCTGGCTGAGGTGATTGACGCCACGGAGGCCGATCGCATTGGTTTGGTGAACCGGGTGGTTCCGGAAGCCGAGTTGGATGCTTACGTTAACGATGTGGTGACACGAATTGCTGCTGGCCCGCCGCTGGCGCTTTCTATGAGCAAAGCCCTTTTGAACAACGGAGCGCAGACCTCTATGAGCCAAGCGTTGGAAGCCGAAGGCCAGGCACAATCAACCAATTTTGCCACCAACGATGTTCGTGAAGCAGGCCAAGCGTGGCTCGAAAAACGGTCCGCCAAATTCACCGGCTCTTAAGGTACCTGCTTACCTGGGGTCAGACCCGAGGTAAGCAGGTTGGTTTGCCGAATGGTGGGAATTTTAGCGTTTAAGGTGCCGATTGCTGGTGGGTCTGTCAGGCTCTGTCCATAAGCATTTGAGGGAGAGAGATTCATGACTGAAGAAAATCAGTACGACGCAGTAATCATTGGGGCCGGTGTTATCGGTGCTGCTGTAGCGTTCGAGTTGGCGCAGCGAGGATGGAAAACTTGCAGCGTAGATAAGTTGCCGGCCGCCGGTTATGGCTCTACCTCCAACTCCTGCGCCATCGTGCGCTTCAGTTACTCCACCTATCAGGGAGTTACTATGGCTTATGAAGGCATGCACTATTGGGTTGACTGGAGCAACTATTTAGGAGGCCCCGGTGTTGACGAATCTGGCTTGGTGGCCTTTCACCAAACCGGTACGGTCATGATTGAAGCCCCCGGCGGTCATCATGAAAAAGTTGTGCCGCTTCTTGAGTCGTTGAACATCCCGCATGAACATTGGAGCGTGGAGAAATTACAAGAGCGGCTCCCTCTGCTGACCGACGGGGTGTTTGGCCCAACCGCTCGCCCCGATGATGATGCTTTTTGGGTAGAACCAACCGAGCGGATCATTGGTGCGCTTTACACCCCCGACTCGGGTTATGTAAGCGACCCGCAACTTTCTACCCATAATTTGCAACGGGCTGCCGAAGCAAAAGGATCGACTTTTGTCTTTAATCGCCAAGTTGTGGCTATCAACCAAGAGGGGGGATGCGTATCGGGGGTTGAACTTGATGACGGTACGCAAATCACCGCCCCGGTAGTGGTCAACGTGGCCGGGCCACACTCTTATTTGATAAACGACTTGGCTGGCCTAGCCAGCACCATGAACATCGGCACCAAAGCATTGCGTCACGAAGTGCACCACGTCCCTTCGCCCGAAGGCTTCAACTTTGAAACCGACGGTATGCATGTTTCAGATGGAGACTCAGCGGTTTACTTTCGCCCAGAAACGGGCAACAATATTCTGATAGGCAGCGAAGACCCAGAGTGCGATGAAAAAGAATGGGTAGACCCAGATAACTACGATCAAGAGATTCACCAAGATCAATGGGAAGCCCAGGTGTTGCGTTGCGCTAAACGTGTTGAAGGGCTCGGCCTGCCCCACGAAAAGAAAGGGGTAGTTGACCTCTACGACGTCAGCGATGATTGGATCCCTATCTACGACCGCACCGATCTTGACGGTTTCTATATTGCTATCGGAACCAGTGGCAACCAATACAAAAACGCTGGGGTGGCCGGGCACTGTATGGCAGAACTCATTACGGCAGTAGAAGCCGGGCACGACCATGACGCTGAACCGCTCAAAGTAAAGGGTCGCTACACCGGGTTGGAAATGGACTTGGGCTTTTTCTCTCGCAACCGAGAGATCAACCCCGACTCATCGTTTTCGGTCAACGGTTAACAAAACTCCGTCAAACTTAACGACCACGGAGTGAGGTTTTCGTAACCGGTTTCGGTGATCAACACTTGGTTTTCTAGTTTTACACCTTCGCCTCCGGCATAAGGCCCTACATAGGATTCCACGGTCATCACCATGCCGGGTTCGAGCACCCCGTCGTAGCCAAACTGGTCCCAACTGGAGGGGAACATTATGGAAGGCCATTCGTCGCATTGCCCGACCCCGTGGTAAAGCACCGAATAGTGGCGGTAGTCATCGGTGGAAGGCACCCAGGATTTGTGGGTTAGGTCGTAGAAGGAACGCCCCGGGGTAAGAAGTTCGATGTTGCGTTCCATCTGCTCAACGGCTATTTGGTGGACGAAGTTTTGTTGTGGGGTGGGGTCGCCGTCGCCGCATCGCCAAGTACGAGAAATGTCGGTCATCATGCCGTAAGAGCCCACGAGGTCGGTGTCGAAGCCGACGAGTTCTCCCTCGGAGATGACATGGCTGGAGCATTCTTGAAACCAGGGGTTGGTGCGGGGCCCGGCTGCTAAAAGTCGGCACTCCATCCATTCACCGCCCCGAGTGAGCATTTCGGCCCAGAGCACGGCCCAAAGTTCCTGTTCAGAAATACCTGGACGCAAAGCATCAAACATTTTTTGACAAGAGATCCTTGTGGCTTCAATGGCGCAGCGCATGGCTAAGAGCTCGTCCGGCCCTTTGATGGCTCGGGCTCGTTCCATTACTTGCATACCATCGGTCAACGTCAGGCCAGCGTTTATGAGCGCTGCGGAACCCAGTGGAGGCGTGACATCGACGGCCAACCGCTTGTTGCCTCCGCCGTAGGTTTGTACGAGGTCGGCTATTTCGGCGGCCATGCGGTTTGCTTGTTCTTCAGCTCGTTGCCCTGCTAAAAAATAAGTAAACGAAGTAATGGGCCGCACCTCAGTGATCAAAGGGTTATGGGCGGAGAGAAACTCACAGTCCGTGAACTCCCAAAGCACCATGGGTCCTTCGGCAGCCACATATGCCCAGCGGGCCTGATTATGGGCCACCCAGAGTTGCATGTTTGGTGCATCGGTGGCGTACATCAGGTTCAGGGGGTCAAAAAGCAGCACCCCCGCGAGGTCGTTGGCTACCAGTTGTTCACGGATACGCGCCAACCGGTAGTGCCTTAACGCAGTGAGGTCGGGCAGGGTGAGCCCCGCAGCGGACCATTCACTTAAGGCTGGTTCTCCCGGTCCCATAACCACCCGGTGTCCTTCGCCTCCGGCCCGTTGATGGGCAGGGTCGTCAAGCATTTGGCGAAGACGAGCTTGGGCGCCAGCGGTGCGGGGGGCGGGCAAAACTAGCCTCGCATGCGTGACCCAGAGGGGTCAAAGAGTGGTTCGTCCAACCGAGTAGCGGGGCGGCGGACACCCAGTACTTCAATTTCGAATCCTTCGGTTTCTTGGCAGAGCTCTGTAGGCAGATAACCCAGAGCCATAGAAGCCTGGCAGCCATGCGAGTAGGCCCCGGAGGTAAGCCAGCCCACAACTTTGCCGTTGTGCCAGATCGGTTCGTCGCCTAAGGCATCGGCGTTTACTGCTTCAATGGTGAAGGTGGAGAGTTGACGTGCCGGGTTTTCTTGGCTTTGTGTAGCGGCTTCTCGGCCGATGAAATCTCCTTTGTTGAGTTTCACGAAGTGGCCTAAGCCGCCTTCCCAAGGGGTGTAAACAGGGCGAAATTCGGTGCCCCAGGAACCGAACCCTTTGTCGAAACGCATGGAGTTCAAGGCATGAAGGCCAAAAGGCTTGATGCCGTGTGCAGCGCCCGCTTCCATAAGGAGGTCAAAGAGTTGCACCTGCAAAGAGGCCGGAACCCAGATTTCGTAACCCAAGTCGCCAGTGAAAGTGATGCGGCCGGTCATGGTGGGGATCATGCCGATGTTGAGGCGGCGGAAATCTAAGAAACGGAATGCTTCGTTAGAGACGTCATCGTCGCATGCTGCGGCCAGTACTTCTCGTGCCTTTGGTCCGGCGATAGAAAGGCCGGTCATTTCGTGGCTCAGTGCCCGGTAGGTGACCGACCGGTCTTGGGGCAGGTGTTCAATAAACCAGCGCTCGTGGTAGCCCTCGGCTACGCCAGAGCCAAACACGGTGAAGGTTTCACTACCGTCAAATGGGTCGGCCAAGGTGGCCACGGTGAAGTCGCCGATCAAGTTGCCTTGATGATTCAGCATGGGGGTTAGGGCCATGCGCCCCGCTTTGGGGATGGTGTTGCTCATGAGGTAGTCAAGAAATTCTCGTGCCCCGGGGCCGCTGAATTGATGTTTGGCAAACCCGGTGGTTTCGATGAGCCCCACTCCGTTGCGTACGGCGGACACTTCTTCAGCAACGACCTTGAAAGCGTTGGAGCGTTTGAAGGTCACGTCTTCTACCGCTTCTTCGCCAGGGCGTTGGAACCACAAGGCGGTTTCTAACCCGTAGCCGGCGCCCCATACGGCGTTGGCGTCGTTGAGTCGGCCGTAGATGGGTGAGGTATGCAAGGGTCGCCCGGCGGGGAGTTCTTCGTTGGGGAAGGCAATGCGGAAACGGTTGCTGTAGTTTTCCATGACTTTGGCTTGGGTGTATCCGGGGGTGGTCCAGTCGCCAAAGCGAGCGACGTCCATGCCCCAAATGTCGTGGCCCGGGTCGCCGGAGGTCATCCAGTTGGCCATGGTCAGGCCAACGCCGCCCCCTTGGCTTAGACCAGCCATGATGCCGGCTGCGACCCAGTGGCCTCGTTGCCCTCGTACCGGCCCGATAACTGGGTTGCCATCGGGGGCAAAAGTAAAGGGGCCGTTTATTACTTGCTTGATGCCCACGTCGTTAAAAATGGGGAAGTGGTCGAAGCCAACTTTGAGTGAGGGGGCGAGCCGTTCGATGTCGGGAGTAAGGAGTTGCGACCCGAAGTCCCAAGGGGTTTCTTTGGTTGACCAAGGGACGCAAGCTTTTTCGTAGGTGCCGAGCAGCAGGCCTCCGGCTTCGGCACGGAGGTAGATTTCGCCGCCGAAGTCCACAGCCCCGCGCCCGTGGCCGCCGGTAGCGTCGAGCCAGTCTTTGATTTCGGGGATCTCTTCGGTGAGGAGGTACATGTGTTCCATAGCCAAAATTGGGAGCTCAATTCCGCACATGCGGCCTACTTCGCGGGCCCACAGGCCGCCACAGTTGACGATGTTTTCGGTATTGATGGTGCCTTTTTCGGTTACTACGTCCCAGGTGCCGTCGGCTTTTTGCACCAGGTCTTGGGCCCAACAGTTGCGATAGATTTCTGCCCCGGCCATTTGGGCAGCTTTAGCGTAGGCATAGGTAACGCCGGAGGGGTCTACGTGGCCGCCCACGGGGTCCCAGAGGGCGCCTACGAAGTGTTTTTCGTCCATGATGGGCAGCATTTCTTTGGCTTCAGAAACCGAGATGATTTCGGTTTCCATACCCAGGTATTGGCCGCGAGCGTGGGTCATGCGGAGCCAGTCCATGCGGTCTTCGGTGTCGGCCAGCATCATTTCGCCGGTGAGGTGGAGGCCGCAGTCCACGCCAGAAATTTCTTCAAGTTCTTTGTATAACTGCACGGTGTAGCGCTGTAGAGCGGCCACGTTGGGGTTGCCGTTGAGGGTGTGCATGCCACCGGCGGCGTGCCAGGTGGAGCCAGCGGTGAGTTCTTTGCGTTCTACGAGCACCACGTCGTTCCACCCGTTTTTGGTGAGGTGGTAGAGGATGCTGGCGCCGACGACGCCGCCGCCGATAACTACTGCTTGAGCATGGGTTTTCATGTCGTTCTCCGTTTGCTTAGATAAAAGTTGTTTGCTGATTGAGGGCTAGTAATCGGTTTCGACGCCGCCTTCGGCGATTCGGCGTTCTACGAATTCGTCGAGTTCTGCTCGTATTTGCGGTTCCATGGGGGGTTCTTGGTGAGCGTCGATCATTTGTTGAGCGATTTTGGTGGATCGCTCGGGGGCTTCGATGCGCCCGTCTTCGTCCCAACTTTCGAAGTTTTTCCAACTGGACACCATGGGTTGAAAGTGTTCGGTGGTGTAGCGCTCTTGGGTATGGCTGGTGCCGAAGAAGTGGCCACCGGGCCCGACCTCGGCGATTGCTTCTACGGCCAGGGTGGCGTCATCGATGGTGATGGGTTTGAGCATTTCGGAAATCATGTTGAGGATGTCGCCGTCGATAACCATTTTTTCGTAGGAGGTTAAGAGGCCGCCTTCGAGCCAGCCTGCGCCGTGGAGTAAAAGGTTGACTCCGCCCATGACGGCTCCCCATAGGGAGATCACGCTTTCGTAGGCTGATTGTGCGTCCACGCTGTTGGAGGCGTTGACGTTTGATGACCGGTAGGGCACTTTGTAGCGCCGAGCGAGTTGCCCGCCCACTAGGCAGGCTTTCCAGTATTCGGGGGTGCCAAAAGCGGGGGCCCCGGAGCGCATGTCAACGTTGGAGGTGAACCCTCCGTAGATGACCGGTGCGCCCGGTTTGACGACTTGGGTGTAGGCCATGCCGGCGAGGGCTTCGGCATTTTGGAGCACGAGGGCGCCTGCCACCGTGATGGGGGCCATGGCCCCGGCCAGGGTGAAGGGGGTAATGACGATCCCTTGGTTGCGGGCCGACATTTCTTGAATGCCGTGCAGCATCACCGTGTCGTAGCGCAGGGGAGTACTGGTGTTGATGACGGAGAGAATAGAGGTTTCTTGGTTGATGGTTTCGTGGTCTATGCCGCGGGCGATGCGGGTCATTTCGATGGCGTCTTGGTTGCGGGGTCGGCTGATGCTGTATACGAAAGGTGGCTTGTCGGAAAGGGTGATCATGTCGTGGGTGGCTTGAAGGTGCCGTATTGAGGGGTGGAGGTCCATGGGTTCCACTGGGTAGCCGGCCGAGGTGTGGATGCAGTTCATGACTTGACTCATTTTGATCAGGTTGCGGTAGTCCTCTCGGTTGCCGTCTCGCCGGTCGCGCCCTAAGCCGGTAACAAAAGGGGGGCTGGCCACTGAGGTAACGGCGATGGCGTTGCCGCCCATCTGGAGGCTTCGTTCGGGGCGTATCCCGTGCAGGGTGAACTGTTCGGGCACGGTTGTCATGAGTTGCATGACCAGTTCAGGGCTGAAACGGACCCGGTTGCCGTCTATTTCGGCCCCGGCGTCGGCGAGTTGTTGGCGGGCTGTTTCGTCTAAAAAGTCAATACCGGTTTCGGCTAGTACCCGAAGTGAGGCTTGGTGAATTGCTTCGAGTTCGTCTTCGGAGACGGCCCGCAGGGGGTCGAAACGCATGCGTGGTTGTTCAAAGGGGGGCTGTTTGGCCAGGATATCAACGGTTTTGGAACGACTGCTGCGAGCGCCTCGGCGGGTACGGCGGGGTTCGGTCATGAGGCTTTTTTTACTATTTCTGGTTGTTGGGTGAGGCTGGCTGATATTTGACGGGCCCGGTCGCGGATGGTGGTGGCCACGGTGCGGGCTTCTCCAGAAAGGGGGTAACGGTAGCTTGGCCCATAAACGTAAAGGGAGCCGATAGCTCGGCCGTTGGGGCCGCAGATTGCTGCGGCGCAGCTAGAGAGGCCGGGCACGTATTCGCTGTGGGTCCAGACGGCACCGATGCGGCGAACGCGGTGGATGCGTTTGAGTAAAGTGTCTGGGTCGGTGACGGTGTGTTCGGTGTGGGTGGAGAGGTTGCCTTGGAGGTAGGTGGCCACTTCTTGGTCGTTCCAGGTGGCCATGATGACTAGTCCGGCGGATCCAGCGTGGAGGGGGACTCGGGTGCCGGTCCAGTCTTCTGCTTGGACGGGTTTGGGGGCATCTACTTGTTGGGTGGTGACGGTGTTACGGCCAATGAGTACGGCGATGCAGGCTGCTTCGTCGAATTGGCTGGAGAGGTCAAGGAGGTGAGGTTGGGCGGCTGTTTCGAGGTTGATTCCAGGTTCGGCGACGCGTCCCATGGTTTTTATGAGCCCACCGATGCGGTAAACGCCGTCGCTGTTGCGTTCTATGGCGTTGTTGGTTTCGAGGGTGGCCAGTAGTCGGGCTGTGGTGCTGGTGGGCAGGTTGACGCGGTCGGCGAGTTCAACGAGGCGTCCCGGTTCTTCGGCGATTTCTCGCAGCAGGTGGAGGGAGCGTTCGACGCTTTGCACGGCGGTCATGATCTGCAAAGATTACCGGTGTATGGGAATCTGTCAACTGGTTCCCACTATGCGGGAACTAAGGGGTGGAGAGATTTTCCGTTACGGGAGGAGGGTCGACAGCTGGTTCAAGATGTAAATCGTGTCCGTTGTATGGGTTGGCTCGAGCCACGTCTTCGTTCAAGGTCACCCCGAGGCCTGGTTCTTTTGACGGAATGACCATGCCTTCTTCCCACCGGATAGGTGTTTCTAATAACTCGGCGTGGAATCCGTCAAAGGTGCCGATGGATTCGAGGATTAAAAAGTTCGGCGAACAGGCCGCTAAAGCAATGTTGGCCGCCGCTACCACCGGGCCGCAGTAGCAGTGAGGAGCTAACGAGGCTTGATAAACCTCGGCCAGCGAAGCAATCTTCTTGCCTTGCAAAATGCCGCCGCTGCGACCCAAATTTGGTTGCAAAATTTGTGCTGCGCCAGCCTGGAGTACCGCCGCGAACTCGGTAACGGTGGTCAGGCGTTCGCCGGTGGCTATTGGGATACTGGTGCCGCGTGCTACTTGAGCCATGCCTTCAACATGGTCGGGCGGGACGGGTTCTTCAAACCATAAGGGGTCGTAGGCTTCGAGGCGCTGCGCGAGGCGGAGCGCTCCGGAGGGGGTGAACTGCCCGTGGGTGCCGAACAACAAGTCGGCTCGGGTGCCTACTGTTTCTCGCAGAGCTGCGGTGTAGCGGGCCGACAAATCGATGCGTTCAAGGGAAGGTTGCCGGCCGTCAAAAGCGGTGTAAGGGCCGGCGGGGTCAAATTTGATTGCCGTAAAACCTTTCTCAAGTTCAACTATTGCTTGTTCCGCTGCTTGTGCTGGGTCAACGTAAAGATTCGGTCCGTCTTTGGGGGCGTAGGCGTCTTCGTTGGGCGGATAAAGGTAGGTGTAGGAGCGCAACCCTTCGTGCACTCGGCCGCCTAGTAGGTCGTAAACGGGGCGGCCGGTTTCTTTACCCATGATGTCCCAGCAAGCTATTTCTAGGGCACTGATTGCCCCGCAGAGGGTGGGGTCGGGGCGGCCGCTGTAACCGCTGGTGTAGGCCCTTCGCCAAAAAGATTCCACGTTGAATGGGCTGTGGCCAACTAGCCAGCGTTGAGCTACGTCTTGGATCATGTCGGCTACCAGGTGAGGGTTAACCGTTGCTACGTAAGCTTCGCCGACGCCTTTGACCCCTTGGTCGGTGGTCAAGGTAACAAAAATGAAGTAGCGGCCGCCGTGGCGGGGTGGCGGGTTGCCTACCACGAAGGTTTCGACTTCGGTGATTTTCATGGGTTATGCCTCGGGTTGGTTGAACACGATGACCGTGCGCAGGGCGGAACCGCTGCGTACTTCGTCCAGTGCTTGTTCTAGGTCTTCTAGAGGGTAGGTAGAACTCACCAGTTGGTCAAGTTTTAGGTGGCCGGCAAAATAATCGGCTACGAGGGCGGGGATGTCTCGGTTGAGTCGAGCGGTACCCATTTTGGAGCCGAGGATGCGTTGGTTGTAGCCGGCCAAGGCGCTGGGGTCAATGGTCAGGGTCACGCCGTCGGCGGGCATACCGACCAGAGTGAGCGCTCCCATGGGAGCCAGCAAAGCCAGTGCGCTGTTTAGGGCGGTTGGGGCGGCGGTGGCGAGAAGAACATGGTCGGCAAGGCGTCCGCCGGTGGCTTGGCTAATGGCTTCTGCCGGGTCTTGGTTTAGAGGGTCGGCGGTGTGGGTGGCTCCCATGGTGAGAGCCAGGGAGCGTTTGTCTGCTTGGGGGTCGAGGGCCACGATGACGGTGGCTCCGGCTAACTGGGCGCCTTGGATGACCCCCATGCCGACTCCGCCACAGCCCACTACGGCTACCGTTTCTCCTGGTTGGATGTTTGCGGTGTTGCGAGCGGCCCCGACTCCGGTGAGCACCCCGCACCCGAGGAGCGAGGCTGAGGTGGCGGGCATTTCGGGTGGGACGGCCACTACTTGGGAGCGGTGTACGACCACTTGTTCGGCGAATCCTCCGGTGTTGAGGCCCTTGGTAACGGTGCGATTGTTTGCGTCGGTGAGGGGATTGCTGGGGGGCGGGTTTTCGCAGGCCACATCGTGGCCTTGCTGGCAGGGGAGGCATTGCCCGCAGGTGGCGATGAGTGAAACCACCACCGGAGTGCCGGCAGTCAGGCCGGTAACCGACGAGCCAGTCTCGACGACTCGGCCAGCAATTTCGTGACCAAAAACAGTGGGAAATTCAGTAACCCATCCGCCATCAATGAACATCAGGTCAGAGTGGCAAATAGCGCATGCATCGACGAGTACCCGGACTTCGTTGTCCTCTGGTTTGGCCAGGTTCACCGTTTCTAGAGTGGCTGGGTGGCCAACTGAGCGATGTACCGCAGCCAGTATTTTAGTGCCCGAGTCTTCTCTCATTGTTGCGAATAATACCCTCGCCTTTACCGCCCGTCTAGCCCACCCTTATTTTGCGACACTTGGGCCAGACCCCATATGGCGCGGGGGTGAGAGATGTGGCACCATAGGTTGTGGATACTTTTCCTCGACAACATGCTCGCACTCGTCGGTTTAGTTGCGGAGCGCCGCGCACGGTCACCGTGGGAAATACTGGCAAAAGAGTCTTATTTTTACGGTCCGCTGGAGGCGGCGACCCGATAAATGCTTTATGGTCAATGAACCCACAAACCGGCGAAGAGCGTTTGGTGGTTGACCCCGCAAAACTCTTAGAAGAGGGGGCTAATTCGGCGGCCGAGACGGCTCGTCGAGAAAGAGCTCGAGAAGTGGGTGAAGGCATTGTGGCTTATGATGCTTTGCCCGATGCCAGCAGGGCATGTTTTGCTTTAGCGGGACGAGTATTCCTCGTTGATGTTGAAGAAACCCGAGTGGTGGAACTCGCTACACGGGGTCCAGTTTTTGATCCACGGCTTAGCCCTGATGGAACCGCAGTGGCCTATGTGTCTGGGCAAGGCTTACGCATCACCGGTGCAAACGGTGACCATGGTTTGATTTCTGGTACGACCGAAACAGTGTCTTGGGGGTCAGCAGAGTTTGTGGCCGCCGAGGAAATGGGCCGCAGCAGAGGGCATTGGTGGGCACCGGATGGTGGGTCGCTATTGGTGACTCGGGTTGAAGAAGCTTCGGTTGAACAATGGTGGGTTTCTGCTCCGGTGGCTCCCCATGAATCACCGCAACCCATGCGCTACCCGGCCGCCGGTACCGCCAATGCCAAAGTGGGCCTGTCCGTAGTAAGGCTTGACGGCACCCGAAAAGATGTTGACTGGGCTAGCGAAGAGTTTGAGTACCTTTCATCAGTGCGTTGGGACACCGATGGTCTTCCATTGCTTGCCGTGCAGACCCGTGATCAGCGCACCATGGCAGTGCTCACGATGGACCCCAGCACCGGCGAAACCGAGGAACGATACCGAGTCACCGACGAACAGTGGGTGGAGTTGGTTCCCGGGGTACCTCGTTGGTGGGAGGGGTCTCTTCTCACTGTGGAAGATCGTCAAGACACTCGGTGCTTGGTTGTCGACGGGCAAACCTTGTCGCCCCCCGGCCGGCAAATACGCCAAGTATTGGGTCTGGTAGACAACCGGTTGATGGTGGCGTCCTCAACTAATCCGCTGGATGTTGCTGTGGTAACCGTGGGTAAGGACGGGTCTGTTGAGCCAGTGTCCGTTACTGAAGGTGTGTGTTGGGCGGTGGCTGCCGGCGGAGTAATAGCCCGGCATGAAACGAGCCTTGCTGGTTCTTCTTTGAGGGTAAGCGGGCACACCGTAGCCTCCTTTGCCGAAGAGCCATTGGTGTCACCTGCCCCGAGTTTTTATGTAGTGGGGGAACGAAACATTCATGCTGCAGTGTTGTTCCCCGGCGACCATGACGGGTCTCCATTGCCGGTTCTTCTCGACCCCTACGGTGGCCCCCATGCACAACGGGTGCAACGATCTCGTGGTCAGTTTTTGACTTCTCAGTGGTTTGCCGACCAGGGGTTTGCCGTGGTGGTGGCCGATGGCCGAGGAACCCCCGGTCGAGGGCCACAGTGGGAGCGAGAAGTGCGCGGCGATTTGGCGGGCCCGGTGCTTGATGATCAAGTGGATGCGCTGCAAGCCTTGGCGAACCGAGATGAGCGACTTGACCTCCACCGAGTGGGGATACGAGGCTGGTCGTTCGGCGGCTATTTAGCGGCCTTGGCGGTCCTTCGCCGACCAGATGTTTTTCATGTTGCGATAGCCGGAGCACCGGTTACTGATTGGCGACTTTACGACACCCACTACACCGAACGATATTTAGGGCATCCCGATAGCGAGCCAGAAAATTACGAACGCACCGACCTTTGCCGTGAAGCCGCCAAACTGACCCGCCCGTTGCTACTTATACATGGTTTGGCCGATGACAATGTGGTGGTGGCCCATACTTTGAAACTTTCGCAAGCCTTGTTGGCTGCCGGCCGGCCGCATCAAGTGTTGCCCTTGTCGGGGGTTACCCACATGACCCCGCAAGAAGAAGTCGCCGAAAATTTGCTGCTGGTTCAGTTAGATTTTCTCCGCCGGTCGCTCGATGCTGGCGGGGAAACGAGCCCAGGGTGAGCATTGTTTTAAACTGCAACGCAAGCCGGTTGCGGTTCAGTAATTGTTGACGAGAGCTCTTAAAGGTATTTGGCTGAGGTGGGAGCCCATCGGTGGGCCCACGGTCGGGCTGTTTCGAGTTGAAAGGCGAGAGCGTAGAGCATTTCGTCGGCTCCTGGTTCGGCTGAAAAGTGGGAGCCTATGGGAAGGTCGGTGTTTTCATCCCACCACAGGGGAACCGACATGGCTGGCCCTCCGATGGCGTTGGCGATGGGTAGTGACCCCATTGACCATTGGGTGCGTTGCTCGTCGAAGGGGTGAGAGGAAAGCCAATCGGTGGCAGTCGTTGGTAGGTGAGGGGTGACTGGGGTTAGCCAAACGTCATGGTCGGTGAAGAACTTGGCCATGGTTGTTTCTAAAACAATTCGGTCGGCTTCGGCTGTTTGGGCAGCACCAGGGGGAAGCGCATCGCCGCTGCGTACGAAGTCAATGGTGCAACGGGTGAGGAGGCCGGATTTTTCAATAGGAAGCCCGCTTGCTTGTTCGATCATTTCGATTAATCCGGTGGTGCGGCTTAGGAATATTCCGGAGTACATAGCAAAAAATTTCTCGCCATCTACTGGGTGTTTGACCGTGGTTACTTGGTGGCCGAGGGCTTCACAGAGTTGGACAGTGTTCTCTAAAGCGGTTCGGATTGCTGGGTCGGGTTGGTCGCCAAATGGGTCTTCGAGGGTGAAGGCGATGCGTAGCGGTCGGGCGCCAAGTGGGTTGAATGCGCTAAGGATCGGGTAGGGGTTTTTTTGCGGGCCTTGGCTGGTGTTTTGAGTGGAAAGAAACACGGCAGCGTTGTCGCGCACCGTGCGACTGAGGGTTGAGTGGGTTTTAAATACTGGGTGAGAACCGTCTAACTCGCCGGAAGCTAAACGTTTTCGGCTGGGTTTCATCCCAAATACGCCACACCAAGATGCGGGGATTCGGTTTGATCCTCCACCGTCGGTACCGTGCGCAATTGGTGTGTAGCCAGCAGCCACTGCCGCTGCTGCGCCTCCGCTGGATCCGCCTGCAGAGAGGTTTGGGTTCCATGGGTTAAGGGTGGCGCCGAATGCGTCGTTGTCGGTCACGGTCATAGAGGCGAATTCTGGGGTATTGGTTTTGCCGGCCATTACGAGTCCTGCTGCTTCGGCTGCGGTAACCCAGGCCGCTGATTCTGTGCTGATGTTGTTCAGCATGGATCGTGAACCGTCGGTGCGCCTTACCCCTTCAAGGTCAACGAGATCTTTTAGAAAGGTGGGTATGCCCGCGAAAGGTGTTGAAGGATTTCTTTGTTTTATGTGGTTTAGGGCTCGCTCTGGGCAACTGGTTATGACGGCTTTTAGTATTCCGTCGAGGCGTTCAACGCGGGCGGTCGTTGCCTCTAAGAGTTCCTCTGGGGTGACCTCACCGCTTCGAACGAGCGCAGAGAGGCCGAGGGCATCATGGCTGAGCAGTTGGCGGTCGAACACCATGGTGAGGTTAAACGGCGGTCCATCCGCCGTCAACGGTAAGTATTTGCCCGGTGAGGTAGGAGCCGGCGTCGGAGGCCAATAACAGTAGTGCTCCGTCGAGTTCGTGGGCTTGGCCTCCTCGCCCCATAGGTGCGCCGCTCGCTACATATGCTTTTCCTGTATCGGAGTGAAACATGTCGTCAGAGTTCATTTCGGTTTCAAACCATCCGGGTGCGAGGGCGTTGACCCTGATGCTCTTTCTTGCCCACTCCACGGCGAGTTCTCGGGTCAGTTGGTGCAGCCCGCCTTTGGCGGCGGCGTAACCGGGTACCCGGAGTTTTCCTCCGGCTACTAACCCAAGGACGGAACCCAAGTTAATGATCGCTCCGGGGTGGTTGTTGTCAACCCACCAGCGAGCTGCTCGCCGAGCCAACTCGTAGGGGGCGATGAGGTCAATTTCTATTTCTCGGCGAAAATCATCAAGGTCATCATCGAGGGCTGGTACTACTCGAGAGATACCTGCGTTGTTGATCACCACATCGATCTGCCCGTAGTGGGTCAAGGCGGCGTCGATCAAGTTTTGTGGAGCACCGGGGGCAGACAAGTCGCAGGGCACGGCGAGGGCGTCGGGGAGTTCGGCGGCCAAGTGCTCCAATCGGTCCACTCGGCGAGCGGCCAGCACCACTTTGGCGCCTACCCCGGCCACCACTCGGGCGAAACGTTCGCCGAGCCCTGAACTGGCCCCGGTAATGATGACCACGCGGTCGTCGAGGCGAAAAAGATCGAGGGCATGGGTGGGGCTCATAAGTAAAACCTACTTGCTGAGTACCCCATTAGAAAAGGTGGCGGTGGAGTCAGCGAGACGGTTTGCCTCGTCAAGGTTGTGGGTCACCAGCAAAGTCGCCACCTGGTCAAGAGAAGAAAGAACGTGGTGGATGAGTTCTTGCGACTCAGTGTCTAAGGCGGTGGAGGGTTCATCGAGGAGCAAAATGCGAGGGTCGGCGGCTAAGGCCCGGGCTACGGCAACTCGTTGGGCTTGCCCGCCTGAACAAGCTGCGGGTTTACGTTCGGCCAATGCGGAGAGGCTGAGAGCCTCAATGAGTTGCGCCACCCGAGCGGGGGTGGCCCGCGGGCTAAAGCCAATATTTTCGACAACGGTAAGGTGGGGGAAAAGTAATCGACCTTGAGGTACCCACCCCACAGAGCGAAGGTGCGGGGGTAAAAAAGTTTTACTTGTTGGTTGGTCGGCCACTTGATCGTTCAGGTAAAGGGCCCCTGTAGTGAGGGGCAAGAGCCCACTTATTACCCGAAGCAGGCTGGTTTTTCCTACTCCGTTGGGCCCCAAGATGGCCAGTGTTTCTCCGGCTTCGACTTGCAGGTCAACGGCTAATTCCAAGGTGCCGATGCGGGTTTCTCCGACCAGAGTGAGGGCGGTCATGAGGAGGGCATCCAGCGATCGCGCAAACCAATGAGTACCCCGAGGGAGGCCACCAGTAAAATCAGGCTTAAAACAAGGGCCTCTTCGGGGTTGTTTTCTAAAGCTAAAAAGGTGGCCAGAGGCAAGGTTTGGGTGCGGCCGGGAAGGTTGCCAGCAAAAGTAATGGTGGCGCCAAACTCGCCGAGAGCTCGTGCCCAAGCTAAAGCGAGGCCAGCGCCCATGGCGGGCAATACTTGGGGGTAGGTGATACGGCGCAAAACATTCCATGGGCTGGCCCCAAGGGTGCCGGCCATGTCTTCGAGATCTTCAAGGTGTTGGCCTGCCGACTGTAACGCCCCTTCAACGGCGATGACGTAGAAGGGCAAAGCCACAAAAATGGCGGCTACCACCGCACCGGCCAAGGTGAAAGGCAAGGTGATGCCGAACCACTGGTTGAGCCATTGACCAACCAACCCTTGTCGCCCTAATGCAAAAAGCAGAGCGGTGCCGCCCACCACAGGGGGCAGCACCATGGGCAACATGATGAGGGCTCGAATGAATCGTCGACCCGGTACCGAAACTCGAGCTATGGCCCAGGCCAGCGGGGTGCCGAGAAGAAAAACCATGATGGTGGCCAACAGGCTGACGGTAAGTGAAACTTTTAGCGCTTCAAGCGTGCCGTGGTTGGTAAGCGGGTTGCCCAGCGACGACCACGGCATGCGCTGAAGTAACCCCACCAAGGGGAGGGCAAGGAGAGCTACGGTGAGCCCTGCGACAGAAACCATGAAGCGTTTCATGGCTGAGAAAACCCGTAACTGGCTAGCAATGCTTGGGCCTTTTCTTTCCCCAAGGATTTTACAAAAGGTACTCCTTGTTCGGTGAGCGCTATGGCGTGGTAGGTGACGCATGGGCACGTGGCTTCAAGGGGCCAGAGGGTTTCGATGCTGGGTTGGGCTTGTGTATCGGTGGCGTAAACCACGCCGAGGTCCACTTCTCCCATGGCCAACTTGGTGGCCACGGAACGCACGCTGGTTTCGTAGGTGTCGACCGCTATGGGGTAGTTGAGGTCCAGGGTGGCTTTTCCGCAGGGGACTTCTTTTGCGCAGATGGCTATGGCTAATTCGGGGCGGGCAAGGTCTTTCGGTCCGGTGAGGTGGGAGGGGTTTCCGATGGACACGGCTAACACCAGATGGTTTTGGGCAAAGGCCGAGGTGTGGTGGGTTGCGGCATCGAGGCTCAGCAATGAAAGGTCGGCGGTAAGCAGCACATCGGCGGGTGCGCCGTCGGCTATTTGGACGGCCAGATGATTGGAGCCGCCAAACACCAGCGTGCCGGCTTGGTCGGATTGGGCGAGAAGGGCGGGGGCCACGTCGGTTAAAGAAGAGGCCGAAAAGACGGTGAGGGCATCGCTTTGGTTGCTGCCGCACCCGGCGACTAGCAGAAATAAGAGAAAAATATTGCGCATTAGGGGCGTTCGATGACCACGTTGGTGGCTTTTATGACGGCAACTGCCAGAACGCCAGGGGCCAAGCCGAGCGCGTCTACTGCTTCGGCGGAGATCAGCGATACCACTCGGTGGGGGCCGGCTTGCATCTCTACTTGAGCCATAACGGTGTCTTTGGTGACTTTGGTTACTAGGCCGGTAAAACGGTTGCGGGCCGACATGGTTCGGTCGGCGTCATCGGGCGCCTCGGCGAGTTCTTGGGCTAAGCGGGCCAGGTCGGGGCCGTTAACGAGGCGATGTCCGCTAACGGAACGCTGTGCTTTGCATCGGCCGTTGTCTACCCAACGGCGCATGGTGTCGGCGCTGACCCCAAGTAGTTGGGCTGCCTCACCTATTTTAAATTGGTTCATGCAAGAAAATCTAGGCCAAAAACTTGCAAACAGCAATGTTGTAGACTTTATCTATGAGTATTCCTGTGACCATTGAACAACTTCCGGCTCGTTTAGACGACTACGGCAACGACTGTTTTTTAATTACGGTAGGGAGTGACGGCACCCCCAAGGTGGTGCACGTGCCGGTGGCCATGGAGGGCCGGGAGATCCGCTGCACCCCGGGCGGGGGCACGCTACGCAACTTAGCGAGCGGCGGCCCGGTGACTTTGATTTTTCCGCCACCCGGTGTGGGGGCGCATTCCATGTTGGTTGATGGCACCGGTTCGGTGGTGTCTGCTGAAGAACCCACCGAGGTAACTATTTCTTTCGTATCGGGCATTCTCCATCGCCCGCCGTCTTCATTGGGGTGCTAGCTAAGGCCGTTTTTTGGTTTTAAGTTTCTCTACGTAAGCCTCTTGGGCGGCCCGACTTTCGGGGTCCCGGAGGGCGATGGCCAAACCGTCGGCGTCTGACCAGGAACGACTTAGGCCCACCATTTGTTCGGTCACCGCATTGGTGTGACGTTTGGTGGCCAACACAGCGGCCCGAGGTCGGGAAGCGACAGCTTCGGCCAAGCTCTCAACTGCGTCGTCAAGTTCTTCAACAGGCACCACGGTGTTTAAAAACCCGGCCGCTTTGGCTTCGGCGGCGTCAAATGGTCGACAGGTCATGACCAGTTCTTTGGTAAGGGCGGGGCCTATCTCTCGCACCAGCCTTGGGATGCCGCCCCAAGCAAGGGGGATGCCGAGGTCTACTTCGGGGATCAAAAAACGGACGTCGTCAGCACAAACTCGTAGGTCGCAAGCGGCAGCCAGCACGAGCCCGCCACCTACAACATGGCCGTGCAGGCGAGCAATAAGCACCGGCGACATGCGTTCTAAAGCATCGGCCATCAGGCGGCCGGTGTCAGCGGGTGTCCGGCCTCCGGCGGGCGAGGGCTCGTCGGTAGAAAAAGCGGTGACGTTAAACCCAGAGCAAAAAGCCCGGCCCTCACCAGAGACGACTACTACCCGCAGGTTGGGTTGGTGGTCAAACCAGTCGGCGGCGGCAATTATTTCGGCCATAACCTCGTTGGTCAGGCTGTTTAGTGAGTCGGGCCGGGTCAGGGTTAAGGTGCCGCGGCGTCCATCACAGGTAACGGCGAGGTGTTCAAAGGTAGGGGGAGTGTTGTGGGTCATGACCCAAGTGTGGCCCAGAAAGTTCCTGGTTGCTTAGTTGGCGTTAAAGAGATACCAGAGATGACGTTTAGAGGTTGGGCTATGGTGGGGAATGAAAGTTTTTCCTCGGGGTTTGTTAGGTTTTGTTGCTTTAGGTTTGGTGGTAGCGGGGGCGTTTGTTTTTTTGGGCGATTCGTCTGAGGCCGAACAAAGGACGGTGCTCGAGCAAACCAGAGACAAACTTTTGGTGGACCCTCGTGAAGCGTTTGTGGGGCTAGAAAGCGGTTCCGACCCCACGGAGATGATGGAGGTTTTGAATGAATACCTCACCGTCCTGCAAGGGGTAGAGATGTCGTCTGCAGATTTGGTGGTGTTCATGAAGGCCATGGAAATTTATGCAGAATGCATGGATGCCGCCGGCTACGCCGAGGTAAACCCAGCGGTAGTGGCCGATACTGCGGATGAAAAACTGCGAGAAACCGACCGGACCTGTACAAAAGAAACAGAAAAGGCCGGGTCTATGGAAGATTACGAAAATGAACGCAACGAGCGTATTGATCAGTTCATTAGAGAACACCCCGAGGTGTTTGGCTTATCGCCCAGTGAGGTCGCTAAGTAGTGCGATTATTGAAAGTTGCAGTTGTTGGCTTGCCTTTCATGCTGGCGGCCACGGCATGTGAAGAACCCTCCGGCGCTGATCAATATAACGAAGCAAAATATGTGGGTGGGGTCTATGGAAGCACCCTAGACGTTTACGGATTTCAGGCACACCGAAACAACTGGATAGACCCTTACTGGTATTTTGATTGGCGATCTGATCGGTGCAGCAACTCGCCAGATACGTTTTCTTACCCGATCTCTTGGTGGGCAGTTTCAGGATCTCGCGTGGTGTCAGTGTGGAAAGCCTGTGAGCGCCATGACTTTAACTGGAAGCAATTCTATGGGATTGAAGAGTTTATTGACCCCACTTTAGATACCTGGAGGAGTGGGACGATCTTTGCCTCTAATCAGCGTTTGGAAGATGACATCAGGTTTCTTTGTTGGGACCGTTTAAACGGTGTTTGGGCGGCCTTCCTCCCAGATTGTTTAGCAAAAGCGGTGGTTTACAACGTGGCAGTAACCGCCGCTTCGCTAAGTTATTCAGTGGATTTTCATCACAATGGTCCGTAAGGCGAGTTGGCGACTGGTTGGCGAGTCGTTGGTCTATTCGTTGGTGGCTTCAACTATTTATTTGGTTACCAAGGTGTTGGTGGAGCGCTCTATTGAAGAGTGGCGGTTGATTACGCGAACCATGGGGGTGTGGGAGGGCTTAATGGGGGGACTTATTTTTGTGGCGGTGGTGGGGACGATACGGCAACGGCCGCCGTGGGTTAAATTTTTTGTGCCGTGGTTTTTATCAACCATTTTTTATCTTTTCGTTGAGGGAAGATTTGTTCAGCGAGAATCAGGGCTTGGCGTGTTTTCGGTGTATCAAGAGGCAGTTCTCGTGGGTTCAATAACTTTGTTTGTCTCGTGGACCACGGTCACCGTAGGTGGATACTTCGTTGATCTCTTTCGAGATATTAGGAGAAGGTGAACGTTTCCGTCGGCCTACTCAACGAGGCCTTCGAGTTCTACTTGGGCTGAAAGTTGGTCGCCCGTTACCAAAGTGATGTTGGTGGCTCGGGCCCCCAAGGTAACGTCATCTAAGGCTTGTTCTAGAAACGCTAAACGATCGGCAGGCACGGTGATGGTGCAAGCGATCACTGGGGTGGCCAGAGAGCGTTGGGCCAGGGTCTTGTGTTTGCGTACTTCCGCTAGTGCTTCGGCGGCCACCAAAGCCACCGCAGCGTCGGTGCCGTCAGTTATGGGTCGTAAAGCTTCGCTGGCGGGCCAAGTCTGGCGATGCACCGAACCGTCTTGCCACCAAGACCACACCTCTTCGGTTACGAAAGGCAGGAAAGGGGCAAAGAGACGCAGCAAAGTAGACAGGATTAAACGCAATGCATGGCGAGCCGATTCGGCATCAGCATGCTCGCCTTGGTAGGCCCGGGTCTTTACTAACTCCAAGTAGTCATCGGTAAAAGACCAGAAAAATGCTTCGGTGCGTTCCAAGGCCCGGGCGTAATCGAAAGCCTCGAAAGCCGTGGTGGATTCTTCAACAAGGTCAGCCAAACGAGCCAACATGGCTTGGTCTAAAGCATGGGTGATGACCGCCGGGTCAACAATCAGCGGTTGGTCGTCGTCGGCACCAAAACCCAGCACAAAGCGACTGGCGTTAAGGATCTTGATTGACAAACGCCGTCCGACTTTCATCTGCCCGTCGTCAAAAGCGGTGTCGGTGCCGGGGCGGCCGTTGGCGGCCCAATAGCGGACAGCATCTGAGCCGTATTGTTCTAGCAAACCCATGGGGGTCACCACGTTGCCTTTGGATTTCGACATTTTTTTACGATCCGGGTCGAGCACCCAACCGCTGAGCGAAGCGTGACGCCAAGGGGCGGTGTCTTCTTCAAAATGGGAGCGCACCATGGTCGAGAACAGCCAGGTGCGAATGATGTCGTGGGCTTGGGGCCGTAAGTCCATGGGGTAGGTGCGGGCAAACAAGTCGTCGTCTTCGCCCCAGCCACAAACAATTTGTGGGCTCAGCGAAGAAGTAGCCCAAGTGTCCATCACGTCGGGGTCGCCCACAAAACCGCCGGGTTGGCCGCGCTGGCTTTCATCAAAGCCGGGGGCAGCCAGCGACGAAGGGTCAATGGGCAAGGTGTCGTGGTCGGGGGTAATGATTTGGTCGTAGAGCGGTTCGCCTTGGTCGTCCAAGCGGTACCACAGCGGCAGAGGCACGCCGAAGAAGCGTTGACGGCTAATCAACCAGTCACCGTTAAGGCCATCTACCCAGTTGGTGTAGCGGGTTTGCATGTAGGCCGGGTGCCAAGTCACCTCGTCACCCCGGTTTACTAACTTTTGCCGCAGGTCAGTGTCGCGGCCGCCGTTGCGGATGTACCACTGGCGACTGGTCACGATCTCTAGTGGTTTGTCGCCTTTTTCAAAGAACTTCACCGGGTGCTCTATGGGTTCCGGTTCGCCAACCATTTCACCAGAAGCGGTGAGCATTTCTACCATTTCTTTTTGCGCCGAGAACACGGTTTTGCCCGCCAGTCGGGCGTACGCCTCTTGTGCCTCCGTGCTCTTGACCCCTTGTGGTGGGTCGGCTAAAAAGCGCCCGTCCCGGTTGATGACCGCTCGTACCGGCAGGTTGAGTTCGCGCCACCAGATCACATCGGTGGTGTCGCCAAAGGTGCAGATCATGGCGATGCCGGTGCCTTTTTCTGGGTCGGCTAGTTCGTGGGCTAAGACCGGTACGTCAACACCAAATATTGGGGTGGTCACCGTGGTGCCGAACAGGGGTTGGTAACGCTCATCGTCTGGGTGGGCCACTAGGGCTACGCAGGCCGCTAAGAGTTCAGGCCGGGTGGTAGCAATTTGGAGGTGGGGTTGGCCCTGGTGGCTGGGGGTACCTTCGGGCAGGTGAAAGAGCAGTTGGTGGTAGGCGCCGGGGCGGGGGCGGTCTTCGAGTTCGGCTTGCGCCACCGCAGTGCGGAAGGTGACGTCCCAAAGTGAAGGGGCTTCTATCTGGTAGGCCTCGCCGCGTTCAAGGTTGCGTAAAAAAGCTCGTTGGGCCATGCGTTGGCATCGGTCATCAATGGTGGCGTAGGTGAGGTTCCAGTCAATGGATAACCCGAGTTGTCGCCAGAGAGATTCAAAGACTTTTTCGTCTTCTTGAGTTAGTAGGTGGCAGAGTTCAACAAAGTTGCGTCGACTGATGTCGTGGTCTCGGCGTTTTTTTATGACTTTGGCGTCGCCAGCATCTTCGGGAGGGGTGAAATTTGGGTCATAAGGCAACGAGGGGTCGCAGCGCACGCCGAAATAGTTTTGCACCCGGCGTTCGGTGGGCAAGCCGTTGTCGTCCCACCCCATGGGGTAAAAAACTTCTTTGCCTTGCATGCGTTGGTAGCGGGCGATGGTGTCAGTGTGGGTGTAGGAAAAAACATGGCCCACGTGGAGCGAACCGCTGACCGTGGGTGGCGGGGTGTCAATGGAGAACACTTGGGCTCTGGTTTTGCTGCGGTCAAAGCGAAAAGTGTCCTGGTTTTCCCAGGCGACGTCCCATTCTTGCTCAATCCCTTCGAGGGTTGGCTTGGGAGGGACGGTGGCGGGCCGTGATGGGTTAGGAAAGTAATCGTTCATGAAGCCTTGAGGTTACCGGAGCGGCGGCTAGCCTCCGGTGCCATGCCTTCTTCTTCTTCACGCCCGCCAGGTTTCGGTGTTATCTGGACCACCGTGGCTATGGACTTGGTGGGTTTCGGCATTATTATTCCGGTGTTGCCGCTTTACGCCGAAGATTTTGGTGCTTCACCTTTGTTGGCGGCGGCTTTGTTGGCGGCTTTTTCGGCGGCCCAAATGGTGGCAGCACCGCTGTGGGGTCGTCTGTCGGACCGCATTGGTCGTAAACCGGTGCTTATCGCGGCACTGATTGGTTCAGCGTTGGGCAGTTTGGTAACGGGTTTGGCTGGGGTCCTGTGGGTGTTGTTCGCCGGCCGTCTGCTTGATGGGGCTTCGGGTTCGTCGTATGCGGTGGGCCAAGCGGCGGTGGCCGACATGGCAGAGCCACAAGACCGCCCTCGGTTGTTGGGTTTGTTGGCGGCAGCTTTTGGTGTGGGGTTTGTGGTCGGCCCATTGTTGGGTTCGTTTGCTGCGTTGGGGGGGCGACAGTTACCGTTTTTTATTGCTTCTGGGTTGGCCGCGGTCAATGCGTTGGTGGCTTTGGTCCGTCTCCCTAACCAAAAGCCGGTGGCTACGGCTAAAAGTAGTCAAAAGTTTTTTTCTGGTCTAAAAGATTCTGCTGGTCAGGTGCGGCGTTTGGCTCTGCTGGCTTTGATCGCCATGGTGGCTTTCGCCGGGTTTGAAGCGACTTTTGCGTTGTTCCTGGAACGTCGTTTCCCACAACTTGATGATCCTTCGGTTTATGGCTTGTTTGCTTTAATTGGTTTGGGTTTGGTGTTGGTGCAAACCCGAGTGGTGGGCCCCGTAAATGCCCGCATGGATTCTTTTTCGGTGTTGCGTCTGGCGTTGGGGTTGATGGCTATGGGTATGGCTTTGCTGGCTATGGGTGGTGCTTGGGTGGGCTTGACGCTGGCTTTGGTGGCGCTGGTTTTAGGTCAAGGGCTTTTCAACCCGTCATTGTCGGCGGCCACGGTGACCGCAGTAGGGCAAACCAGGCGTGGTGCTGCGCTGGGGGTTCAACAAAGTGCGGGGGCTTTGGGGCGGGTGGCGGGCCCCTTGTTGGCTGGCGTGTTGTTTAGTCGAGCCTCAACGGAGGCTCCTTATTGGGTGGCCGCTTTGTTGGCCGTGGTGGCCGTGGGGTTGGTTCCTGCTGAAGTAAAAAGCAATTCTGCGTCGTAGGGTCTTGGCATGACTGAATTTTCGATGAAATTGTCCGATGACCAAACCCAGTTGCGTGACTGGATCCACGAGTTTGCTGTTGATGTGATCCGCCCGGCGGCCCATGAATGGGATGAACGTGAAGAGTTTCCTTGGCCCATAGTGCAACAGGCGGCCGAGGTGGGTTTGTATGGCTGGGAGTTTTTAGCTGAGGGGATGATGAACGACAAAACGGGCATCACCACCCCGATGGCCATTGAAGAACTTTTTTGGGGTGATGCCGGTATTGGCATGGCCATCATGGGCAGCGGTTTGGCGGCTGCCGGTATTGCTGCTTCGGCGACTCGTGACCAAGTTATGGAGTGGGTGCCGCAGTGCTACGGCGATGCGCAGGATGTAAAAGTTGGTGCGTTTTGTGCCAGTGAGCCAGATGCTGGTTCGGATGTGGCGGCTTATCGCACTCGTGCGGTGTACGACGAAGCCACCGATGAGTGGGTGCTTAACGGCACCAAGGCGTGGATCACTAATGGTGGGATTGCCAACATTCATGTGGTGGTAGCGGTGGTTGACCCGGAGCTGCGCGCTAAGGGGCATGCTTCGTTTATCGTGCCGCCAAATACGCCGGGTTTAAGCCAAGGCCAAAAATATAAAAAGCACGGGATTCGCGCCAGCCACACCGCTGAGGTAGTGCTGGAAGAAGTAAGGGTGCCGGGCCGGTGTTTGTTGGGTGGCAAAGAAAAACTTGATGAGCGTTTGGCTCGAGTGCGAGAGGGTAAGCCCGGCAACTCGCAAGCCGCCATGCAAACTTTTGAGGCCACCCGCCCGGCAGTGGGTGCGCAGGCCATCGGGGTGGCTCGGGCGGCTTTTGAATATTCGTTGGAGTACGCCAAAGAGCGCCATGCTTTTGGTCGAGCCATTATCGAAAACCAAGGTATTGCTTTCATGTTGGCCGATATGGCTACAGAGATCGAAGCGTCTCGGGCGCTGGTTTGGAAAGCCGCCTGGTTGGGTAAGCAGCGGGCTTTTGTTAACGCCGAAGGGTCTATGGCCAAAATGAAAGCGGGCCGTACTGCTACTTGGGTGACCGAGCGGGCTATTCAAATTTTGGGTGGTTACGGCTATACCCGGGAGTACCCGGTAGAGCGCTGGCATCGAGATGCCAAGATCCACGATATTTTTGAAGGCACCGAGCAGATCCAGCAACTGGTGATCAGTCGAGCCATTTCAGGTATCCGCATCAAGTAATCCCCGTCATGTCGTCTCTGAGACGACATGACGCAGTGGCTAGTCGAAGCGTGCGGTGGGCAGGTGGGCGCCGATGTAGCCGACGTGCACTTTGCCGGTGAGGCCGCTGGTGTCGTCATAAAAGTAAAGCCGTGGGCCAAGTAAGCCGCCGGCAATTTTGAGGTGGGCTTCCATGAAGATGGTGCCCGATGGGTCGACACGGGTATCAACGGGTAAAACACGGTGCTGGTAGAGATCGTCTCGATGGTGGACTTGTTCTGATTCTTTTGCCGAATATTTTTGTGGGCTATGAGGCCACACCAGCGGGCCGCCGTCTTTGCACCATTCGCGAAATCCGCCCGGGTTTCGGTTGCTTTGTAGGACGTAGGCGTTGAGGGCTAGGAGGCCTCGCCAAATAGTGTTGCCCCAGGTCCGACTGGTCAGGGTTTGGTCAAGTTGCGCAATATCGCCACCCAGGTTGACGGGAACCGCTAACCCGGTGAGGTGTTGTTGGGCCGCGGTAACTGCTTCGGCGACCGAAGCGACTTCTTCTGGGATGCGTAAAGAGGCTTCTGAAATTTCGTTGAGTTTGCGCCGGTAGGAGTTGATCATCCGAAGTTGGATGGCGATTTTGGTGTCCCGTTCTTCAAGTTCGGCGATGCTGTCGATGACTTCGTTTTGGGTGCGTTCCAAAGTGATGCGCAGTCGTTCATTGATCTGTTGGTTTTCGGCTAGTTCTTCGTCGGCCAGTTTGAGCAACTGGGCTTGGTTGAGGTTGCCGCTGTTGCGTAACAAGTTGAGGGCGCTGTCAAAAGCGGCGGGGGGCCGCCGGTTGGCCATAGCGGGTTGGAGGAGTAAAGCAAATTGTTCTGCTGCCGACTCCGGCGATTGGGCAACCAGGTCGCGGTCTAGGCGGCGGTGCTGGTTTGGGGGGTGGCTGCCGGGCAAGTAGATGCGCGCTTCGCCTGCTTCGAGCCCGTATTCGTGGCCGATTTGGTTGCTAAATACCGCTTCGCTTCCGTCACTTAGTACGCGTACCACCACCACGCCAGCGAGAGCATCGGCGGTGCGTTGGGCGCGTTCCATGGTGACGGCGGGCCCGTTTTGACGATCGTGGGCAAAAACGACCACCGGGCATTCTCTTAGGGGGCTAATGATGAGGTTGACGACCGCACCTTTTATATGTTGCGGCGGTACGGCGATGGGTCCATCGTTGAGCCGCACCACGCCTAACCGTGGGTCGCCTCCGTTGCGGTTGGCGCCATGGAGCAGGCTTCGTACCAGCCATGGCCCCGAGGGGTTGGTACGTGCCCAAAGATCGTTGCTGACCATTTCTACATCTGCCCAAAGCCATTTTTCTTGTCCGGTGGCTACTCGTAGGGTGGTGGTCCAACGGTCGGCGACCCCTTCTTCGCGTAAAGACAGTTCGGTGGCGGCGTTACCGTTGGCGCCAACGACCGTGCGGCCGCTTGCAGTAATTTTTTGGCTGGCCGAGGTGGTGCAGGTAAGAGATTCGGTGGCCAAGTCAAGGCTGGGGTAACGGTCTTGTATCCAGTCGTTAAAAACTTTGGTGGCGATGATTCCAAGGTCAGATCGATTTTCTTGCCAAATGGCCCGGTAAGTTACGGTCACGAAGTTCCTTCCCCTTGGTTGTTCTCCCTTGACGGTAGAGGTCGCAGTGGCCGTCTCCTAATTGGGAGCAGAATTTATTTACCCTAAGGAGTTGAGTGTTATGGGCAGTTTGGTGGTGGCTTTTCTTACCTACAGCGAAATGGTTATTTTGGTTATCCTTTTCGGGCTGTTCGTCGCCGTGTTTTCGGTGACGTTTTTTGCTTTGCAGAGGTCGGCAAAAGAGAAGCAGTGGAAGTGGTTTGCGGTGGTTCTTGTTTCATGGATACTGGGGGTGGGCTGGGTCTTTTCCTTGATCTATTTGCTGGGGCCGGGCAGAAAACCCAGATGGAGTATGATCTACTGGGGAGAGCAAACAGGAGGTTCCCGTGACGTATTTTGAAAGTGAATCCGACGAAGAAGTAAAGCAGGCAGGAACTCCGGCTCGTTACGGGCTACGGGTAAAAGCAGCGCTAATTGACTTCGTAATTGGCATGGCTGCAGTGGCGGTCCCGGCTATTGGTCTTATTTTTGCCATCGTTTCAATCGCTGAGCGAGATAACAACACGATTACTTCAGGGGAAGGGTGGGCCATCTTTTTCTCTGCCCTCGGTCTTTTGTTTTGGCTTTTATGGCAAGGGTGGTTTTTTGGTTACCGCCAAGGAAAATCTGGTACCACACCCGGCAAAAGGGCCGCCGGTATTCGTTTGGTCAGCATCAAAACAGGGGAGGTTCCCGGTGGCGGCACCGGGGTGGGCCGTTTGATGCTCCCTTATTTGATAAATTCTTTTGTCGGCGTGTATTGGGTTATTGACCTTCTCTGGCCGCTTTGGGACGATGAGAATCAGCGTTTGACCGACAAGATTGTTTCAACGCAAGTGGTGCTTGAGGGCAAAGGTCTCGACACCCCGGTGCTGAGTTAGATAGTTCCTGCCCTTCAGGCCGCCATCTGCTATAAATAGAGTTCCAAACAAGGAGAACAACGAAATGAGCGAGTCCATGGGTGAAGTAGACGGTAAAGCCGATCTTGGTAAACGCATTGTTGCGGTGATTATTGATGCGATTTCTGTCGGTTTGCTATCCATGGTTCTTACGGCTGCGTTGGGTTGGCTGCTGGCATTAGCACTGTCTTCAGCGGCCGCTTTGTACTTGTTTGGTTGGAGAATGGGCGAAACGGGCACCACCCCAGGTAAGCAGATTATGGGTTTGAAAATTGTTGATGCTTCGACTGGCGAGCTGTTAGGCAACCAACGTGGCCTTCAACGAGCTGGACTCATTTGGGTGCTTGGTCTTGCTGGTTCTATTCCCGTTCTTGGCATTTTGTTTTCGTTGGTTGCTTTGGCAGACATAATTGTTGCTTTGATCGATGACCGTGGTCAGCGTTACACCGACAAGATTGTTGGTTCTATCGTCACTGCCGCCTAAAGGCTTGCGCAAAACTCGGAGTAACTAAGACTCTTCTCTGTTACGAGCTTTTGCAGCGTTCCAATCGGGTCAGCGATGTGGGTTTCGTATTTATCGTTGAGGAAATCCATGGCTTCCGAGACCTCTTTGGGAAGCCACCCATAAACGGGGGAGATGCCAACGAGACGCCATTTGGGGCCGGTGCCTGGGATTCCCCCGCTGGCCTTTTTGCTGGCCGATACCTCCCACGTGAACTCTCCTCCAAAGCAGGCGGCCCAGTAAAGACCTGATTCGAGGCGCTGGTTTGCCTGTTGGTAAGAACAAGCGATGGAGCAGGTGAGAAAACGATCAGGGCGCTTTATTTTTCTGCCGTCTAAAGCGCAGCGGCCCTGGAGAGGAATAGTGGGGTCAGTGGCCGCTTCTTTGAGCCATTCCAAGGGCTCATTTTCTGCAAAATAGTGGCGGATTTCTTGGGTTGTTTGCTGGTTGGCTAATACGGCGAGTCGTATTTCTTCCCATGGTTCTTGGGCTAACTTAGCGAGCCATTCTGGTGGGCAATGTGGTGATCGGGCCAGCATTAAGCGCACGGTGGGGTGGTGGTAACGCGCCCATGGGGCAAAGTCTTCGGGGTGGTCAAGGTGCTCGAAAAGGTGGGGTAGATCCACCCACGTGTCAAAAATTTCGAAGGGGTCGCGGGTGGGGCCTTGGCGGCGCAGTCGGGTGGTGCCGATGGTCATGGTAGGCATGAAGGCAAAACTCGTGTTGCGGAGTTGATCTACGGTGGCCATCAACTCCAAAACGGGGTCAAGCTCGTCGTGGCCCGGGCTGGCCGTTTCTAAAATTTCGTCAATTAAGACGCTTAATGAGCGTCGGGCAGTTGTTTCTTTTTTCATATTTTCCTCATTGTGCCGGCGTTACCACCGTGCCCTTTTGGGTCGGTTGGCGGACGGTCAACGGGCCGGGCCCCTCACATCCTCTTAATAAGGTTTGTTTGCTTTTTAAGAGTACACGCCAGGTGTGACAACGAATTTGTAAAAAGCGTTCGCGACGGCCGGTGGAGTGGTTTTAGCCCTACTATCAAGTTATGGAACCCCACCCGCCCACGGAAATCATTGACACCGAAGAGCTTTCTTCGTTACTACAAAGTGGCGGGCCAGAAAAGGTGGTGCTGGTCGACCGTCCCGGGCAAGGCTTTGCGGTAGCGGCGTTCACTTTGGCAATTTGCGGCATCGGCTTCGGCTTGTTACCCATTTTGTTTCCTGTGGCATTTACCTTGGGGGCCTTAGCGGTGTCGTATGGCTTTATTGGCCGCCAAAGCGATCGAACCAGTCGAGGCCTAGCTTTAGCGGGGTTGTTGTTGGGTTTGGTTTCTTTATTGGTGGGTGTAGTGGGGGCAACTATTGTGTATCGGGCGGCCAGTTGGGCGGTCGACGAGGTTGATCAACTCAGCGACCGGGTTGAAGAAATCGTTGATGATCTTGAAGAGCGTATCGATGAGCAGGTTCTCGAAATAGAGGCCAGCATTGATGAAACGGTGACGCAAATTAGCGAAGATGTGTCTGGTCAGATTCAAGAAGATATTGTCACGCAACTTGAAGATCTGCAGCAACAACTCAAAGAGCTCGCACAGCCCTAGCTTTGTTTTACACCCGCTTCGTGTGACCGATGACACGCATGGCAAGATGCGGTATGAGTGCTCCGAGAACCACCGGTTTTCATCACGTGGCATACGCCTGCCGTGATGCTGAAGCCACCCGCCATTTTTACGCTGAACTTATGGGTATGCCCTTGGTGCACACCGAGGTCAAGCAGCAGGGTGACGGTTTTTTTAGGCACCTATTTTTTGATACCGGCGATGGCTCTTGCATCGCTTTTTTTGAGGTCTCGGGCATGGGTGAGGCTCCGGACTATTCCACGCAAATCTCCACTGGCAACGGTTTACCGGTTTGGGTAAACCATGTGGCCTTCGGGGCCGATGAGGAAAGCACCGAAGCGGTTCGTCAGCGCATGACCGACGAGGGGATCGTGCCTTTTATGGAACTCGACCACGGCTGGTGTATCTCGCTTTACTACATGGACCCCAACGGCATCATGGTCGAAATGTGTCGAGACACCACGGGGTTCGCCGCCGACCCCGAAGAAGCCACTGCTCGGGTGACCAGCACCGAAACCACGGATCACACCACCTTCGTGGCCCCTATGGATATGGCTGGGCTACGTGGTTTTGATTTACTCCCGGCGCAAAAGGAGACCAACTGATGTCTCGCTTGCGATTGGTACGCCGCAACGAATTGCATTGTGGCGCCGAACCGGTTTTTCAACTGCTTTTTGGTGACCGTGACCCGGTTGATGAACCAGGTACCGACACCGGTTCGCCCGGTGATTGGTGGCCGGCTTTTGCTTTGGTCCCCGATGTGTTTGACCATGCAGTAGCGGGCTTCGCCCTTTACCGGTCGTCGAAACGTTTGATTGACCCGCAACTGCGCGAACTCGGTCAAACCCGAGTGGGGTGGAATCTCCGCAGCCGCTTTGTGTATTCGCAGCACTGCAAGTCTTGTCGCACGGTGGGCTTTAGCGAGGAACAAATCAGCGCTATCTCGCATTGGGAAGACGTCGATTGTTTTGATGCGGCGCAACAAGCGGTCTTGGCTTACACCGATGCTTTAACGCTCAACGCCGGCGAGGTATCTGACGAACTTTTTGCTGAAATTAAAGCACATCTCAGCGATGAAGAAATATTGGAGTTTTCTTACATTGTGTGTACTTACGCCATGCATGCCGTGATGACTAAGTCTTTTAAGTTGGAGTTCGATGCTGAAGAGGGCCCTATGGAAGAAATCCCTGGCCCACACGAGAGCCTCAGCGCAGAACATACCCGTCAAGCTTTGCGCCTTATTTCGGGCGGCAAAGGCGACTAGTCCTTTAGGTCGTCGCTGCGTACTCGTTGCCGCTCGGCTTCTTGGTGCGCGGGAAGCACCCGCCCAAAAAGTTGGTAGGTACGTTCAAGGCGGCCAATGACTCCTGCTTCTTCGGTGTAAGCAAAAACGGCCGTATTTCTTGTTGTGGATTCAACGCCCACTCGGGTTACCCGGTGCACTGAGTTGCGTCCCCGAAAGATTTGTAAGTCTCCCGGGTGGAGTTCAAGGGTTTTCACGCTGGCTCGGCCTGCTGGGCGATCAGCCAAAACCTCGGCCATGCCAGCAAAGTTTTCGGTTCTGTCGCCGCGTATTCCCGGCGAATATTCAAACAAGCCACCTTCTTCGGCCCCATCAATAAGACAGGTCACGGCAAAATCGTTGGTGTCAAAGTGCCAAGCAAACTGTTGCCCGGGGCCTAAGACGTTGATGGTGAGGCCGGCCAACGGGTCGGCAAAGCAATGCACCTCGGGCACGTTTAGGCAGTCGCTTAAAAACGAAAGGAACGCCGGGTTTTGATAAACCGCTTCGAAATCGCTTGTTGGGTTGAAAGCATCACGGGGAATAAACCCTCCTGACCGTTCGATAAAGGTATTGACCGGGTGATCGTGAGGAAGCAACGGATCACCTTCGGAAAAATAAGGGTTGATGTCTATAAGCGATTCGTGAAGTTGTGGGCGAATGGTGGTGATTTCTTTACTGAGTTGCGGCAGAGCTTCAGAACGGAGAAAGCCTTTGATGACGGTGCAACCATCGACATCCAGTTCGGCCTGAGCGGCCGCTACCACTTGGGCGTAATCATCGCTATCTAAACGGTCGAGGGGAAGTTTTTCAAGGTCTATGAGGTGAGCAATGCGTTGGGTATCCATGTTGTTTCCTTATTGTTCCCAGGGGGGTGTCCAGTCACCGTCGAGGCGAAACGACAGGTGGGCGTCGTCTTCTATACGTTTTGCGACGTGGAGTTCGCCAACATCGCTGCCGTAGCGTTCGGCCGCCCGAGCAAAGGTGGCGTGGGCGGTTTCGGTCATGGGTAAGTCGGTGCCGACTTTAGTAGAGAGTTCTTCGAGTAGGCCAAGGTCTTTTAGGCAGAGGTCCAAGGTGAACGACGGGTCGTAGTGACCAGCGAAAATAGATGGTGCATCGTGGCGGGCCACAAATGAGTCGCCAACAGAGTCGGTAATGGCATCGTAGAGAACATCAAGGGCTACCCCGTTGGCCATGCCCAAGGCGAAGCCTTCGCCGAGGGCCGCGGCGGCGATAAACCAAAGCTGGTTGGTAACCAGTTTTACGATGTTGCCGGTGCCTAGTTCGCCGCATTCAATGACTCGGCCGAGGTGGCTGAGGACTTTGACGGCCCGTTTGCGCACCTCGGGTGATCCGCCGATGAAAAGGGTGAGTCGCCCGTTGCGGGCTCCGTCTACGGCGCCGGTTACTGGTGAGTCAGCAACGCTTACTCCTTCAGGGGCTTGGCGGGCGAGGTCTTCAATGAATTCTCGCCGATTGGTGGTGAGGTCCACCCAAAGCGAACCGGGCCGAAGGGCAGAAAGAGCCCCTTGGGTAATCATTACGTTTTCCACATGATCAGGCCGCGGCAGTGAGGTTAGTAAGAGATCCGCAGCGGTAGAAACTTCTTGTACGTTTGTCGCCACCATGGCACCGGCTTGAGCAAGTTCTTTCAGCGGTTCCTCATTGAGGTCGAACACGGTGAGCGGGTAGCCGGCTTCAAGAAGTCGAAGAGCCATGGGGAGCCCCATGTTGCCGGTTCCGATAAACCCGATGTGGTCTTTACCTGGGGTTGTCATAAAGTTCTTCCGTTGGCATCAATTGGTTATCGGCATATTAGAAAGAAATATTTGACTTGTAAACCGGTAAAAAGCTTTATTGGTCCATGGATAATTTTAATGAAAAGATTCCAGAATGTTGACTGCGTACCCCCCCCGGCCGGCGGAGTCCAAAGCACTTCACCTCAAAGGTGAGTTGCGGTGCGTTTTCAGCGGCGAGTGCTACAGAGTGGGCCGGGCTACGCAGACTTTGTACTCCGTTAGGGGCGAGCCCTTGGTCGGCGTTACTGCGTTGCCCTTTGTAGCTGGCTAGTGGTGGTTATGGATCAAACTAAAGGTCACAAAAGGTCGATGGTGTCTCCCAAAGAATCAAACATAACTCCGCCGTAGCCGAGTTGCCCGTTACTGTTGAGGCCCCAGCATTTGATGGTGGCGTCATCGAGTAAGGCACAGGTGTGGTAAAATCCGGCAACGATTTGGGTGGCGGTGCGTCCGGTGCCGAGGTTTATGGCGGGGAGGTTGTCGCCCATTTCACCTGCTCCGTCGCCGCGGTTATCGGTGTCGCCGTAGCCGAGTTGCCCGTTACTGTTGAGGCCCCAGCATTTGGTGGTGGCGTCATCGAGTAAGGCACAGGTGTGGTAAAATCCGGCGCTAATTTGGGTGGCGGTGTGTCCGGTGCCGAGGTTTATGGCGGGGAGGTTGTCGCCCATCTCACCTGCTCCGTCGCCGCGGTTATTGGTGTCGCCGTAGCCGAGTTGCCCGTAGCCGTTGTAGCCCCAGCATTTGGTGGTGGCGTCATCGAGTATGGCGCAGGTGTGCCAGTAGTTGGCGCTAATTTGGGTGGCGGTGTGTCCGGTGCCGAGGTTTATGGCGGGGAGGTTGTCGCCCATTTCGTTGGCATTGTCGCCGCGGTTATTGGTGTCGCCGTAGCCGAGTTGCCCGTAGCCGTTGTGGCCCCAGCATTTGGTGGTGGCGTCATCGAGTATGGCGCAGGTGTGGTAAAATCCGGCGGTGATTTGGGTGGCGGTGCGTCCGGTGCCGAGGTTTATGGCGGGGAGGTTGTCGCCCATTTCGTTGGCATTGTCGCCGCGGTAATCGGTGTCGCCGTAGCCGAGTTTCCCGTAACTGTTGTCTCCCCAGCATTTGATGGTGGCGTCATCGAGTAAGGCACAGGTGTGGTAAAATCCGGCGCTAATTTGGGTGGCGGTGCGTCCGGTGCCGAGGTCTATGGCGGGGAGGTTGTCGCCCATTTCGTTGGCATTGTCGCCGCGGTTATCGGTGTCGCCGTAGCCGAGTTGCCCGTAACTGTTGAGGCCCCAGCATTTGGTGGTGGCGTCATCGAGTATGGCGCAGGTGTGGTAAAGCCCGACGGTGATTTGGGTGCGACTCGCCCCTAAGTCAATTGACGCGGCGAGGGGGCTAGTTAGATATGCGTTGCTTCCCCGAGAAATGGTGTTGCCGTAGCCGAGTTGCCCGTAGCCGTTGTCTCCCCAACAAGTTACTTGACTGTTGTCGAGTAAGGCACAGGTTTGGTAGTAGTTGGCGCTAATTTGGGTGGCGGTGCGTCCGGTGCCGAGGTTTATGGCGGGGAGGTTGTCGCCCATCTCACCTGCTCCGTCGCCGCGGTTATCGGTGTCGCCGTAGCCGAGTTGCCCGTAATTGTTGTGGCCCCAGCATTTGATGGTGGCGTCATCGAGTAAGGCGCAGGTGTGGTAGTAGTTGGCGCTAATTTGGGTGGCGGTGTGTCCGGTGCCGAGGTTTATGGCGGGGAGGTTGTCGCCCATTTCACCTGCTCCGTCGCCGCGGTTATCGGTGTCGCCGTAGCCGAGTTTCCCGTAGCCGTTGTGGCCCCAGCATTTGATGGTGGCGTCATCGAGTAAGGCACAGGTGTGGCTATATGCGGCAACGATTTGGGTGGCGGTGCGTCCGGTGCCGAGGTCTATGGCGGGGAGGTTGTCGCCCATTTCACCTGCTCCGTCGCCGCGGTTATCGGTGTCGCCGTAGCCGAGTTGCCCGTAATTGTTGTGGCCCCAGCATTTGACGGCTCCGTTGCCTAATAAAGCGCAGGTGTGATCTCCACCGGTGGCGAGCCGGATGCTGGTGGCTGTTTGGGCCGAGGTGGTGCCGGTGGTCCCGGTACCGAGTCCGTTAGTGGCTGCGATGCGGTAGGTGTAGGTCGTGCCGTTGGCTAACCCAACTACTGTGGCGGTGGTAGCTGTTGATATTCCGTCATCGAAAATAACCCAAGTGGTGGCGTCGGTGGAATACTCAACAACGTAATCGGTGACCGCCAAGCCGCCGTCATCACTGGGGCTGGTCCACGTCAACGTGGAGGCTGCCCCGTCGTAATAAGTGGCGTAGAGGCCTTCGGGGGCTTGGGGCGGGCCGGCGGTAGTGATGCTGCTTGATGATTCAGGTAGCGAGGTTCCAACCGCGTTTACGGCACTTACCCGAAAGGTGTAGGCCGTGTCGTTAGCTAACCCAGTTACGGTGACGCTCGTTGTCGTTGAAACCCCATCGGCGAATGTCGTCCAGGTGTTTCCATCAGTTGAGTATTCGATTAAGTAATCAGTAATGGGGTAACCGTTGTTTGCGGGGGCCGCCCAAGAAACAGTAGAAGCAGCGTTGTTCCGGTTGCTGGCGGTCAAACTCGTGGGGGTATCTGGGTTGTCTCCGGGGCGGGCCGCTAAAGAAAGACCGGTGGCGGAGGTTCCGTAACTATTTTCGGCTTTAACTCGGAAGGTGTAACCCGTGCCGTTTGTCAACCCGTTTATGACCAGAGACACCACGCCGGCATCAACGATGCCTGCTTCTACCCAAGTGGTGCCATCTGTTGAGTATTCAACAATGTATTGAAAAATTTCTGAGCCATTGTTTACCGGAGCGGTCCAAGTAACAGTAGAAACAGCGTTGTTCATGCTTGTAGCGGCCACGTTTGTTGGAGCATCAGGGGCCTGTCCTGAGGGGACATCAGGGGTCTGATCTGAGGGGACATCAGGGGTCTGATCTGAGGGAAGATGATCAACCGATAATCCGGCGTTGATTAACGCCGCCCGGTGAGCGTCAAGGGTGGCCCGGCCGTAAACGCCGTCAACCGCGACCTCAAGAACTATTTGTAACGCTTCGACCTCGGCGCCGGTAGCAAACCAGCCATATTCTTGCGTTAAAACCCCAGTATCAGAGAACCTAGGGTCCTCGGTTGTTGTTGGCGCTAGTGGGGGTTCTGGCGCCTCGGGAGGTATCTCCGTGGTAGTAGATGCGGATGGTTCTTCGTTTCCGTACGCCGGCGAAGCAGTAGTCGTTGGCGCTTCTTGAACAGAGGTGGTAGTGGTCTCAGTCGTTGTTGAAGAACCCGCTGGCTCTACAACCGGGTCGCTGCTCATAGAACACCCCGCAGCGAGCAAAGCAGTTAATAAAATATGAACAAAAATCTTTCTAGCCAGCATTGTCTGAGAGTACAAGATGGTTAGTGGCAGCGCTAACCGCTGACCAGAATCCTTAACTCCTAATGGGGTAAGCGGTACGGTCGCAGACGGGCCGTAAGGCAAAGCTGGAAACCATGCGGGTGACACCCGGCAGTTGCGCCAAATGGGTGCGGTGCAAGTCTTCATAGTCGGCTACATCGTTTATTACTACCCGCAAGAGGTAGTCGAACCCGCCGGCCATCAAATGGCAACTCATGACCTCGGGTCGAGCAGCTACCGCTGCTTCGAAAGTATCAAGGGTGTCTTCGTCTTGGCCAGACAAGGTGATTTCTACAAACACGTTGGTGCCTAAGCCCACCCGTTTGGGGTTAACCAAAGCCACGTATCGGTCGATGAAACCGTCTTGTTCTAAACGCCGTACTCGGCGCAAACAAGCAGAGGGGGAGAGGTGCACGGCCTCGGCCAGGTCAACGTTGGCCAGGCGGCCATCTTGTTGCAGTAAATCAAGGATGGCACAATCAACGGCGTCTAGAGAATCTGTTGCACTATTCATATAACAGAGCATAACTTATTGATGGATAGTTGCGTTAAATAGCGTGAATCGCACTATATCCACAATCGTCAAGCGTCGCTTTTGGTTTAGTCTTTGTCTATTGGGCGCAAAAGGTACCCCTGTTTAAGGAGCATTTCATGGATATCGGTATCCCCGCAGAAATTAAAACCGCAGAGCGCCGGGTAGGTATGACCCCCGGAGTCGCCGGTGAACTCACCGCACGAGGCCACCAAGTAACCATTCAAACCGGAGCCGGCGAAGGCGCTGGGTTCAGCGACGCCGACTACAAAGCAGTTGGTGTACAAACTGTTGACGGCGCTGAAGCCGTTTTTGATGCTGCCGAAATGATTGTCAAGGTAAAAGAACCCCAAGCTGTGGAACGGGCCATGCTGAAGCCTCACCACACGCTGTTTACTTACCTGCACTTGGCCGCTGACCGCCCCCAAACCGATGACCTGATTAACAGTGGCGCTACCTGCATCGCTTACGAAACGGTCACTGATCACGCTGGGCGACTTCCCCTTTTGGCTCCCATGTCGGCTATCGCCGGTCGCATGGCTATCCAAGCCGGCGCCCACGCTCTTGAAGCTACCCAAGGCGGCGCAGGCCTGCTGCTCGGTGGCGTACCTGGGGTGCGCCCCGGCAAAGTGGTAGTTATCGGAGGCGGCGTGGTAGGCGAAAACGCCGCCGAAATGGCGGTCGGCCTGGGCGCTGACGTTACTGTTTTAGATCGCAGTCCGGCCGTGCTCGACGGCCTCGCCAAACGCTTTAACGGTCGAGTGCGTACTGTGTACTCCACCAAAGACGAACTCGAAGCCTCAGTGTTTGACGCCGATTTAGTAGTGGGTGCCGTATTAGTTAAGGGCGCCAAAGCCCCTCGCTTGGTTACCCGAGCCATGTTGTCGCACATGCGCCCCGGTTCGGTTCTGGTTGACGTAGCCGTTGACCAAGGCGGCTGTTTTGAAACCACCAAAGCAACCACTCACCTTGAACCCACTTTTGTGGTGGATGGCGTAGTGCATTACTGCGTAGCCAACATGCCCGGCGGTGTTCCGCGCACGTCGACCCAAGCGCTTTCTAACGCCACCTTGCCTTTCACTTTGGCTCTGGCGGACCAAGGCACCACCGCGGCTCTGCAAGCCGATGCCCACTTGTTGAACGGACTCAACGTATGCGGTGGCCAAATAACCGACCGTGCCGTGGCCGACACCTTTGGCCTTGACTTCGTGGACCCTCTCCAAGCGTTAGAAAACCGCTAACCCGGTTATTTCTTATTAAAGTCGGCTTTTAAGCAGTGCCCGGGTGCGGGCGTTTTCGCCGTCGTTGCGGCCGAACTCTAAAGCAGCAAAGTCGGTGGTGCCGGCTGCTGCTAAGGCATCTAGTTGTTCAGTGACCGAATCTTCGTCGCCCACAATGGCCACGTCGCCGGGTTGGGCGGCTCCTTCACGGTCCAACATGGCTCGGTAACTGGGTAACTGGCCGTAGATAGCAAACATTTCTGACATCATCTGGCGCACCTCGGCCTCGTCGTCGGTGACACAGGTCGGCAGGCTGCACATAATGCGGGGCGCTGAACGGCCGGCATCAGTGGCCGCCTGGTTGATTATTGGGGCAATATGTTCGGCAATAGTTTTGGGCCCTACCATCCACAAAATGGTGCCGTCCGAGCGTTTCCCGGCCACCTTCAGGGCCTGTTCTCCCAAAGCTGCCACCATGACCGACGGGGCATCACCGGGACGTTCCGTAGCAATATGTGCGGTAAAAGCTTCACCGTCGTAGTCGACTGCTCCGGTTTCTAACAACGGGTTCAACACCTCAAGGTAATCAATGAGGTGACGAATGGGCTTGTCAAAAGACATACCGAGCATGCCTTCCACTACCGGGCGGTGCGACAAACCAATACCTAAGACCAGCGGCTGTTCACCCATGGCCGCTTGGGTGGTTAAGGCCTGCCCGGCCAACATGGTGGGGTGCCGAGGGTAAGTAGGGATAACCGCCGTGCCGAGTTCCATCTCACCGGTTTGTCCGGCCAACGAAGTAAAAAGCGTTAACGCGTCAACGAGGCCGGTTTGAGCCACCCACCAGCCGGCGAAACCTTCTTCGGCTGCTTGGACAGCGTGGTCACGCATCTTGCCAAGGTCGGGGGGAGAAAGAAGGGCTGAAGCATTCAATGAAATACGCATAGTGGTTAACTCCTTGCCTCTGCGGCAGTTTTGATTTGGTCAGAAAATTTTGTGATGAACTTCTGTGCAGTAGAGATAAAAGTATCGCTGGCTTCTTCGGGGAGAGGGTCGATGAGTAGTGCCCAAGCCATAAGGCAGCCGTTGTCTTGTTCGGTAAAAGCGGTAGTGCCTTCGTAGAGGGCTACCGGTGCCCCGGTGAGTTTATAGACCCGTCGCCATGGCGGTTCGTAGGAAATAACCTCTTCGTGAAGGTCTAAGCCGCCTAAAGAAAAATCAAAGGTGGCACCCAATCCATGGGGAGCCGGGTGGCCTTCTTGCGTGTAGCCACCGGTGCCGGCCACCATGAGGTCCAGCATGGTTTTCCAAGCCACCGACCGGGTGGCCGCGATCTGGCGTTCCACTACAAAAGTTACGTACTCTTTTTTGACATACGGGGCGGCAGGACGAGTCACCCGATGAGCATGACACACGGCTCGGCTTACTCCCAAGCCCAAGTAGCCAAAGGTACGGGTCGGGTGTAAAGATGCCTCCATGAGCGACCAACAAGTACGTGACGAATTATCCCAACTTGAGGGCTACACCTTTGAAGACAAACCGTGGGTAACGCCGAAACCTTTAAGCGAATGTCGGGTGGCTGTGGTGACCACGGCGGGCTTGACCGTAGACAACAACGCCGATTGGAACCCCGGCGACCAGGCCTTTACTTTGTTGCCTGGTGATCGGCGAGATTTTACTTTGGCCCATTTCAGCCCCAACTTTGACCGCATTGGTTGGGTAGTGGACCCCAACGTGGTGTTGCCGTTGGACCGCCTTGACGAAATGGCCGCCGAGGGGGTTATCGGCTCAGTGGCTGATGTACATGTTTCGTTTATGGGGGCACAAATAGACCACACGTTAGAAACCATTCGCCTCGACACTGGCCCAGCGGCCGCTAAAGCTTTACTCGACGACGACGTGGACTTGGTGCTACTCACCCCGGTTTGACCGTTGTGCACGCGTACCGTGGGTACGCTCGCTTCCGTTTTAGAACAAGCCGGTATGGCCACCGTGACCTTGTCGCTCATTCGTCAACAAGTTGAAATAACGCAACCGCCGCGGGCCTTGCATTGCGAGTTTCCGTTGGGACGCCCGCTGGGTCGTCCCGGTGACCCCGAGTTTCAACGCAAAGTAATTGATGCCGCTTTTGCTTTATTGGAGGCTCCCGAAGGCCCGGTTTTGGTGGACTACCCCGAAGAGATTATTGATGATGCCGATGCACCGTTGTCGTGCGCCATTCCGCCGGCCGATACCAGCAATTTGCCCCCAGCTCAAGCCGAAGCAAAAGGGCTTTTGCCAGCCTGGCGGCGAGCTAACGAAATCTATGGCCGCACCACGGTAGGCAAGGTGGTTAAAGCGGAACAAGTGCCAGAAATGTTGGCGCTTTTTACCCGCATTGCCGGCGGCGAAGATTGGAAAGAAGTGGGTTTGCCGGGTGACCCCACCAAGGTGGCAGCCGACATTCGCAACTTCTACGAAGAAGCTGCTTTAGCCCTCAATGACGGGGTTCCGGGGGCCCGGCAAGCCGAATCATGGTTTGTAAACAACACCCGAGGCGGGGAAGTACTACAACGAGCCCGGATGGCTTTAAAAGAACAAAAAGCTGGCTTTTACTTTTGGTATTATCTGTTGCCGCTCACTCAACACCAAGACCTTGACAATGGTGCGGGTGATGACCGCTAGTCTTTGGGTAACTAACTGAGGATTTCATGGCCACCGACCAAGCACTAGCTGACCAACTGATAGACACCATCCGCGATTGGGTGAATCGTGACGTAATCCCTCATGTGGACGAGTTTGAACAAAGCGATGAGTTTCCCCAAGCCATGTTCGACCAAATGTGCGAGTTTGGTTTGTTTGGCGCCACCATTGCCGAAGAATACGGGGGCTTGGGTTTAGACATCACCACCTACACCCGGATCATTGAAGAACTCTCCCGGGGCTACATGTCGCTAGCCGGCATTTTAAACACCCACAAAATTGCCGCCACCATGCTGGCTCGTTTTGGCACCGAAGAACAAAAACAACGCTTCTTGCCTCGTATGATTGATGGTTCTTTCCGGGCTGCTTTCTCACTCTCTGAACCAGACGCCGGCTCAGACACCGGGGCTCTGCGCTGCAAAGCCCAACTTGACGGCGACGAATGGGTCATCAACGGCACCAAAATGTGGGTAACCAACGGGGTACGGGCCTCGCTGGTCATGTTGCTGGCTCGCACTCCCGACGACCGCATCACCTGTTTTTTAGTAGAAAAAAAACCCGGCGAAACCTTCGAAGGCATCACCGCTTCGAAAAAAATAAACAAACTGGGTTACCGAGGCATCGAAACCGTGGAAATGTCTTACGTGGACCACAAGGTGCCTAACGCCAACGTCTTAGGCGGCGACCAAGGCATCGGCCACGGTCAACAATACGCACTCTCTGCTTTAGAACTGGGTCGCATCAACGTGGCCGCCCGCGCCGTGGGGGTAGCCCAAGCCTCGTTTGAGGCGGCCATGGCTTACGCTCAGCAACGAGAAACCTTTGGCAAGCCGATATTTAAGCATCAAGCCATTTCTTTTAAGTTGGCCGAAATGGCCACCAAACTGCAAGCCGCCCGTTTAATGACCTACGACGCTGCCGCCCGAGCCGACGCCGGTGAGCGAGTAGATATGGAAGCCGGCATGGCCAAACTGTTCGCTTCGGAGGCTGCTTTTGAAATTGCTACCGATGCTTTGCGCATTCATGGCGGCAATGGCTACACCACGGAGTTTCCCGTGGAAAGATACTTTCGTGACACCCCGCTCATGATCATCGGTGAAGGAACCAGCGAAATACAAAAAATGGTCATCGCCCGCAAACTACTTGACCGCTACCCCGTGGAGTAAAAATGCAACAACCAGGACAGACCTCAACCTCAATTTTAGGCAACCCGGTACTACGCCGCGAAGACAACGCCTTGGTGCAAGGCCAAGGGGGCTACGTAGGTAACCAAAAACTTGACGGTGCCCTGCACTGCCATTTTGTGCGCTCCACCGCTGCTCACGGAGAGATTCTGTCAATAGACATCGACCAAGCCCGCACCATGCCTGGCGTGGTGGCTGTCTACACCGCCGCCGACCTGGGCCTCGACGACCGACCTTGCCCCATGCCTTTTTACCCTAAAGAAATGGCCCGACCATTTTTAGCCCACGGAAAAGTACGTTTTGTGGGTGAGCCGCTCGCCGTGGTAGTAGCCGAAACAGTGGCCCAAGCCGCCGACGCCGCAGAAACCATTTGGGCCGATATTGAACCGCTCACCGCAGTAGTCGGGCTCAATAATGCTTTGGCCGGCCACACCCTCCTTTTTGAGTCTTTAGAAAACAACGTTGCCTTTGCCAACAAAGTGGACGACCCCATTGACTTCAGCGACTACGACGTGGTGATTAGCCAAGACGTAGTGAACTCCCGGGTAGCCCCGGTATCTATTGAGCCCCGGGTGGCGGCCGCCAAGTGGGAAGACGGGCGCATGACCTGTTGGGCTTCTGCACAAGGAGCCCACGATTTTCGCGGAGCAATAGTCGGCACGCTAGGCCTTGAACCAGAACAAGTACGAGTTCTTATCAAAGACATCGGCGGCGGTTTCGGTGCCAAAGGTATGGCCTCCGAAGAAGAAATCATGGTGGCCCACCTGGCCCGCTTGATGGAACGCCCCGTGCGTTGGACCGAAACCCGTACCGAAAACCTTATTGGCTATGTGCACGGCCGAGCCCAAGACCAAAAGGTCACCATGGCCGGCACCAGCGACGGTCGCATCCAAGCTTTCCGCCTTGAAGTGCTACAAGACAGCGGGGCCTACCCCAAATGGGGGGCCTTTTTGCCAGAGTTCACTCGTCAAATGGCCTGCGGGGTGTACGACATAGACCGGGTGGAATGCGAATTCAAATCGCTGGTTACCAACACCGCCCCTACCTGTGCTTACCGAGGGGCCGGCCGCCCCGAAGCTACCGCCGCTATTGAGCGAGCGGTAGACCTTTTTGCTGCGGAAGTCGGCATGGACCCCGCCGAAGTGCGACGCATTAACTTCGTGGCTCCCGAGGCTTTCCCTTTCACCACCAAAACGGGCACGGTGTACGACAGTGGCGAATACGAACGAGCGTTTGATGCCGCTCTTGAAGCTGCCGACTATGCCGGACTGCGGTCTGAGCAACAGCGTCGCCGAGACGCCGGCGATGTTAAACAACTGGGCATCGGCGTGGCTACCTACGTAGAAATCACCGGGTTCGGGGGCAGCGAATACGGCGAGGTGGCTCTTAAAGCCGACGGCACCGTGCTGGCCACTACCGGGTCGACCCCCATCGGCACCGGTCACGTCACCACCTGGGCCATGATCGTGGCTGACAAACTTGGCCTTGACTTTGACGAAGTGGAAGTTTTCCACGGCGACACCGATGTAGTGCCCAGCGGCGAAACCACTGGTGGTTCGCGTTCTGTGCAACTGGCCGGCTCGGCCATGGCTGATGCATCAGACAAACTCATTGACCTAGCGCGTCAAACAGCAGCCGACCTTTTAGAAGCCGCACCGGCCGACATTGTTTTTGATAAAGGCACGGCAGAGTTTCATGTGGCCGGCACCCCGGCGGTGGGTCGTTCTTGGGTGCAGGTAGCCGAAGCAGCCGCCGACCCGTTGGCCGGGCTTTCTGACTTCTCACAAGACGGCGCCACCTTCCCCTTCGGCACCCACATTGTGGTAGCCGAAGTAGACACCGAAACCGGTAAAGCCACCATTGAACGCATCATTGCCGTAGATGACTCGGGGATCATCATCAACCCTTTGTTGGCCGCCGGGCAAATACACGGGGGCTTAGCCCAAGGGGTTGCTCAAGCCTTGTTGGAGGAGTTCCGCTACGACGAAGACGGCAATCCCCAAACCACCAACTTGGCCGACTACACCGCTATTTCGGCTATGGAGTTGCCGTCTTACGAACGGTCATTCACCGAAACACCCTCACCCAGCAACCCCTTGGGGGCCAAAGGAATCGGCGAGTCGGGCTCTATCGGCTCTACCGCAGCGGTGCAAAGCGCCATCATCGACGCTTTGGCGCGGCAAGGGATATTGCACTTAGATATGCCGCTCACCCCAGAGAAAATCTGGACCGCTCTTCAAGCAGTCTAAAACCTATGGATGCCCCCAACCCGCATCTGGTAGCCCGGATGCAGGATCACCGGTTTTCTATTTTTGGTGAAATGTCGGCGTTGGCGGTCCGCTCCGGAGCCATCAATTTGGGCCAAGGTTTCCCCGACACCGATGGCCCGTTAGAGGTTTTAGAGTCAGCGGTCACGGCCATTCGTGAGGGCCACAATCAGTACCCGCCCGACCGAGGTATCGCCTCGCTGCGTCAAGCGGTGGCCGACCATCAACAACGGTTCTACGGTCAAAGTGTGGACCCCGAAAACGTGGTGATCTCTACTGGAGCCTCCGAGTCGCTCGCTTCCGCCTTTTTGGCTTTGTTGGAACAAGGTGATGAGGTGGTGGTTTTTGAGCCCTACTTTGACCTTTACGCCGCCGGTATTGCTTTGGCGGGTGCGGTGCGTCGTCCGGTTACCTTGCGTGCTCCTGATTATTCTTTCGACCCAGCAGAGTTAGCGGCCGCCGTGGGGCCACGCACCAAAATGATTTTGCTCAACACCCCGCATAACCCCACCGGCAAAGTATTTCACGCCGGCGAGTTGGCCCAAATCGCTGAGTTGGCCATCGACCACGACCTCTTGGTGGTCACCGACGAGGTATACGAGCACATGGTGTATGCCGGCCACCAGCACGTTCCTCTCGCTACTTTGCCGGGCATGGCCGAGCGCACCCTAACTATTTCGTCATGTGGAAAAACTTTTTCGGCCACCGGTTGGAAGGTGGGGTGGTGTCACGGTCCTAAAGATTTGGTCAACGCCGTGCATGCCGTAAAACAGCACCTTTCGTTTACCAGCGGCGCACCTTTTCAAGTAGCTATTGCTGAGGCCCTAACCCTGGACGACGATTTTTATCACGACCTCACGGCAAGCCTAGAAAGCAAACGCCAGCTGATTTCTGACGGCTTAAACGCCGCTGGTTTCACCGTTTACCCCACCGGCGGCACCTACTACGTCACCGCCGATGTGCGGCCCTTGGGCTATAGCGACGGGCTGGAGTTCTGCCGGGCCTTACCCGAGCGGTGCGGAGTGGTGGCGGTACCTACCCAAGTTTTCTACGACCACCCCGAAGCAGGTCAACCCATAGTGCGTTTCGCCTACTGCAAACGTGACGAGGTGCTCCAAGAAGCGGTTGAACGTTTAGCAGGGCTGGCACACTAGACCCATGCAGGTAGCCGCCGTTCAGCACACCATTGTTTGGGAGGACCCGCCAGCCAACCACGCCCATTTGGCTCCGTTGATTGCTGCGGCGGCTCAAGGCGGCGCCGACCTGGTGGTGCTCAGCGAAATGTTTTCCACCGGTTTCTCTATGGACACCGAATGCGTGGCGCAAGCACCCGACGGCCCATCAACCATTTTTTTGCAACAACAAGCCGCCCTTCATGGCGTGTGGATAGCCGGTTCGGTGCCGGTGGCCGACCAAACCGATGCTTTGCCGGTCAACCGTTTAGTGCTGGCCGGCCCGCAAGGCGAGCAACACCACTACGACAAAGAACACCCGTTTTCTTTTGCTGGAGAAAACCAGCACTACCGACCGGGCCAGCAACCGGTAACGGTTGATGTTCATGGGGTGCGTTGCACGCTGACCGTTTGTTACGACCTGCGTTTCGTGGAGTCTTATTGGCCTTTGGCCGCCCACACCGACTGTTATCTGGTGGTGGCCAACTGGCCGCAAACCCGTCGCCACCATTGGCGCACCTTGTTGGCCGCTCGGGCTATTGAAAACCAGGCTTATGTGGTGGGGGTTAACCGGGTGGGCAGCGATTTAAACCTTGAGTATTCCGGCGACAGTGTGATCCTGAGCCCCTTGGGTGAGGTACTGGCCGAATGCCCGCCAGGGATGGAAGCCACCTTGATGGCCGAAGTGGACCCCGGGCAGGTGGCCGAAGTGCGCAGCCAGTTTCCCTTTATGAATGATCGCCGGCCATGACCACCCCGCTTATTTTAAACCGAGCCCGCCAACTGGTGGAGCCCGAACTGCGTCGAGCGGTCGACACCTTGTGTGCCGAACTTCTTTTGCCTTCTCGCTACCATTTTGGTTGGGTAGAAACCGACGGGTCACCGTCGTCGGCTGGGTCTGGTAAAGGTTTGCGCCCTGCATTGGCGGTACTTTCCGCCGAAGCGGTGGGGGCACCTACCGTCGTGGGTTTACCGGGGGCTATAGCGGTGGAACTCATCCACAACTATTCGTTGATTCACGATGACATTATTGACGGCGACACCGAACGCCGGCACCGCACCACGGTGTGGACCGCTTTTGGGATCGACGATGCCGTGATAAGCGGCGATGCTTTACACACCTTGGCTTTTCAAGTGTTGTTGGCCGACCCCACGCCAGAACGGGTAGCGGCCACCGTGCGTTTAGCCGAAGCCACCGCCGCCATGCTGGCTGGGCAAGCCGCCGACATGGCTTTTGATGACCAACCGGTGGTTACCTTGCAAGATTGCTTAGAAATGGAAGCCGGAAAAACTGGCGCCTTGTTGGGTTATTCAGCCAGCGTGGGAGCCGTATTGGCTGGAGCACCCGACCAACAAGTGGCGGCCCTTGACGCTTATGGGCGTTCGTTGGGTTTGGCTTTTCAAGCGGTAGATGACGTTTTGGGTATTTGGGGCGACCCGGTGGCTACCGGCAAAGCGGCCGGCAACGATCTGCGGGAACGTAAAAAATCTATGCCGGTGGCTTTTGTTATATCGGCGGGTGACGGGGCTGCCCAAGAACTGCGTGCCCTTTACGACCAACCAGGCCATCTTTCAGAGAGCGATATTGAACGCGCTACTCAGATCATCGAAACGGCCGGTGGCCGCCAACGCACCGAACAAGAAGCTCAAACGCATTTAACGGCGGCCCTGGCTGCCCTTGAGGGGGCCGGGTTAGTGGACGAAGCCGTAGAAGAACTCCACGGTCTGGCGAACTTTGTCGCTACCCGTAACCATTAAAGGCGCCGCACCGCCAACAAATAGACCACTGCTTCACCCGCTTCTTTAGAGGCGGCGAGGTCAACTTGGGCATCAATAACCCATTCGTGAAAACCGGCCGGGTCAGCAATGGTTTGACCAACTTGACCGTTGGCTTCAAAAACAAAAAACTCGTTGCCCCGAGCATGAGCATCGGTAGGTATCAGCGAATGTTCTTCCCAATACGGGGCAATAGCCTCTGAAAGTTCTTGCCGATCCCATGTTTGGTCGGCAGATTTAGATACTTCGGCTAACTCGGTGTATTGGCGGCGGGCCAGCAGTTGCACCCAACGGAAAACCTCGTTGCGCACCATGACCCGAAAAGCCCGAGGCGAAGCAGTGATGTCGGGGCGCTGATCCACCGCTGGCGCAAGGGCTACCGCGTCATCCGGTTCAGGGTTACGAAGCTTTTCCCACTCATCGATCAGGCTGGAATCCACCTGACGCACTACCTCACCCAGCCAAGCTTCAAGGTCATGAACGGCTTCGGTTTTGACCGCTTCGGGCACGTTTTGCACCATGGCTTTGTAGGCCTCTGAGAGGTAACGCAGCACCGTTCCCTCGGAGCGTTTCAACCCGTGATGCTCTATGTATTGGCGAAAGTTAAAGCCGGTTTCGTAGAGCTCACGGGCTACCGCTTTGGGTTTCACGTTGGCTTCGCCCACCCACGGGTGGTGGGCTTTGAACACATCGAAAGTTCCCCACAAAAACTCGGCCAAGGGCTGCGGCGGGCGCACCTCGTTGAGTCGCTCAATGCGTTCTTCGTATTCCACCCCTTCCATTTTGAGGCGGTTCATCAACTCGGTTTTTAAACGATTGGTTTGGGCGGCCAAAATAACCCCCGGGTTTTCTAACACCGATTCAATGACCGACAGCACATCTAACGCGTGTTCTTGGTCGGTGGCTTCCGGGTTTTCTAAATCGGGCAATACCTCGAGGGCAAAAAGTGAAAGCGGTTGGTGTAATGCGAAGTTGTCTTGTAAATCCACGCCAATGGCCACCCGGCGGCCTAACTCGTCGAGTTGGTCCAACTCGGTGATAATGCCGGCGGCGGTCAACGAACGATAAATGCTGATAGCCCGCCGAATGTGTTGCCGCTGGTTTTTGCGTGGTTCGTGGTTGTCTACCAACAGGTTGCGCAACGCCGCACAGCCATCGCCCGGGCGGGACAGAAGGTTCAAAACCATCTGATGATTGACCTCAAAACTGGAGGTCAAAGGCTCCGGGGCGCCGCTGACTATTTTGGTAAAGGTCTCTTCGTTCCAATGGGCATAGCCCCGCTCGGGCGGACGCTTTTTTGTGGCCTTTTTCTTGCTGCCGCCCACGGCGGCTTTTGCTTCGGCCCGCCGGTTTTCTACCCAATGCACCGGGGCTTGCACCCACACGTGGCCCTCGTCATCAAAACCGCGCCGCCCGGCTCGGCCAGCAATTTGGGCGAATTCTCGGTTGCGCAAGATCCTGGTGGAGATGCCGTCATATTTGCATAATTGGGTAAACAACACCGTACGGATAGGCACATTGACCCCTACGCCCAAGGTGTCGGTGCCGCAAATGAGTTTTAGCAAACCCGCTTGGGCGAGTTTTTCTATAAGTAACCGGTAGCGGGGGAGCAGGCCGGCGTGGTGGAGCCCGATGCCGTGGCTCAAAAACCTTTTGAGGTCCTTGCCGATCGGGGTGTCAAAACGAAAGCCTGCTACTTCGCTGCGGATAGCCGCTTTTTCTTCTTTGCTGAGCACGCTCAGGCTGCAGAGGTCCTGAGCTTTTTCGGCGGCGGCGGCTTGAGTGAAATGCACAAGGTAAATAGGTGCCCGGTCGCTGGTGACTAACTCATCGATGGATTCATGCAGAGGGGTTTCACGAAACTCGAAGGTTAAAGGCACCGGGCGAACCGTGCCGCCCACCGTGATAGTGGGGCGACCAGTGCGCTGGGTCAGGTCATCTTCGAAGTGTTTGGTGGGGCCCAAAGTGGCCGACATCAACAAAAACTGGCTTTGGGGTAGTTGCAGCAACGGCACTTGCCAGGCCCAGCCTCGTTGCGGGTCGGCGTAAAAATGAAACTCGTCGGCAATGACTAAACCCACGTCGGCTTGGGGGCCTTCACGCAAGGCTTGATGGGCCAAGATTTCTGCGGTGCAGGCAATGATGGGGGCATCAGGGTTGACCGCCGCATCGCCGGTAACCATGCCCACATTGTCGGCCCCAAAATCTCGAGTTAGGGCAAAAAACTTTTCTGACACCAAGGCTTTGATGGGGGCGGTGTACACACTGCGTTGCCCGCGGGCCAACGCTGCGGCGTGGGCTGCGGTGGCCACCAACGACTTCCCTGACCCGGTGGGGGTAGCCAAAACAACATGGTTGCCGGCCAAGATTTCTAAAATGGCTTCCTCTTGAGCCGGGTACAGCTCAAGGCCTTGTTCGCTCACCCACTCAATGAAACCCAGCAACAGGTCATCGGGGTCGGTGCCGGGCGGTAGCCGGTCAATGAGTAGGCCCACTGGTTAAAAGACCGTGTACCCGCCGTCGACCACCACGTTTTGACCAGTGTGGTAGGCGGCTTTCGGGTCGGCCAGGAATACTGCGGCGGGGGCCATGTCGGCCGGTTCGGCCCAACGGCGCATGGGGGTGCGAGCAATGGTGGCGTCACGAAATTTATCCCAGGCGTAACCGGCTTCGGTCATTTCGGTCAGCGTCCACCCGGGGCTTAAAGCGTTCACTCGAATGCCGTAGCGGGCGGTCTCTACGGCTAAGCCGCGCACCAAACCCAGCAAGCCGGTTTTTCCGGTGCCGTAGGGCAGGTTGTTGGCTGCTCCATGAACCGCCGAAGTAGAAGCAATAGCTACCAAAGCGCCCCCTTCGCCTCGAGGGATCAAATGTTGCAAAGCCGTCCGGAAGGTTAAAAATACCCCGTCTACGTTGATGCGTTGCACCCGTTGCCATTCTTCCAAACTGGTTTCATGCAAAGGTTTTCCGTTGCCGGGCACCGCGGCATTGGCAATGACGATGTCTACTTGGCCCATGGCTTCTACGGTGGTGGCGAAAGCTGTTTCTACGGACTCTTCGTCGCCTACATCAACTACCTGTGCGCTGGCTTGGCGGCCGGTGGCTTGCAAGGCCGTTAAAGCGGCGGCATTTTTGTCGGGGTTGCGCCCCCAAATGGCCACCTGGGCGCCCGCTTGAGCAAGGGCCAAGCCCATTGCTAAACCGATGCCGCCGTTGCCGCCGGTAATCAAAGCCGTTTTGCCATTGAGATCGGTCATGGTGCTCCTAAGAAGGTCGGGTTAGGGCCGAGCGTTCTGCTTCGACCTCTGCATGGAAGGTACAGCCTGCGAGGTGGTCGTTGACCAAACCCATGGCTTGCATCAAGGCGTACATGGTGGTGGGCCCCACAAAAGACCAACCGCGGCGTTTGAGATCTTTGCTTAAGGCAGTGGATTCTTCGGTGACAGCAGGGATGTCGCCCATTTCTTTTTTAAGATTTGACTCGGGTTCCCATTGCCAAAAATAGGCGGCCAGCGAACCGAACTCCTGTTGCAGATCTAAAGCCCGGGCTGCGTTGTTGATGGTGGAGGTGATTTTGCCGCGGTGGCGCACAATGCCGGCATCGTTGACCAAGCGTTCAACGTCGGCTGGCCCGAAGGCCGTTACTTTTTTAGGATCAAACCCGGCAAACCCAGTCCGAAAAGCAGGGCGCTTCCTCAAAATGGTTAGCCACGACAGGCCGGCTTGGAACCCTTCCAAACAAACTTTTTCAAACAACTGGGTGTCGTCGATGGTGGGTCGACCCCACTCATGGTCGTGGTAAGCGAGATAGTCGGCGTGTTGACCAGGCCACGGGCAGCGAGGGATTTTATCGGCGGGGTCAACTTGGCTGCTCATGGTTGCCTACCGTACGCTCTGGACAGACACTGCTCAACTATTGGAGACCTCATGATTATTTTAGCCGGCACCATTACCTGCGATCCCGAAAAAATGGAAGAAGCCTTGACGGCAATTCGCCCACTTATGGAAGCCACCCAAGCCGAAGAAGGCTGCATCAACTACGCTCTTAGCGCCGATTCGTTGGTTCCAGGGTTGATTCGTATTTACGAAGAGTGGGAAACTGACGAAGCGTTGCAGGCCCACATGAAAGCCCCGCACATGGCTGAGTTTCAAGGCCAAACTTCCAGCTTCGGCGTATCGGGTATGTCGCTCAATCATCTCTCAGGCGCCACCATTACCAAACTGGCCTAACTTGGGCTCTGGTATAAGACACCGGGTCACAAGTGGCCGACCGGCACAACATCCGGTCAAGTGGCAGACTAGACCCATGAAGCACCGAGCAGTCATGGTGTTGGCCTTGTTGGTGGCCTCTTCCTGCGGGTCCTCAACCCCAGAAACTGCGGTCCCTGCCACGGCGGCGCCGGTCTCCACTGAAGCCCCGGATTCATCCGCCGTTGAAACCACCGCGGTGACGCAGTCCGCCACGGTTGCTCCAACCACTACAGCAGCGCCGACCACCACTCAGGAACCCATCATCCCGACCCCGGGGGCTGCCGATACTTTTTCTGCCGACCACCTTTCATTGGGGTCAGGGTCATGGTTTGAATCCGCCGACCAACCCGACTTTGTTGAAGCGGTCGCAGCCACCTGGCTTACCCCCCAAGACGTGGTACTGGGGGTAGTGCAAGGCGGAGAAGCAGTGGCTTTTCCGGTAGACCAAATGTCGTATCACCACATCGCCAACACCAGCATTGGGGGCCTGCCCTACTTGGTGACTTATTGAGGGGTTTGTTCCAGCGGGGTTGGTTTCGACCCCGTCATCAACGGAGAGGCCCTGGAGTTTGATGTGGCCGGCCTCTACGACGGCCTGTTTGTCATGGCCGACCGCAGCACCGGGTCAGTCTGGACCCACTACGACGGCTCAGTACTTACCGGCCCATTGGCCGACACCGGCACCCGGCTCACCACCTTGCCCCTCCACCACAAACGCTGGAGCGATTGGCTTGCTGAGCACCCCGACACCAAAGTCTTGGCTTGGGAAGATAAATATGCCGACCGTTACTGGGACACCGAACCGGGCGCCCCCGGCTTAGGGCGAGAGTTCTTAGACACCATTCGTTCGCTAGATGACCGACTGCCAGAAAACGAACTGGTTTTCGGTTTGGCCTTAGGTGGAGAGTCTCGGGCCTACCGTTTTAACCAAATAGATGAACCCACCTTGATCCAAACCGAAATAAACGGCGAAGCTTTGGTCATGTTGCTAGACCCTGACGGGCCTTTTGGAGTGGCCTACCAAGCGACCGTCAATGGGGCAATCCAAGAGTTCCAGTTAGGGAAAGGAGTGCTGGTGGACGGTCAAGGGAACCAATGGAACCTCGACGGGTTTGGGGAAGAAGGGTCACTGACTTGGGTCACCGGACTCGTCACCGAATGGTACGGCTGGGCTGCTTACCACCCCGAAACTCAGATCGTAGATTTAGCGGAAAGGTAAGCAACACCGCGCTGGCTTTCGTTGAGGGGGCCAAAGGTGTAGGTTGCCGATATGGACATTAAAAATATTCACAGCGTGGCCGACATCATCCTTCTGGGAGCGGCCGAAAAACCCGACGAAGAAATGATCATCTACGGTGATGAACGCATCACCTGGCAACAGATGAAAGACCGATCCTCGCAGGTAGCTAACGCCTTGCGTGCCGACGGAGTTGGCCCCGGTGACCGCGTGGCCTACGTAGACAAAAATGGGCCAGAATATTTCGAACTAGCGTTTGCTTGCGGTTTCATGAATGCGGTAACGGTGGCCGTTAACTGGCGACTCACCCCCATCGAGATGACTTACATCATCAACGATGCCCAAGCCAATGTGCTGGTCATTCACGAAGAACTTGCCGAACACCTCGCGGCTATGGAAGGCGACCTCCCCGATGTTCATCGCGTGGTGGTCATCGGAAGTCACGACACCCATGTCTCTTATGAAGAGTGGCGTGATCAGCAGTCAACAGATAGCGAAGTGGCGCCCACCACCCCCGAAGACGTCTCCATGCAGCTCTACACTTCGGGCACCACCGGTATGCCCAAAGGGGCGCAACTCACCAACGCCAACTTCCATACTGCTTTCAATTGTGTGGATTGGGGGATGGACGGCGGCACCCGCACCATGGTCATCATGCCGCTTTTCCACATCGGCGGAAGTGGCTGGGCCTTCTTCGGTATGGGCAACGGGGCCACCTCAATCCTGTTGCGAGAATTCGACCCAGTGGGCGCTCTCAAAGTCATTGAGCAAGAAAAAGTAAATTACGCCTTCTTTGTGCCCGCCATGTTGCAGTTCTTTTCTACGCTTATGGCGCTTCGCCCATCACTGAAGATGCGCTGGTTAACGCTATGAAACTCTTTAACTGTGATTTCTCGCAGGTATACGGCCTCACCGAAACTACCGGGGTAGTCACTCAACTTCTTCCCGAAGACCATGACCCCGGTGGCCCCCGACAGAATCTTTTGCGCTCGGCGGGTCGACCAGTTACCGGCACAGAGATTCGCATCGTTGATTCTGAAACCGGCGAAACCCTGCCCGACGGTGAGGTGGGAGAAGTTTGGATTCGCTCAGGCCAAATCATGAAGGGCTACTGGCAGATGGACGAAGAAACAGCCAAAGCCCTCCCCGGAGAAGGCTGGT